>JAAUYH010136461.1_pt1 | contig 10104 bp, 9 predicted proteins | sample 7278061 | NCBI WGS metagenome assembly JAAUYH01 (sample SAMN14350203, study PRJNA611818) | marine sediment metagenome | isolation source: surface marine sediment (0.6m) | place: French Polynesia: Moorea | collected 2018-08 | reverse complement strand
CGTTTTCCTTGGTTTCCCACCCAAGTGTAAAGTTTTCTAAGGTAGCTTAAAAAATGTTATCTTAAGCACCGAAAATTAAGAAAGCTCTAACAAATTCATTAAGGTTGGAAGTCTGCTTCAAAACTAAATTTAGCCATTGGTCAAATTTAGTCAAGTTAAGATTCTTTTTTGAAGTTCAACTAAACTCATTTATATCGAGTAGGAGATTAATTAGATGTTCGACGCATTTACTAGAGTAGTGTCCCAAGCTGACGCTCGTGGTGAGTTCCTCTCCACTTCTCAATTAGATGCTCTGGGTGCAATGGTTGCAGAAAGCAACAAACGTATGGATTCTGTAAACCGTATCACCAGTAATTCTTCCGCAATTGTAACTAACGCTGCTCGTGCTTTATTCGCTGAACAGCCTCAGTTGATTGCTCCTGGTGGTAATGCTTACACTAGCCGTCGTAACGCAGCTTGCTTACGCGATATGGAAATTATCTTACGTTACATCACCTACTCTATCTTTTCTGGTGATGCTAGTGTACTAGAAGACCGTTGCCTCAATGGTTTGCGTGAAACTTACTTAGCTTTGGGAACTCCTGGTGCTTCCGTAGCTGTTGGTGTTCAAAAAATGAAAGCTGCTGCTTTAGCTATCGTTAACGACCCCAATGGTATCACTCGTGGTGATTGCAGTGCCTTAGCTTCTGAAATCTCTGGTTACTTTGATCGCGCTGCTGCTGCGGTTGCGTAATTTGAGCCAGTATTTTGTTGATAGCTCAATCAACAAAACAAAAATTTTTTAGAAAAACTTAGCAAAATAGGGAGATACTTAGGACTATGAAAACCCCTCTAACCGAAGCTGTATCAGCAGCAGATTCTCAAGGACGTTTCTTAAGCAGCACTGAAATTCAAACTGCTTTTGGTCGTTTTCGTCAAGCTAGTGCGAGTTTAGAAGCTGCTAAAGCTTTAACTAGTAGCTCTCAAAGCTTAATTAACGGTGCTGCTAACGCTGTGTATAGCAAATATCCTTATACTAATACCACTCCAGGTCCCAACTTTGCCTCTACCCCAGAAGGTAAAGCTAAGTGTTCTCGTGACATTGGTTACTATCTTCGCATGGTGACTTACTGTCTAGTAGCTGGTGGTACTGGTCCTATGGATGAGTATTTAGTAGCTGGTTTAGATGAAATCAACCGTGCTTATGAACTCTCTCCTAGCTGGTACATTGAAGCTCTCAAATACATCAAAGCTAACCACGGTCTTCAAGGCGACCCTGCTGTTGAAGCTAATTCTTACTTAGATTATGCTATTAACGCTCTTAGCTAGTAGCTAAAATGCAATTTTTCGCTGAATTTCGGTTAATCTATTGTTGATTTACAGAAATTAAGAGTAGGATATCTAACATTTAAAAGCACTACCCAGAAAGGTATGCGGATGCCAGCAACAGGCTAGTATTTGTTTACTTTTCTGGGTACTGTTGTCTTTAAAAGGATGACTTACCAAAAACAAGCGTCAAAGTTATCTATTTTGACTGGTAAGTCAAGTTCTAGTTCTCTTGGACTCCGTTATTGGTAAGGGTTAAAGTTCTTACCTTGGGGTACGTGGCAAGCTCCAAGCTCTAAAAGTAGATGATTAAACAGGGGCAAGGTTTTCTCGACTACCAGTGTCATTTACATAGTACTCATATCTTGCACCTCGAACCCATACCGCCTAAAACTGAAGTTTCAGGCTAATATAATAAGTCTATTCAAATAGACTATAACTGTGATTAAAACTAAATTGAAGTCCTCTTAAGAGGAGTTGAGCTATTAGCCAAGAAATTTATTTCTTGGTGATTGATGGCGGATGGTGCAATATCTCAGTAGTACCGACCAATAACATGAACGATGCCAACTTTACTCAATTTAATTGAAGACAGACTGAAATATGTCAAATTTTGTATTTGTGATTGATAGCGATAGAACACCATTAAAACCAACTCATCCAGCTAAAGCACGAAAACTGCTTGATGCAGGGTTAGCTGCGGTGTATCGTCGTTATCCTTTCACAATCATTCTCTCAAGAAAAATAGAAGATGTTAATCCCAACAAACTATCTCTTAAAATCGATCCTGGGGCTAAAACTACAGGGATAAGCTTATTGAGCAACAATCTTGTTATTTGGGCAGCAGAGCTAACTCATCGAGGAGAACAGATTAAACTCAGACTACAAGATAGAAGGGCTGTTCGTCGTAATAGAAGGAGTCGCAAAACAAGATATAGAAAGCCGAGATTTTTGAACAAAGCGCGTTCTCCTGGTTGGCTACCTCCGAGTTTAGACCATCGAGTCTTAACTACTATCACGTGGACAAAACGATTAATTAAGTTTTGTCCTATTGGGTCTATAGCTCAAGAACTGGTTAAGTTTGATACACAAAAATTAGTTGACCCTGAAATTTCTGGGGTTCAATATCAACAGGGAACTCTTTACCAGTACGAAGTTCGACAATATCTATTAGAGAAATTTAATCTTACTTGTGTCTATTGTGGTAAGACAAATGTTCTTTTAGAAGTTGAGCATATTGTTCCACGTAGTCGTGGCGGTAATAACCGAGTATCAAACCTCTGCATTGCTTGTGTTCCTTGTAATCAAGCTAAATCCAATCAAGATATCAAGGATTTTTTGGCTGAAAAACCATCTTTACTTAAGAAGATATTAGCTCAAGCCAAAGTACCACTAAAAGATGCTGCTGCTGTAAATTCTACTAGATGGAAACTGTTTAATAGTTTAAAACAAATTGGATTGCCTGTAACCACGGGTACGGGAGGACAGACCAAATTTAATCGAACCCAACAGGGTTTAGCTAAAACTCATTGGCTTGATAGTGCTTGTGTAGGAGAAACACCACAACTAAAAGTTTTAACCAATCAACCCTTACTAATCACTTGTAAAGGTCACTGCAACCGCCAAGTTATCCAAATGGATAAGTATGGGTTTCCTCGAAAAGGCTATAAGCCAAAGCAAAAAGTTCTAAATTGGAATACTGGAGATATCGTTAGCGTAATAGCGGGAAAAAACGCAGGGCTAAGAAATATAAGGATTAAGACCGTTAGGTCTAAAGGTAATTTTGAGGTTAGAAGACCAGATAAAACCATAGCTTCTGTTTCAAGAAACCATATTATCCCTGTTCATCGTAAAGATGGATATAGTTATTCTTTTGCTGAATTATGAACAACTTTGAACCAGAAAAATGTAGGAGGAAGGAGACTGGGAGACTGGGGAATTGGGGAATTGGGGAATATACAAATAATTCTGCTTAGGTACTTATCCCTCTTTTGTCAGTCTGGGAAAACCCTTGCCATTTCTTTCGTTCTGAAACTCTTGTCTCAACTACAATCGCGCTTATTATTTTCTAATAACAATTAAGAATTATAGCGGATTCTGTCAATTAACCTTAGTGTAATGGTTTTAGCGATCGCAGTCTCCGAAAGTGACAAAAGAGGGTTATAGTCAAATATAAGGATGAGGGACTCAGAAAGTAGTTTACCACTCGCGAGCTTCTTGCACCGTCGTTTTAGGGCGGTGATATAAGCAAGTCTATAGGTTATAATTTTATCGTCAGTGTAAACGATAAGAAATGATTGTCTTTGAGGCGAAACTAGAAGGAACACAAGAACAGTATGGACGGCTAGACCAAGCTATTCGTACTGGTCGTTTTGTGCGGAATTCTGTTATTCGCGCTTGGTTAGACAAAGAAGTCAAAAGCCGTAACGATGCCTATAAATATTGCAAAGTTCTGGCGGATAATCCTGAATTCCCCTGGGCGAAGAAGCTAAATTCAATGGCTCGGCAAGCCCATGCAGAAAGAGCGTGGGCATCTATTGAGCGGTTTTATCGCAACTGTAGAGCAAAAATCAAAGGAAAAAAGCGGTGCGACCCCGCGTCGCCGTCAGGCGCAAACGCCAGTTCCTTCAAGTCGGGAAACCCGCCCAACGGACTGGCTTGGGAACGCGCACCAAGACAGGGCTTTCCCAAGTTTGCCAAGTATAAAGTAAGAGCATCAGTAGAATACAAAACTAGCGGTTGGAAACTAAGTGAGTCCCGACGCTATTTAAAATTCACCGATGGTTTTAAAGCTGGCAATTTTAAGCTTTGGGGTAGTCGCGACTTGCATTTTTATCAACTCGCTCAAATCAAAAGAGTAAGAGTTGTTAGAAGACATGATGGCTATTATGCTCAGTTTTTAATAGATGAAGAGAGGAGGATTGAGAAAGAACTAACAGGAGTGCAGCGAGGCTTAGACGTGGGTTTAAACCATTTCTACACCGACAATTTTGGTGAAAAAGTAGATAATCCTCGGTTTTTGAGAAAAGATGAACGAAAACTTCAAAAACTACAGCGTCGTCTATCTCGAACTCAAAAAGGAAGTAAAAATCGAGCCAAAGCCAGAAATAGATTAGGTAGAGCGCATCTATTGGTTTCACGCAGGCGTAACGATTGGGTATGTAAATTAGCTCAACACGTCATTCGGTCTAGCGACTTGATAGCAGTTGAAAATCTAAAAGTGCGTAATATGGTTAAAAATCACAAACTAGCCAAATCAATTAATGACGTATCCTGGTACAGATTCCGAGAATGGCTAGAATATTTTGGTGCTGTTTATGGCGTGCCTGTTATTGCAGTAAATCCCAGTTATACCAGTATTAAATGTTCAAACTGTGGCGAACCAGTGGTTAAAACTTTAAGTACCAGAACACACTCTTGTCATACTTGTGGCTATGTCGCAGACAGGGATGAAAACGCTGCAAAAAACATTCTTCATACTAGTTTGAAACAGCTATCAGATACGGTGGGGCGCACCGAAATCCACAACGCCTCTGGAGAGAACGACCTCTGCTTGGACGTGGAAACACAACCGAGTAAGCCGACTCGTCGAAAGAGGAAGCCACTTTAGTGATATAGTGAATCCCCTTCGTTTTACGGAGGGGAGAACGTCAAACTCTACTGATGCAGAACAATTGACTATAGAAAAAGGATGAGGAATCAAAGATGAGGGACTCAGAAATTAGTTTAGACTCTACTGATGCAGAACCACTAACTGTAGATCAAGCGATCGCCAATTTGCTACAGAAAGAAGATTTAGGTTCAAGATACTATGCTGCTTGGTGGTTAGGAAAATTTAGAGTCAAAGAGGAAAAAGCCATTGATGCTTTACTACTAGCTTTAGAAGATGAATCGGATCGCGCTCCTGATGGGGGTTATCCTTTGCGTCGTAACTCTGCTAGGGCGTTAGGAAAATTGGGAGATAAAAGAGCCATACCCGCTCTAATTCGCTGTTTGCAGTTTCCTGACTTTTATGTGAGGGAAGCAGCAGCACAAGCATTAGAAGGTTTGGAGGATACTAGTTGTGTTCCCTATCTAATGGAATTGTTAGAAGGGGGATTAGAAAAAGCCCAGTTTGTCCCAGGAAAACCTCATTTAGTCCAGCCCTACGAAGCTATAATCGAGGCTTTGGGAACTTTAGGGGCGACAGAAGCTATAGAACTAATTAAGCCTTTTATTGAGCATCCAGTAGATAAAGTAAAATATGCTGCTGCTAGAGCTATGTATCAGTTGACTCAAGCAGCAAAATATGGAGACTTGTTAATTCAAGCTTTGTCTGGAGATGATTTACAGTTACGTCGCTCTGCTTTGATGGATTTAGCAGCAGTAGGCTATTTACCAGCAGGAGATGCGATCGCCGAAACTTTAGCAGAAAATAGTATGAAATTGATCGCTCTCAAGGGCTTGTTAGAAAAGAATTTAGCAGTAAATGCTACTGAGGATTTATCAGAAGACAGTATTAAGCTAATGAATTTGATGGATTCATTGTTGTAAAAATTAGCAACTTAGTAACTACTTAACAATTTCTTGGAGTGCTGGCTTGAGATTGGGATACTGATATTGAAAGCCTAGAGCTTGAGTATTTTTAGGTAGTACTTGCTGACCTTCTAAAACTACAATCGCACCATCTCCTAATAATAGTTCTAGGACAAAATCTGGAACAGGCAACCAAGAAGGACGGTTCATTACTTCTCCTAAAGTTTGACAAAAGTCGTTCATTCTCACAGGATTAGGAGCAGTAGCATTATAAACTCCTGCCATATCTTGTTTGCTAGCAGCTTCGATAATTAAATTTACTAGATCGTCTCGATGTATCCAACTAAACCACTGACGACCACTCCCAATGGGTCCTCCTGCAAACATTTTGAAGGGGTTGATCATTTTACCCAACGCGCCCCCATTTCCCAAGACAATACCGATACGCAGGATGACTAATCTTACTCCTAATTCTTTGACTTTTTCCGCTTCTGCTTCCCATTGTTGACAGACTTGAGCCAAAAAGTCATTTCCTGAAGTGCTGGTTTCATCGAAAGCTGCGGTTTCGCTTGTACCATAGTAGCCAACGGCTGAACCACTAATTAAGACTTGGGGTTTGGCTTCGGCTTGGGCGATCGCTTCTACGAGTTTTCTTGTTCCTAATTGACGGCTTTCGAGGATAGCTTTCTTATGTTCTGGTGTCCAACGTTCTGAAATCGGCTCACCAGCGAGGTTAATTACAGCATCACACCCCGAGATAGCTTGTTGCCAACTTCCTGATTGTGTTGGAGTATATTCTACTATTTCTAGTTTAGGGAAAGCAGAACTAGGAAAGATTTTTCGCGCTTTGGAACTGTTGCGAGTTAAAACTAAAATTTCATTACCTTGGGTATTTAATTGTTTAACGAGGCGAGTACCTACAAATCCTGTTGCACCAGTGATTGCTACTTTCATAAAATTAAAAATTAAAATTTGCCAGTTATAGATTACAACCTACCATAGTTTTTCTTTCCTTCTTCCTTACTCCGATATCTTGCACCAGTCCTAAAAAACTAAATAATCTCCACAATTTCAATCAATTTATGTCCTTTTTGCCTTTTGCCTTTTGCCAAACATCACAGATCAATTAAAAATTAGGTGCAAGATCTGAGTTACTCCTCAGTCCTTACTTCTTTAGTGACACTTACACCATTTAAAATTGCCATCGGACTCAACTCCTGTAATAATTCTAAAGAAGTGCGATCGCGAACAAACAGAGAACCAGCAAAACCTAGAGAATTAATGGAAATAGAGGCAAAAGCTTCTTGCTTACGGGGAACTAAGAGCATCCAGTTACGAGTAGCTAATAAATTGTAAGCTCCTAGTTGTAAAGAGTTATGGGGGTCTATGGATAGACCTACTGTTTCTAGTAAGGAGTAGTAGCAATCTAGCATTACTTTAGCAGCAGCTAGAGGACTATCGAGCTTGGGAATTTGAATTCTGGCGATCGCATGAAGAAAGGGAAAACTGGGTATTGTACCAACAGAGTTAGTAAATACTACCTGATCGATAGCTGGTTGAATCGGAACTATGTCAGTATTGGGAATGAAAGGAAGAGGAACAAGCTGTAGATGTTTGTGTCTTTGGGAAGCACCAGCAATTTTACCACCGTTGTAAAAAGCCAATCCATCAATTTCCTGCATACAAGCCCATAATGCTACAAAGTCTTTGATATTTAGTAACTCGTCTTGTTCTTCAAAAGCACGAGTCACTATTAGTAAGTGATGTTCTACCACATTAAATTTATTCAGTAGGCAAAGATGGGTAGGAGAAATATCGCTGACAAACAAATCTTCTTCATAGGGGAGAAAAGGATCGAAATATTTACCAGTCTTGATTTCTTTTTGCTTTTGTTGCTTTTGAGCTTTTTGTTTTCTAGCTAAATTGGAGACACTGCGAACCAGAAAAGCAATATCATCTTGTTGGATAAATTGAAAGTCGGTAACAATTGATTGTAGTGCGCCAGTTTGACGAGCATATTCTGTTTGTTGGGTCAATCTTTCCCAAAGAGTACCTGGTTTTAGTAGCAGTTTTTCTGAAGCATTGCCGATCTTTTCTACCATGATTTTCTTGAGTTGCGATCGCCCTGTTATTGCTTTAAGGCTATTCTAACCTGGAAAGCAACGAGTTAGGAATCGTGAGGAGGTAAGGAAATAACTACCAATCTAGGTTTATTTCCTCATTTCTTGTTTCTGATCTCTTCTTCTAAACTTATAAATACATCAACTCATAAAGGTGTTTAACTAGATAGCGATCGCCAATAAAGAAAAATTAAAAATGGAATTTCAAAACATTAGTTTAGTTAAGGGATATCACGCCCACGTTTATTTTGACGAATCAACCGTTGAGCAAGCCCAGTTATTGTGTGAAGAAGCAGGGACAAGATTTTCAGTGACAGTAGGTCGTGTACACCGTAAGCCTGTTGGACCCCATCCTTGTTGGAGTTGTCAGCTTGCTTTTGATCGCAGCAATCATACAGATTTACTGACCTGGTTGGCTCTCAATAGAAAAGGTCTGACAATTTTGATTCATCCTTTAACAGGAAACGATCTTAAAGACCACACTGATTATGCTTCATGGATGGGAGAACCACAAGCTTTAAATCTTGATGTATTCAAACAATAAGCAGTTGTATTGTTTTAGAGGTGAAAGTCTAAGTTTATAGTACAATAGTATGTAAAAATTCCATGTGTGGCAGATTTACTCAAACCAGTTCCAGTTCGGACATTGCCAAAGCTTTTAACTTGGCTCACGTCCCTCACCTAGAACCTAGATATAATATTGCTCCAACTCAAGGGGTGGGGACAATCCTGCGCTCCGCTCCTGAGAGCGAGCCTGAATTTAGATGGTTACGTTGGGGTTTAATTCCCCACTGGGCAAAAGAGCGAAGCATCGGCAATAAGTTGATTAATGCTAAAGCGGAAACAGTCGCTCAAAAACCCTCTTTTAGACACGCGTTTTATCATTCTCGCTGCTTAATTATTGCTTCGGGTTTCTACGAATGGCAGCAGCAAGAAAATCATAAACAACCATTTTATATTCAACAGATAGATTCCCTACCATTTGCTTTGGCTGGATTATGGTCAATCTGGCAATCTCCAGAGGTTGAAACCATTGCTACCTGCACCATTATTACTACTGAAGCCAATGAAATTATGCAGCCAATTCATAAGCGAATGCCAGTTATTTTAGAATCTAATGACTACGATTTATGGCTCGATCCGACTGTGCAACAACCAGAATTGTTACAACCACTTTTACAACCTTACACCTCAAACAAGCTCAAAGCATATCCCGTAACTACTCTAGTCAATAATCCTCGTAACGACAGTCCCGAGTGTTTGAACCTCCCGCCGATAAATCGGGGGATTCCCTTTTAGACTCTTAGCTAGGCTATTGCCCCCGCCAGAACGCCATCACAGGGCTGTTTAACCACGGGCGCACCGACCGCAGTAAGACCCCTATTACATACCACTTCGTGCCTCCGCTACATCTCTATCCTGTTCGTATCCGCACTCAGGACAAAAATGTATTCTTACAGAAAGTTCTTTCTTTCCAGTGTGAGTTCCACAGTTAGGGCAGATTTGAGATGTAAAATCTTTATTTACTTTCGCAAAGAAGGTATCTGTAAGGAAGCACACATACTCTAATATCTGGAAGAATTGACCTAGTCCCATATCCAGGGATTGTTTGGAGAACATACCTTTACTCCAAGAAAAAAAGTTAATATCTTCTACAAATATCATTCCTACTCCCTCACACAATTGATGAGCTTGTTTGAAATGATAGTCTTTTCTTCTATTAGCTACTGCTTCATATAATAGGGCTATTCTTTTCTGTAATTTGTTCCATTTAGAGGAACCAATGCGTTTCTTTTTAAGCTTTCTTTGTAGTAATTTAATCTTACGCAGTGCTTTGTCTAAGAAAGAGGGTCTTTGGATTACCAAAGCATCAGAAGTAGATAGCATACTTTTAATACCAACATCAATTCCCACTGCATGACCGTGAGGAGTAGGTGAAGGTATATCAACATCCAGTTCAATCATTAAATTAGCGTAGTAACCAGATGATTTCTTGATGATTTGAACTTGTTTTATCAAGAAACCATCAGGAAGCTCTCTAGATTTTCTCAACTTAATATTTTTAAGTTGAGGCATCTTTAGGTAATTACCATTAATCTCAAACTTGTTACTCAGAAGGTTAAAAGATTTCATCTTCTTTTTGTAACGTGGGAATCCCATACCT
>JAAUYH010079321.1_pt1 | contig 10104 bp, 7 predicted proteins | sample 7278061 | NCBI WGS metagenome assembly JAAUYH01 (sample SAMN14350203, study PRJNA611818) | marine sediment metagenome | isolation source: surface marine sediment (0.6m) | place: French Polynesia: Moorea | collected 2018-08 | reverse complement strand
GGTAGTAGGTAGTAGGTAGTAGGTAGTAGGTAGTAGGTAGTAGGTAGTAGGTAGTAGGTAGTAGGTAGTAGGTTAAAAGACACTTACTCCTGACTTCGTTCTTTTTTATTTATAGTTGTGTTTTAGGGACTTAGGGATATAGGGGTTTGGGGGAATTGGTTGAACTTTTAATTAGGTGGACTTACTTAGAAAATGTCTTAATTTTTCCTTCGACTGCTATGTTAGGACACTCAATACTCGTTACTCGTTACTTGTTACTCATTACTCATGAGCAATTAACTTTTCTATCCTAACCAATCAGCCTACTACGATCCTATTATCCAGGGTTTCTGCCATTATCCTGCTCTACTAAAGTAATAGTGCGGGGTTTATTTAACTGTTTCAGAATAGGCTGAAGTTGAGATAGGTTATCTTTAACACCTGTTAAGACATTTTCCAATTGAGCAGTTTTTTCCAAGGAAGCAAAACTCCGTTCTAAACCCTGCTGGATTTGTTGGAAGTCAGTCATTTTCTGTGTTGCAAGTTCTAGAGAGCTTACGCGGGCTTCGAGAATCTGTGCCGCTTTTTCTAGCTGTTCACTAATTCCTTGGGTTTGAGTATTCAGATCTTGAGCTGCTGCCATGTTTCTGCTTCTAATTTCTTCAACCACCGCTCTAATTTGTTGGACAAGCTCTTGATTTGCCTGTTGTTGTTGGGCAAAGAAACTCAAAAATTCAGTGCGATCGCTGTTTGCCTGCTGTCTAATTTCTCCTACTTGATGGATTACTTTAGAGCTAACATCTTGTACTTTACTTACTTCAGTTATAAACCCTGTAGAAAGTTGATTAGCGGCTTGTTGTGCGTAGCTGTGGGCTGGCTCAATTAAGTCTTGGGGATTGGGGAAATGCTCTTTGATTGCTCCTGCTACTGCTTGATTAATGGTGTCTAAATCTAACTGTTCGTTGTTCTTTCTGAGTCGAGGTATCAGTTTATCGTTAATAAAGACATCAATACCCAAAAGCAGTCTGGATTCGTAGCGTTCAACCAACACTAAAGGAATCATGACTAATACACTGAGAAATAGAGCCAGAAGAGTGGTATCAAAAGCTAACCCCAAGTTGCTAGTAACTTGACCAATACCTTCTTTAATTTGTTCTACGTCCCCTGAGTTTTCTAAGAATCCTGAGAAACCACTGACCGCGCCACTAATCCCAATTACTGTTCCAATAAAGCCCAACAGAGGGATTGCCCAGACCAAAATTCGGGGGAAAGAATAGGAAGACTCAGAAGCACTAAGGTAGAATGATGAATCATCGATCGCAAACTCATTAGCAATTGTGCGATCGCCACTTTTAATATAGGCTTTGATAACTCTGCCACAACGGATGGCGATTAAATTACCATCTTGGATTAACCGCTTTTGAAAGTATTCTACTTCTGGAGCATTAGGCTGATCTAGGGGAATATGATCGGCAATCCAAATTTTACTCAAAGCTTGGTGTTCTTTTCTCAGCAGTAAAAATTTGAGTACAGAGGTAGCAATTACCACCGCAGCCAGTGCCACTACCAGGAATTGAACAAAACCTCTCTCAAATAGCAATATTCCTACATAAGATTCCCTGAGCGGTGGCAAGGCGCCAATTATTATATAGGTAACAGCAAAAATAGCTGCCGCGATGAGTAATAGTAAGATGGGATCAACTTCTAATTCTTGACGTTTGGAATGGGTAGAACGAGATTTTCGGGTTTTAAGGCTAAACTTTCTCATATTAATTCTTAATTATGGTTGGTTGCTGCTATCAGATAAAAGGTTCTTTGTTTGTCCGTAATAGCTTATGTGTCACTCTCTAGTCAATTGATTATTTAACCTGATATTTTAAATAAATATATAAATAACTGCTATTGGGCAGCACAACCTGACTCTATTTTTAGTATCAAACTCAAGTAAAAAAAACGAATAAACTACGTTGCAAATTGAATATATAAAATCGACAGTAATACTGTTTGTCGCCTTCAATTCCTAGCTTTCAGCTTTTTTAATCCTCATACAAAATCAATATGACAGGAAGTAAGCGATCACGGAACTAGTTATAGGCATTGCCCGTCTCTCTTCTTTTTAGATTAATGTGATCTGAAGGCTACGCTACAGCGTAATTGTATTTTAATCGCTTAAATTTTATAAATATTTTTGCGCTATCATGTGTAAATAAATGTGTGAACCTTAGTGTGATCATGGCAACTAATTTATCAATAGATCCTGAATTGCTAGAGGAAGCGTTGCAAATTGGTGGTTTTAATACGAAAAAAGATACAGTTAATCAGGCACTTAAAGAATTTATTCAAAGAAGAAAACAGCAAGAAATTATTAAATTATTTGGCAACTTTCCTAGTGATGAAGACTATGACTACAAACAAGGACGTAAATGAGTGGAGTAATTGTTGATACTTGTATTTGGTCATTAGCCTTGAGAGGTAAAACTCCAAGAAACATACAAGTTGCTGAAGTATTAGCCACACTAATTGAGGAAAATCGAGCCAAGATTATCGGTTCAATCAGACAAGAGATACTATCTGGTTATAGCGATCTGGCTCGTTATGAAAAACTACGAAATAAATTGAGAGCATTTCCTAACGAACAAGTTATAGATTCTGATTATGAATCTGCTGCGGAATATTCCAATATATGCCGCAGCAATGGAATTCAAGGATCTCACACCGATTTTCTAATTTGTGCAGTTGCGACAAGATTGAAGATGAAGATATACACAAGTGACAAGGATTTTGTTAGATACTCTAAGCATCTTTCTATCTCTTTGTATCAAGAAAAATAAAAATTAAATTGCCTGACTCTCTTCTTTTTATACTAATGCGATTAGATTTTGGAATAAACCTCTTTATTTTATTAAAGTTTTAAAGAAGCAGAGGAGTTAAACTATTAATTAACGACAAAAATATTTCAATTTATCAACCATGCTAATTCTTCAGCCGATACATTACTAAGTTCTTTTGGTTCTAGCTTGTGCATTCCACCTCCATATACTCTTCCTTCTTGTAACATGGTTTGACTCGAAATTTGATTCAATGATTCTTTAATTTGTCTGAGTAATTCAGGTTGATATTCAATTTTATTCTTCAAATATTTTTTGGGATATAGAATTAAATATGAGTTGCTAACTATTGCCTTTGAATAATTAAGGATAAACCGAAATGGCTTTTTTTCTTTCTTATCAGATCTACCAATATACGTGCAATAAAAGTTACTTTCAGGACGATTTTCCTGAGAATACCAAATTTTACGATTTTTGCATATATAGCGGTTCAAAACACCACGTTGAATACCTTCTTTAAGATAATCATTTAGGGTAGGATAAATTCTTTTAATTTCATCAATTGAGAGTTTAGAGTCAAGAACAAATAATTTATTTTCAATAATTGGATAACCGTCTTTATCAGCTTTTATTTCGGTTTTGTTTAGATAGCGTGGAGTTGGTAATATTGGACGAAACTCTTGAATAGGTAAATTTCTTTTTTTTAATTCATCAATAGATATAATAAAAAAATTATTATCTCCTGTTGCAATGCCCCGTTTAACTGAGAAAAAATGACCTAGTTTTAGAGTTTCGATTGCAAGAGGTTCATTAGAAAGCGGAAACCGCGTCCATTTATTTTCATTTGCTAATACCGTACTTGGAACACTTTTAATATGTGTGGGTTTATCTATTCTGCCACCAAAGGAAAATTTCACTTCGTGATTTACATTTGGTTTTCTATTTTTAAACCATACAACAACTGAAGAAACTAAGGCATCATCAAATTGAACATCGATAGGATCGAATCGATGAATATGTAATAGGGTTACTTTATTTAAGAGATATTCTTTTACAGCTTGACCATAATTCACATCCATAAATTCACTTGGCAGAAGCCAAGCAGCTATACAATCAGATTGCATCCAACTGTGAGCAAGAGCTAGAAAATAACAATATAAACCAGCTAACCCAGATAGATTCATTTCAGCAGCCTTTAAAGCAGCCTTTTTTAACTGTTTTTTACATCCATTTATGTGATGATGGCGAACATATGGAGGGTTACAAATAATGAGGTTATATTTATGTTGTTCTTCAAGAGGAGGAGTTACTTTCGTAAAATCATCTAATCTATAATCTAGAGAGGCTTTAGACCAAAGTTTACAAGCCGGTATTGCGTAATGCTCATCTATTTCATAACCTACAGCAGTTTCAATTTTACTTGATTCAAAAATATTGTTTAATGCACTATAAAATGAACCTGTACCCACAGCAGGGTCGAGAAAACGGATTTTAGTCTTCTCAGGCAAAATTGTTTGTACATATTTAAGAATACTATTAGATAAGGTAATTGGTGTTGCAAATTGACCTAAGATATTACGCTCTTTCTGAGACTTTAAAGCATCAATTTCTGCTTGAATTTGTTGACGTCGATTTTCAAGTTCAATAAACTCTAACATTCCTTACAAACCATATTCTTCTAAATCGTCAATACGATGTTCCCAAACCCAATCAATTCCTTCAGCAGCCTCATAGCCTAAATAACCTGAATCAAAATAACCACATAAGAAAAGATTAAAAGTAATTGCCTTTCCATAGGTTTTACGAAGCTGTTGAATCTTCACTGCTTCTTCTTTACGACGTTTATTTGTATTAGTAAAATCACCTGCTGATTTTGCCTCAAATAGGAGCGGAAAATCATCTTTTTTTGCTGCTTTTGGCATAATTACAGCGTCAACTGGAATATTGACTTTTTTGCCTCCATCCAAAATAATAGGAATATTGAAACGAAAGAAAAAAGTTCCATTAGGCATGGTACGAAAATCTTCAGCTTCTTTCGATGTTATTTCTCTGTAATTACGAGCTTCTAGCCAATTTTTTATGGCTGCAAGTTGTCTTTGTTCCTGAGCATTTCTAATAATTGGATCGGCAATCGCACCACAAAGTCTATCGGCAACAATAGTCGAAGCACGGTAAATTTCATCTTTAGTACCTTGATCATGACGTTCTTTCCAAACAAAAATATCGGGATCGGACATTTTCTCAATAATGTTACCAATCTTTTCTAATTGTTCGACTAGCACAGATTGTTTCATTTTCGGTGGAACACGCTGATTCTTTTCCATACTTTTAACTAAGTTTGGTGATACACCAGCAAGACCTATCAGACGATCTCGCGCAATTGGTGGGCATGTAGTCATGCGAAGCATGGATAAGACCGAGGGATGAAGTTGAAGTGTTTCAGGTCGAATATTCGTTAAGTTTTCAGTTAATTTAAGCGCTTCTTCAACTTGCTTTGTTGTAGAAATACGAGTTTCTCTAAAAGCTTGCGGTGCAAAGCTCATAAACCACTCGTTGTAAAAATCAACCGACTTTGCAACATCAACTTTCCATAAATCAACTTTATTACGATTTACTGCCAAGACTATTTCTATTAGTATTTCGTATTGTACAGAATAAAGTATACACAGGTTTTGAATGACAGCATATATCTTTGACAAACAGCGATCGCCCGAACCATTCAACTAAGTCATACTTTCTACTGACTTACTAGGAGTCAGTAACAAATACAAACAGAGAATTACCAACAAGGCAATCAAACTAGAAGCAACCAAATCAAAGCTGATCGGCTACGCGCACGCTAGCTAAAGGAAACTAACTCAGATCGTTACTTACGAACAGTTAGCTTATCTGTGCTAAACAATTTACTTACTGTGATTAACTTGCAAGCTTCTCAATCTATTTAATGCTGCTGCTAATTCTAAAGGGCGAAACAAAGTTAAATCTCCCTGGGGAAAGCTATTTAGGATATCTAATCCTGATTCAGAGATGTCTTGGTTGATTTTAGTTAGTATTTCTGAGACTGTTAGCTGTTGACTCATGTAAGTTTTTTTGGCATAAACCAAAGCTTTGGCGATCGCTTTTAGTTGTCCTGAGTCTACTAGTTGTTCTACGGCGGATAAGTCTATTTCTTCTATGCCAAAGATAATCTTATCTACTCCTTTAGTGGTTATTTTGCTCTCTCTTTTGCCTCGACTAGGATCAATACTCTCTTCCAGGGGAATCCTATTACTAATGGCACCAAAACTAGTTCCTCCTTCGGCATTCCTGTCGCTCGCATATTGCTGGGCGATCGCTTTAGCTTTAATGGTAACATCGTGAGGTAAGTAGTCTTCCATGGCAATTATACGATCTGCTACCTCGAAATAATCGCCACTCCCTCCCATCACGAGGATTGTCGATACGTCATAATCAGCGTAAAGTTGACATACTTTATCAATAAACGGTGTAATTGGTTCTTTGTCTTTCGCAATCAATTCTTGCATTCGGCGATCGCGGATGGTAAAGTTAGTCGCGGAGGTGTCTTCGTCGATTAACAGTAATTTTGCACCTGCTTCTAAGGCTTCAATGATATTAGCTGCTTGGGAAGTGCTACCACTGGCATTAGTGGTAAAAAATTTACTCGTCGAACGTTTTTGGGGTAAATGATTGATAAATGGAGATATATCAACTCCAGCGATACTGCGTCCATCTTCGGCACGAATTTTCATCCCCCAGGGATTTGCCACGACATATTCTCTGCCATCTCCAGGAAGATGATTGTATATCCCTAATTCTATTGCCCTCAGTAGGGTAGACTTGCCATGATAACCACCACCGACAATTAAGTTAATCCCCGTAGGAATCCCCATGCCCTTAATTACTCCTCGATTGGGACAGGCGAATTCTACTTCTAAAGACGGTGGAGATTGAAAAGCGACAGCATCTAAGAGAGGGCGAGGATCGATCCCACTACGTCGGGGTAAGATTGCCCCGTTTGCTACAAACGCCACTAAATTATGTTGCGGTAGTTGTTGGCGTAACCAATCGGCATCTTCAATGGTTTCCACATGCCGTTGGATCGCTTTCCCATCTAAGGATGCATATAACAAGGAAGTCTCAACTAACTTTGGTATATCTTGGCATAACATCTCTGCCGCTTGTCGTCCCAGAATACTTCTGCCTCTGGCTGGCAACCCCAGTATAAAACGCACTTCTAGCTGCTGAGAATTAATAAATACCGCAGTACGCTCTAAAACTTCTTGTCCTAAAGGTGCGATCGCAATTAAACCACTCTTCCCTGTACCCCTATGATCGCTTGTTTGCTTTGCAGCTTGAGCAAATTGTCGCGCTATATAATCTCTGGTTGCCACCTCCCTACTAGTTGATTGATATAGTTGCGCAGGAAAATTAGCAACCTTTTGAGGCACAATGATTCGCAATTGGCTGGGGGCGGCAAAGGGATCTCCCTGTACATGATCGATTATTAAGGTAAAGTCTGCAAACTCATAGCTACCGCGAATGTCTTTATAAGCTTTGTAGCTAGCACCATCTAGTTTTAGTAATAGGGAATGTAGACTAAAGCGATCGCTCATGATTATTGACGGTTTTACTTATGCTACCTCTAGATTAGAGTCTGTATCTCTAGGATTCCAGCGCGATCGCAATTCTTCAATATGCATATTCTGTTCATCTTTCTTCAGATGTCGCGGACTGCTTTCAAAAGATAATGAGGAAGGCAGTGCATCAGTACCATATTCTGTTTTGATAAATGATTCTATGTCTGCGTAAGGGGGATAAAAATCACCCTTGAATTCAGACAGTTCCATCTGCTGACGTAAGGCTGCGGAGAATAAACCTGTTCCATCATCAAAGAACCTTTCAGTGGTTCTGCCATAGCTCTCATAGGGATAGAAAGAAAGGTCGCTGGGAGCTTGAGTAGCTACCCAAGATACGTAAGACCAATATTCGCTAAAAGTACCAAATTCATTAGCCGAGCGCATCATTAGCAAGAGCCAATGGTCTTCTGACTGGTAATATTGATTTACCTTGCGGGCAAATGATTGGAGATGTTCTTGTTTAAACCACATATGATGGGGAATAAAAGTTCCCTCGTGATTTGTTAAAGCCTCAACTCCCAGTACGGAAGAGATCCAATTTTCCCATGTAGATACGATGCTGTTGTTCCCCCAGCCGTTATGTTGCAGCAAAGCAAAGGAATGCTGAACTCCTTGTTCTTGTTGGTTAATTAATGACCAAGTATCTACAGGCAGCAGATCACTATCCCAAACAACATACCACTCACTAAGGTCGGCAATCCCTTCATAGGCTCCCAATTTTAATAGCTGCTGGTAGAACCAACCAGGAGTGTATAAAGACTGACCTAAATCCAGTTCGGCACAAATTTTTTCCTTAGATAAATTTTCGGCATTAAAAAAGGTTTCTTCTTCATGCAGATAAAGGGTTGAAGTCTGCCAGTCTTGAGATTCTTGCTTAAGTTTATCTACTTGAGTAGCAGGAGCGATAACGTGGATCGATCTTGGCTGGTAATGGGTAGTGATTCCCTCTAAAACAGCACGAGTATTCCACCGCACACGATAGAGAGGAATAACAAAGTCAAAAACTTCTGAAGACATACTAAGTAGGTGGATAAAATTAATTAGAAGATGGTTAGGGCAGGTAGTAGGTAGTAGGTAGTAGGTAGTAGGTAGTGGGTTAAAAGACACTTACTACTAACTTCGTTCTTTTTTATTTTGGTTTTATATTTAATTTTGCCTACCTACTTATCTATTTGCTATTTGGTATTTATGGAACAAACTTGTGAATTTAGGCGTTGATGAACCACAGTATGATTTTATAAATCATTATTTTTATATTCAATGATAAAAAGCCTCGGCTTAGTACCGTCCCCCTCATTCTTCCCGCCATATCTTCGTGGGAATATCAAGCGGGATAATAAGCTGATAACTTATTACAGTATGATCAGGGGCATCATACATTTAATCATCAACGCCAGAATTTATACTGCTGATAGGGTTGGTTCTATTGCAGTTGTAGATTCTATGGGTGCATGAGCCACAGTGGAAGGATCTTCTAGTCCCACATCACTACAATGAGGTTCAATACCTAAACCTTTCCTGGGATAGGACTTACAAATTTCTTGATACTCCGCAACTGCTAGATCTAGTTCTTCACGACTTAAAGAGTTCAAATAGCCACATTGACCAATTTCACCTTTAGGTAATGGTGCAACTAAATTACCACCGCGTTTTTCAAATATTTTTTGTTGGGATGCCCACAGAGTTTCTGTTCTCAGCATAATATCGTGCCACAGACTTAAGCCAAAAGAACTAATTAAGCGCATAATCCTGCCGAACTGCTGCTCGTTAATCCAATTCATCCGATAGCTGAGATAAGCTCCGAAGCCCATCCCGATAGAAACAGCATGTCCGTGTAGTAAACCAGCTTCAATCTCGAACCCAGGTGACCAAGTATGACCATAGGCATGAGGACGACATTGATGAGTCTCATACATATTGTCGTATTCAGCAGCTACGTAACTCCGTAGAGCAGCCCCCAAGATCTTTTGAGATAGCTCATTGATTTCTGCTTTTGGCTCGCACTCCATAGTACCAAAGCGGGTTTCAATCAGTTGGGGTCCAGCCTGTTCCATATAATTAAACAGTTCTGCATCTTTGGTCACCGCCATTTTAATAATTTCGATGATGCCGTGACGCAACCATCCTTCTTTTAATGTTTTGAAGAAATAGCGATCGGTAATTGATAATATTGGTGGATGATAAGCCCCAAATAGGTTTTTATAGCCAAAGCCATCACAACAGGTGCGAGGAGAAGGCCCTGCATCGATACCAGCTACAATTGACGTAGAAAGCATAATGTAGGGTGTATTGCGGTGATACAAAGCACAAGCAAGTCCACCAGTATCAGCTAGCACACCACCGCCAACGATTAACACGGGTTCGTTGCGAGATACCCCCAGATTTTTGAAGTCGCCGAGCATTTTCTCAACGGTGTAGATTCCTTTATCTACTTCCATTGCCCGATAGACCAATTTTTCTAATTTAATGTCGTGATAAGCGAAATAATGTTCGATCTGCTCACCAAAGTAACGCTCTACATTTTGATCTACTAGACATACACAGCGTCCATGGGAAATGTAGGCATCTCTCAACATTAGTTGCTGAGGATCGAGGGAGTTGTCCACAACTCTAACGGAAGTGAAAGTGCTCGATCTTACTACTGCCTCAATAGTTTGATC
>JAAUYH010238736.1_pt1 | contig 10105 bp, 9 predicted proteins | sample 7278061 | NCBI WGS metagenome assembly JAAUYH01 (sample SAMN14350203, study PRJNA611818) | marine sediment metagenome | isolation source: surface marine sediment (0.6m) | place: French Polynesia: Moorea | collected 2018-08 | reverse complement strand
CTGCGTCGAAAAATAACCTCCATAGCCCTGCTATGCAGAACATTTTTCTCCTTGTATCTCGCTAAAATACGCTTCAAAAGCATTCTTCCCTCCAAATGATGACACGCCCTAACTATTAACTCTTGGTTGAGAAATAATCATTTCAGGAATTTTGTCCATAATTTCATCTCTTATTTGTTCGGGAGTTTGTTGTGCGCGGATCGCAATCTGTAAATCTGCTTGAGCATACAGAGAACGGCGAGACTTCCACAATGACTCTAGTTTGCCAGCTAAAGGTCTAGTATCATCCTCTGCTAAACGTTCTTTTAATACTTCTATTTCTACGTCTAGCCATATCACCAAACCTTGACGTAAATAACTCCAGTTGATTGGTTTTTCCACAATTCCTCCCCCTGTGGAAATCGCACTTCTGGTATAGGCGGATACTTCTCCTAATACCTTGGTTTCTAAGTCCCGAAAATAAGCTTCTCCCTGATCCTTATCTGCAAAAATTTCGGGAATGGGTTTTTGTGCAACTTTTTCCAGCAAAACATCAGTATCAAAAAAACGATAGCCTAATTTCTGTGCTAGCAATTTACCAACAGTAGTTTTACCTGCTCCCATCATCCCGATCAGATAGACATTTACACCCTGCAATAGATTATTCATTTAAACTGAATCTGGTTGAACTTTATTGAAAACCTGTATTATATAACTTCATTATGAGAAGATAAAAGCGTCAAACCTAATGTATTATTAAATGCTTCGAGAATAAAAAGCAGTGAAATTAGTAGAAAAACATCTAATTAAATCTTCTAAATCTATTTATCAAGAAATAGAGCAACTGGCTTTTTTGTCGAAAAATCTTTATAATTGTGCTATTTATCAATGTCGTCAAGCCTTTTTTCAAGGAAAAGCCATACCTAGTTTTAATCAACTTTATCATTTATTAAAAACTGGTGATGACTACAAAGCATTACCATCTAAAGTATCTCAGTTAGTAATCAAACAAGCAAGTAAAAGTTTAAAATCTTACTTGGCTTCTATAGTTGCCTATCGGAAAGATAATTCTCAATTTTTAGGCGAACCAAAATTGCCAAAGTATAAGCATAAGACTCAAGGTAGAAATATTCTTACTTATAATTATCAAGCAATATCAAAACGTGGCTTAAAATTGGGATTAATTCAGCTTTCAGGAACTAAAATATCTATTCCGACTAAACAGCAAAAAGTAGATGAAGTGAGAATTATCCCTAAAGGAGGTAGTTATGTAATAGAAGTAGTTTATACGGTAGAGCAAGCCAAACTTAAAGAAGCTCAAGAACATACAAGAATAGCGGGAATTGATATCGGAATAGACAATCTGGCTTGTGTAACATCTAATTTACCTGAATTCAAACCATTTATTGTTTGTGGTAAGGCTCTAAAAAGTGCTAATCGCTATTACAACAAAACCAAAGCTTGGCTTCAATCATTATTACCAAAGAACCAGTATAGTTCTCATCGTATCCAAACATTAACCCAAAAGCGTAATAGTAAAGTGGATTATTACCTCCACACAGCTAGCGGATTTATCGTTAATCAATTAATTAAACAAAAAATCACCTTGCTTGTAATTGGCAAAAACGATAACTGGAAGCAGAAAGTTAATCTAGGCAGAAAAACCAATCAGAAATTCACCGCCATTCCTCATTCTCAATTTATAGAACAACTAATCTATAAATGTCAGCTTGCAGGAATTCAAGCAATTACTGTCAACGAAAGCTACACATCAAAATGTAGTTTTCTTGATCTTGAACCAATCAACAAACATTCTAAATATTTAGGAAAAAGAGTAAAACGGGGATTATTTAGAGCTAACAGTGGTCGAGTCTATAATTGTGACTCGAATGGAAGCTTGAATTGTATCCTAAATGCAGTTGGTGATTCCTTATTTCAAGGACAACTAATACAGAGGCTAGTAGTTAGCCCTGTACGGATTAAACCGTACCAATCTAAAAGTAATAGTCACATTTGTCTATTAAATTAGTAACTATTGTACCTTAAATAACTATTGATAAAATGAGCGATCAGAATCCATCTCCTAATGCCAAATCTTCACTTTCTCCTGAAAAGTATGCTCGACTGAAAGCAGAAGCGAAAGCACCCTACAAAGGTTTGCGAAATTTCTTTTATCTAGCTTTTGCTGCGTCTGGTTTTATTGGCGCGTTAACCTTTTTAGCTCGTATTGCAGCAGGGACAAATTTGACACAAGACATCCCTAATTTGGCTCTCCAACTGGGTTTAGTTGCAGCAATGATTGCTCTTTTTACTTGGGAAAATAAAGAAAAAAATCAATAGCAATTAAGGTGGGGAAACCCACCTTACTACTTGAGATTGCTATATTATTTTGCTTTGTGGTTAATGAGGTGGAAAAGGAACTATATTTCATCCTTGATCCTTTATTCCTCATCCCTTTATTGACTGTAATTAGTTTTTGTCTAATCCATTCATCAAAGATTCAACACGGTTGAGATAGGAAGTATCATTGAGAGTATCTTCTGATAATCTTCCTTTGGCGATCGCACTTCTAACTAAATCTTCCGCATCAATTCTGTTAGCAAGAATCGCCGTTATAAAAGAAGCACTACTAGGAATTCCTTGATATTTAAACATACCTTGATAACTACCAGTTACGAGATTAAAGGGAGTAATTTCTACAATGTTTCTACGAGAAACATAATTTAATCTTACTATTTCATTAGCCAATGCGGGGACAGCTAAACTAACAAATGGTGACGTAACCCGACGTTGACCGCTTGCGGTACAACGCGGGCTTCCCCAGTCCCAGAAAATCTAGGAGGAGGACTTCCTTCGCAGTACTCGACTTCTTTCCTGCTACGGCGTTTTATACAGAGGTACACGCCCAGCCCCTGTTCTTGTAGAGAAAAAAATTCTACGCACTCGATTTCCCAATAGACTTTTACGTTCCCAAGGAAAGATTCGAGAATTTTGGTTCACAACCCATGTCTATTTTATTTTCTAGGTTCAGTTGTCCGATGAGGCTATTATCGCGGATGTCGGAACAAGATTATTATACAATGCTTGCAAGCCTTGATATATAAAGATTTTGCTTCATTGAGTGTAAAGCTACGATATTTTCTTAGTTTTGAGCAATGGTAAGTATGTGTCTTAATTTCATTACCATCTCAGTTCGGGAAGCAACTTCTAATTTCCGAAATATTCTTTTTAAAGCTTGTTTAACGGTATTTTGGCTAATCCATAACTCTTGACCAATTTGAGCATTAGTTAAACCTTTTGCTACTAGATTAGCAATCTGAATTTCTCGCTTAGTTAAAAGCTTAACATTAGGATTAGGTTGTGAAGTTCTTAAGCTAGCAAGACAGGCAGATAAATGGAGACATATTGAACTTAACTTAATCAAATCTTGAGTATTAAAACTGGGAGTATCTGCGATGCGAGCAAAATGTATAGTACCAATTAATTGACCATTACCCACAATAGGACCAGTCATAATATGTTCATGATCTTGTTCAGAACAACATCTTTGATAAAGTTCACTTTGTTTCCATGTTCCTGGTGGTAATACTAATTCTTCGTGGGCTGGAGCATGATACTCAAGAACATATTTCAATACAGGATCGACAGATTTGCCAAATTTCTGATATCTTTCAACAAAGCGATCGCTTACTCCTTTAACATCATAACTTAACAGATTATTATCTTCATCAGTAAGATAACATCCCCACTTTTGTACAGCAAACTGTTCCGTTATATTGTCCATAAACCTAAACCGCAATTCTTCTTCTGTTGATGCAGTCGCCATAATTTGAAATAAAGATTTAAGGGAATGGTTCATTGGGACAAGCCTATAAAAATCTACCCACTTGAGTACTATTCAAGTTATAAGTTGCTATTTACGATAGTTGCATAATCAATAATTTCCAGCAACAGTAACAATGACAACTCCCATCAACATTGGTTTTCTGGTCTATCCTGATGTAATTCAGCTAGATGTAATGGCAGCTTATCAAGTTCTCACTTTTCCACCGAATATCACAGTATATCTAATCTGGAAGACTTTAACTCCTATTACTAGCAACGACGGTTTAATAATTACTCCGACAACAACATTTGATAATTGTCCATCACTAGATGTGATTTTTGTCCCTGGAGGCGGAATGGGACAAGTTGAGGTGATGAGAGATCAAGAAATTTTGAATTTTTTACAGCAGAAGAGTGCCACCGCAAAGTATATAGCAAGTGTTTGCACTGGTTCGATGATTCTAGCAGCAGCTAATCTTCTACAAGGCTATAAAGCAACTTGTCATTGGGCGTTTCGAGAACAATTAGCCATGTTGGGAGTTGATGTTATTCCTGAAAGAGTAGTTATCGACAAAAACCGTATTACAGGAGCAGGGGTTACTTCAGGAATAGATCTAGGTCTGACTTTAGTAAGTTTATTGTGTGGAGACGATATAGCTAAGATGACTCAACTAATGCTGGAGTATAATCCTAAACCTCCTTTTGATGCAGGAATTCCAGAAACCGCAGGAAAAAGTATTGTTAACCCCTTAATGCAATATGGTAAACCTCTTGTAGAAGCATTTTTGGCTCAAACAAGAGAAATTGTACAGCAGATAAAACTATAACAGTATCACAATTTTAAATTTAGAAAGCCTATATTGTCTGGACAAAGGCTTCCGTCGCCCAAAACCCAACCATGAGGAAAACTTTTACACCTGAACACATAGCAGGACCCACTAGACGGAATGGAATAGCACTACCTGTAAACATAACCAGAGAGCTAATAAACAGCCAAGGCCAATGTACTTGATACCAAATAAAAATACCAATCATACCAACTAGAAAGATAGTAATCATGGCAGGGATAGGAGGGTTACTAGCAGCAGCGTTAGTATAACGCAACGTACCCTGAAACCAGACAGGAATTGGGTTAAAGTCTTTGTAGTAACGAAAAAGATCGCCAAGAATTAGAGTCAGAGTTAACAACCAAGCTATCAATTTGAGAGTTGGGGAACTTGTCCATGAAACACCTGCTTGCTGACTCTGGCACAATGCTACTAGTACCGAAAATGGTGTTAAAATTACGTGCAGAAAAAACCGAGGTTGACTAAGCCATAGTAAGATATTACCTTTTCCAATAAGATGACCCATAGTGATAATAGCATTATCATAGATAACTGCGATCGCAATAAAAATAAGTAGAGTCAACTCTAAGCAAGGAGCTTGGGTATATAGATACAATCCCCAAGGTAACAAAGCTAGAGTAGCAAAAGTAAAAAGCGAGTACCAAAACACCGCCATTTATCTTCTCCCAATACTGTTAGATTATAGAAGCATGAGTCAGAGAGACTGCGCGGTAAAACGACGGAGCTTCCTATGACTTCGTGAACCGTATGTACTCAGGTTTACCATTTCCCAGGCAAACCTGATTCAGGTTCAAATATCACACTTGCCCAAGTACATGAAACAAAAGTGTAATTCCAGAGCAATTGAGAACAATATTTCTAAACAGAAAACAGTGTTTCTAAAGAGGAATTGATCGAATCTAGTTGTTCTAGACCTCCGATAATGGGAGTAACTTCGGGTGAGGCTGCTATTTCAGTAATCTGCTGTGCATTAGGTAAAGTTAAGGAATTCTCCACACTGTCTATTTGTTCTTTACTTCCAATAGTAATGGGATTATCGAAGAATATCCTTGCAATTAAGTCATCACCTTGGTCAAGCCCTTTGGAATTGCCGATGTTAGCGAATATATCGAAAAATTGTCCTGGTGCAAAGCTAAAGACGTAATCAACAGTATCACTGAGGACAGGGAATAGATCAGTATTTAACTCGAAGTCTAAAATTAAGGCAAAATCTTTCAGACCAAAGGGAGTTGCTCCATCTCCTAAATAGTAAGAAGTATTCTTATCTCCTAAGACAAAAGTGTCTGCATCTAAACCTCCAGATAGTATATCAATTTCACCTTGCCCAGGATTGGAACTCAAATCATCAACACCGATTAATTGATCTTGACCCTCACCACCAAAGATCAAGTTATCATCACCATTACCCTCAATCTTGTCATTATTGATAGTGCCAATAACATCCACAAAGTTGACAACTTCAAAGTCTAGTGAATCTCCTAATCCATTGATAGTCAAACTATTTTCTGCTAGGTCGATGTCGAAAGAAGCAGTATTACCAAAGCCAACAACTGGAGAGCCATCAATGATGTTGTTTTTCCCCTCAGCCCCAATAATAACTTCGATGCTAGGAATCAGCTCATCTGCTCCTAAACCGACAATTTGGTCTTGTCCTAAACTACCCTTGTCAATTACACCCAGAGCTTGGAGGGTGACTGCTTGCTCCAAACCACTATAATCGACGGTATCTATGCCACTACTACCACCGTTTAATAAGTCATTTCCCGCACTACCAAAGAAGGTGTTGTCCCCAGCGTCGCCAGTAATCTGGTCATCATTGGGAGTCCCAATCACATCCACAAAGTTAAAGACATCAAAATTCAGTAGCTCTGCTAGTCCACCAATTTGCAAGTTATTTTCTTCCAGGTTAATGTTGAAAAATCCTGTAGAACCTGGTGGAAGAGTACCATCAATACTGTTGTTTTTCCCCTCAGCCCCAATAATTTGGTCGATGCTAGCAATCAGCCCATCTGCGCCCAAACCGATAATTTGGTCTTGTCCCAAACTACCCTTGTCAATCACACCCAGAGCTTGGAGGGTGACAGCTTGCTCCAAAGCACTATAATCGACGGTATCTATGCCACTACTACCACCGTTTAATAAGTCATTTCCCGCACTCCCAAAGAAGGTGTTGTCCCCAGCGTCGCCAGTAATCTGGTCATCATTGGGAGTCCCAATCACATCCACAAAGTTGAAGACATCAAAGTTGAGTAGCTCTGCTAGTCCACCAATTTGCAAGTTATTTTCTTCCAGGTTAATGTTGAAAAATCCTGTGGAACCTGGAGGAAGAGTACCATCAATAGTGTTGTTTTTCCCCTCAGCCCCAATAATAACTTCGACACTAGGTATCAGCCCATCTGTTCCTAAACCTACAAGTTTATCTTGCCCTAAAATACCCTTGTCAATCATACCCAGGGCTTGGAGGGTGACAGCTTGTCCAAGTTCACTGTAGTCAACAGTATCAATACCTGTTCCTCCATTGAGTTGGTCATTTCCAGCACTTCCTTCTAAAGTATCGTTTCCTTCATCACCTTGAAGTGTGTCATCCCCGTCACCGCCACGAAGGATATCGTTTCCTCTATTACCTCGAAGTCTGTCGTTTCCTTCACCGCCCTCAAGGGTATCATTGCCCCGACGACCTATTAGAGTATCATTGCCACCAAGTCCCAAAATTAGGTCATCATTATTACTGCCTCGAATAATATCTGGATCAGGAGTACCCATAAAATTAGCCATGATTTATATCTCCGATTATGGTTTATAGTTTTGATGGTTCAGTACACTGCTTTGCATTGAAACTTGGAAGTGGAAACAGTCTTAATTAGTAAGGTTTGAATCATAAGATAGTCCACCCTGCAACAGTAGAAGCCCCCTTCGACTTCGTCTAGCTATTAAATAACGTTAAATTGGAGTAAAACGTAGCAAAAACTTATAAATCAGACAGGAGTTTTAATCGAAACAAAAAAGACCTAAAACCTTTATTTATAAAGAGTTTTAACTGTTGTAAAATAATCACATGTCCTCTCAGAAGCTAGAACCTTTAATCAAAGGTTGCAAAGCGAAGGCGCGTTGAGAGAGAAATACTCCCAAAAGCCTAGAGTGGTAACACTTTAGGTGTGCAATCAGGCTAGTTCTGATTGTATTAGGCTTGGGTAGCCTGCCTACAGATTCCTACTCTACTACGCCCTCAATGGTTTCCGCTACGCGGATAATGCTATGAGAAGCGATTACAGAGGAGTCGAGAAAGTGAACGTTTTATGGTGATTTACTCCGATTTATTACTATTTAACGGCTACTCAATAGGATAACTTTGGCAGTTCAACTTAGAGTTCAAGCTTATTTTGCACAGTAATTCTAGCTGAGAGATAGCTCAGTATTTTCGCTCAAGAACTAATCTGTAATACTTGACACATTAATTTCTGATACTGCAATATAGTATCAGGCTTTATTTTGTATAAAACTACTATCCTAACTAGTAAGTAAGTATAGTAGAGACACTTGGCATAATATTTCTAAGTTGCACAGTAAATCCAGGGTAGCAGCCTGGTTTCTGCCATTGAGAATTATCCTCTATGAATTTCCTGCTAAGTTTTGTGATTTCTTTAGCATTGGTATCTTATAAGAATAAAGTGTCAGAATCAACAAAAAATAGCTCAACTTTAGTTTAAGTAATAGTTAACCAATGGCTCAAACTACTTTAAACACTGGGTTAAAGCTATATGGACACAATTTGTTTGATTTAATAAACTTTACATTTTTGGCATCAGTGGTTAGTTGGAGCGAGTGACACTCCCGTCCCTTGAACACAGATGGGCTTCTAAACAACACTAATACTTTTTGAGTAAGAGGTCTATTCTCCCAGGATTTGCTGAAAATCACACCCTCAAAGGTGGCAGAGGAAGATATAAGTACCCGATGCAAACTTAATTTAACATTTGGTGGAGGTAGGCACTCTTGCACTCTTGCAATAGGGAAATATAACCTCGTTATCAATATACAAATAATTTTGCCTACATATCCTCCAAGGTGGAGATGGTGACGATGACTTATTTGGTCAAGGTGGCAAAGACAGTATATTCTCCATTTCCACCCCTTAAGAGATCGTTACCAGAACTACCCCATAGGGGGTTCTATTTAGAACATATTTACTAATTCACTAGTTCTCCCACACTAGCTAAATACATATCCTATTTATGGGAAGTCAACGAGTCCCTATCCTAAAATATGATCAATGGTAAGTACATATTCAGTTTACGATGAAAACATCCGCAGCAAGATTAGGCATTGGGGGACCTGTGGGAAGTGGAAAGACTGCGTTACTAGAATGTCTCGTCCCTAAGTTCGTCAAAAGAGGAGTAGAAGTAGCAGTAGTTACCAACGATCTTTTAACAACAGAAGATGCAGACCGTCTTAAAAATCGTGGTATTTTGCCACCTGAAAGAATTGTAGGGGTAGAAACTGGTAGCTGTCCCCATACTGCTATTCGGGAAGACCCAACTATGAATCTTTTAGCAGTGCAAGATTTAGAGTTATTGTATCCTCAGTTGGATTTGATTTTAATTGAAAGTGGTGGTGATAATTTAGCTTCTACTTTTAGTTATGACTTAGTAGATGCTTATATCTTTGTGATTGATGTTGGCGCAGGAGATGATATTCCTCGTAAAAAAGGCCCTGGCTTTGTCCAAGCAGATTTAGTAGTAATTAATAAGATCGATCTTGCTCCTTATGTGGGTGCAAATTTAGAGTTAATTCGTCAAGAAGCAACTCAATATCGTCAGGGAAAACCTTTGGCTTATACTAACTGTAAAACAGGGGAGGGTTTAGCAGCAGTAATAGATTTTATTTCTGATCAAGTGTTATTTAATTAATCATCAATCATGGATTCGATTTCAGTTCCTGGGAGTCAAGATTATTTTTCGAGGTCGCAGTTACAAATTCAACTCCAACAAAATAATTTAGGACATACAGTTATTACTCACAAGTATTCAGAGTATCCTTTATGTATTTCCCATCCTTTTTATTTAGATAGTAATCGAAAGCGGGCTTATCTTTATCTTGGTAATAATTCCCCTGGTTTGTTTCCCAGAGATGATTTACACATTAATATAAACTTAGAAGAAAATACTAGTGTTTATTTAACCGATCGCGCTGCTACCAAGATTTATCCTACTACTAATCCCCAAGATATTGCTCAAGTTAGTTATAAATTTAACATTGCTGCTGGAGCTTGCTTGGAGTATGTTCCAGAATCTTTAATCCTTTATCAAAATGCTGCTTTAGAACAAATTACTAAAATTACAATGGACTCTAGTAGTACCTTGTTTTTAAGTGAAATTATTTTACCAGGAAGATTGGCTAGAGGAGAATATTATCAGTTTTATTCTTATTTTAATCGCCTACAAGTTTATTCTTGG
>JAAUYH010134169.1_pt1 | contig 10105 bp, 8 predicted proteins | sample 7278061 | NCBI WGS metagenome assembly JAAUYH01 (sample SAMN14350203, study PRJNA611818) | marine sediment metagenome | isolation source: surface marine sediment (0.6m) | place: French Polynesia: Moorea | collected 2018-08 | reverse complement strand
TAAATAAAATCCCTATTAATTTTGCTATTTTTGAGACTTGGTATCAGAGATGAAACTGATATTTTTTGCTCCTTGCTAACTTTTTATATGCAAGTTTATGACCGTGAAAATAGTTAGTTAAATAGGCTAAAATTATTGATGGATTTAACTTTATTTTTTAATTACTGTGACTGACAATCTTATTAAAATTACTACTTTAACTCTTTTGTGTTTAAATGTTTTGGGATGTTCGGTTTCGGGAACAAAAACTATTCCAGATTCGTCTCCAGAATCTCAATCGATCGCGATCGAAAAACCGACTTGGAAAAATATTGCGATAAAATCTTTTGCCGGTCACGATAATAGTATTTGGTCGGTGGCAATTTCTCCCAACCAAAATTTAATTGCAACTGCAAGTGAAGATAATAGTATTAAAATTTGGAACTCTCGAACTGGAGAATTGATAACAACTTTAACCGGTCATGATTCGGGAGTATTATCTGTTAGTTTTCATCCCCTCGGCAAAGAAATTGCTAGCAGCAGTAAAAAAGGAATTATTAAAATTTGGCATTTAGAAACAGGGGCATCAAGGAGTATCAAAGCCAGTGAAAAAGCAGTCAGATCTTTAGTTTACAGCCCCGACGGAACAAAAATAATTAATAGCAGTTGGGACAATACAATTAAAATATGGAACGCTAAAAATGGAGAATTAATTCACAATTTAACAGCACATTCTGAAGGTATTTTTGCTGTTGCTGTCAGTTCCGATAATAAATTAATTGCTAGCGTCAGTAAAGATAAAACCATCAAAATTTGGGATTTAAACAAAGGAACTTTAATTCGCTCGATCGCCGGACACGATGATAATATTAGAACCGTCGCTTTTAGCCCCGATAATAAAGCGATCGCAACTGGTAGCGTCGATCGAACTATTAAACTATGGGATGTAAAAACTGGAAATTTAATTAATACTTTATCCGCTCATTCTGAATATATTAATTCAGTTGCTTTTCATCCCGATGGGAAAACTTTAGTCAGTGCTGGTAAAGATCGAACTATCAAATTATGGGATCTAAAAACTGGTAAAATAATTCGTAGTTTATCGGGAAGTAAAGCAGCAATAAATTCTGTTATTTTTACCCCAGACGGAAATAGTTTAATTAGCGGAAGTGCGGCCGATGATAGTAAATTAAGAATTTGGCAAAATCAAAATTAATCGTATTTGTATTCCCATAACTCGATCGCACCGTCTTTACCACCGCTAATTAATAAGTTATCTTTTTGGCTACTAGCTAAGGCTAAAACCCAATCTGAATGGCGATCGAGAGTATTTATTAATTTACCTTCTTTGACATTCCAAATTTTAATACTATTGTCGATCGCCCCGCTAAATACGGTTTGAGAATCTTTACTAAAAGCTACAGTTACTACTCGATTTTGATGGCCTTCTAAAGTATGAATTAACTGACCGCTTTGCAGTTCCCAAATTTTAACCGTTTTATCCCAACTTCCACTAACTAAATATTTACCGTCGGGAGATATGGCGATCGCTCTAACTGCATTTTGATGTCCTGAAAGAGTGTTTAATAATTTAAAATTACTAGCATCCCAAATTTTTATTTGATTGTCAGCACCGCTACTAGCAAATATTTTACCATTCGGACTAAAAGCAACTGAATATACTCTAGCAGAATGTTTGGCTGAATTAAAAGTTTGCTCTCCATTTTTTAAATCCCAAACTATAATATTTTTATCTTCGCTGCTGCTAATTAACGTTTCACCGTCTGGGCTAATAGCTAGCGACCAAATACTGCCAAAATGACCGGAAAATTCTTTGATTAATTGAAGATTTTCTAAATTCCAAATCTTAATTATCCCATCTCCATCTCCACTAATTAATCGATTAGTATTCGGAATAAAAATCAAAGAACGAATTACATTTTTATGTTCTGATGGTAATTGATTTTTTAACTGTCCCGTCAGAGAATTATAAAGTGCGATCGCGCCGTTATTGCTACCACTGGCAATAATATTGCGGTCAGAAATTGCTAAAGACCAGACTTCTGCTGCTGAATTAATTTTAATGTTATTTACTCGCTCGATGCTAAATTTTGCTTTGTTTTCTACTCGAATAACAGCTTTTTGAGGATTTTTGTCAGCCAAAAAATACAATCCAGAAAAACCAGCACCTAGAGCCAATGTCATGCCAATTGCAATGGGGACAAAATGTTGTTTGACGAGATATTGTTTTTTTATTTTTCTTTCTATTGAAGTATCTAATAATGTCGAACAATCTTGAGTTTTCTTGGTTTCAAATTCTGGGGCATAATTGCGTAAATCTTTAATTACTTCTCCAGCATTTTGATAGCGTTTTGAGAGATCTTTTTGTAAGAGTCGATTTAAAACAGCCGCTAATTTTGAGTCTAGATCGATTTTAATTAATTCTTGCCAATTATCTAACCAACTATAACCGCGATCCACCCACAAATTAAAAGGAGAAATTCCGCTCAGTAAATAAAAACAACTCGCTCCCAAACTAAATAAATCGCTGCTAGGAAAAACTTTACCTTTCAGAATTTGTTCTGGAGGAGAATAGCCTTGAGAACCAATAATAGTTCCAGTAGAAACTGTGTTCGAGGGATTGACAACTTTAGAAATACCAAAGTCAATTAAAACGTGTTTCTTATCTTTATCGCGCCACATTATGTTACCTGGTTTGAGGTCGCGATGAATTACATTCTGAGCGTGAACGAATTCTAAAACTGGCAATATATCTAATAGAAATGTTTCAATTTGATTTTGGTTAAATATCCCTTCAGTTTTAACTTTTTCAAATAAATTTTTACCGTCAACAAATTCTTGTACTAAGTATAAATAATTATCTGCTTCAAAATAAGCTAATAAAGCCGGTATTTGGGAATGTTGTCCTAATTTTTGTAATTGTCGGGCTTCTAATTCAAATAATTGTTTTGCTTTACTAACTACCGCACCGCGATCGGAATGAAAAGTTAATTGTTTAATGACGCACAACTCGTCGAGGCGATCGCAGTCTTTAGCTAGATAAGTGTTGCCAAAACCGCCTTTTCCGAGGGGTTTAATTGGCTGATAGCGATTTCTTAAGCGCAATTTTAAAGGAACTTGACAAGTGACGCATAGTTGGCGATCGTCTTGATTTAAAGGCTGTTGGCACTCGGGATTGAGACAACAAATCATCCTCAAAAAACCCGTAACTTACAAAACATTTATTATACGGGATTTTACTATTTTTTTTAAGAATAGCGAGTTTAAGTAAATTACTATTAATATAGTGTAAAATTATGTCGATAATCGCGATCGCCACTCAGTACAAAATAATCATGTCATCTCGTCAAGTTTTCGAGCAATCTATCAACATTAAAGCCAGTTCGACTGTGGTGGAACGCTGTATTACGGAATTAGAATTAATGCATCGTTGGCTAAATCCAGTTTTACGTTGCGAACCGATCGGTAAGGAGTGGAGTACGGAATTAGGGGGAAGAAGTCGCTTTATCATTAAAATTCCTCTATTAGAACCGACTTTAAAAAGTACGGTGATCGAAAGAGAACCGGGTTTAATTGTTTGGGAATTTCAAGGCTTTTTTAAAGGATGCGATCGCTGGGAATGTCAACCGATCGCCGATGGAACTAGATTGCTGAATCGTTTTGAATTTAAAATCCCCAATCCTTTGGTAGGTTGGGGGTTTAATACCTTTGCTGCTGCTTGGACGAAAGAGGATATGAAAGGTCAACTCAGAAGATTTAAAAGGGTTGCTGAAGAAATTTATCAACAAGAGTGTTGAAATCTTGTTAATTCAATTAAAACTGTCACCATCGTGGTAGAAGTGAAATCTACCAATACCTAAGTAAGCACCATTAGATTGAGATCCGGCCGGATATGCTGTGACTCCAAATATATATACCCCTCCATATTTAGGATTTTTTTGGGGTTTGAGGGCAAAACTAAAGGTAGTACCGGGTTCGATCGGAGGATCGAAAGTTAAGGTAATTTCTCGGGTTTCTCGATTGCGATCTACTTGTTGAATGGCGATCGCTTCTTGTTTGCGATCTGGTTGGCCGACAAAAGCGAAGGTTCGATCGATTCTAAATTTAATGTCTTCTAATCCTTGACGTTGTTGAACGGTTATTTTTTCGAGAGGTTCTCCGGCATTTTCGGGTAAATGCAGGGTAAAGTAGTATTTAGCTCCCCAAACTCTCGCATCGCTAAAAGTCGTAAAAGCTTCGATTAAGCGAGGGGATTTTTCAAAAAATCTCGTCCCATCTCTAAGTTCCCTTGCTTGTAGGGGAAAATTGATTGTTGCAGCTAAGGCTAACAAACTGAGGGTAATTTTGGTAATGTTATTGATTTTCACGATCTTAAACTTGTGGAGTGTTGATTTCTAAAATTGGATTCGATTCTGAAATGATGTGATTTTGTTGTTCGTATAATTGTAGTTCAAACCAGAAAGTAGTTCCCACTCCTACTTCGCTGATTAAATTAATCTCGGTGTGGTGTTTGTCGATGATGTTTTTAACGATTGAGAGTCCTAGTCCAGTTCCTTCTAGGGTATGAACTCTATTTTCTACCCTAAAAAAGCGATCGAATATTGCTTCGCGATCTTCGCGATCGATTCCGATTCCAGTATCGGCTATTTCGATTCTAACGCGACCGATTTGATTGGCATCGTCAATTGAGTCTCTAACTTGACGGGCCCAAATTTTAACTTTCCCTCCTGGTTTGGTAAATTTGAGGGCATTTCCGACTAAATTGGTTAACAATTGTAACAGTAAGTCGTAGTGACCCAAAACTGGGGCTAAGTCTTGTTCTATATCTTGGAATAAAGCGATTTCTTTGTCTTTAGCGTTAAGTTGGTAGGTGCGTAGGGTTTGCTCGATCAGTTGGGCGAGATCTACCGATTCTAATTGATAAATTTTGTGGGATTCTAATCTAGATAAATCGAGTACGTCGTTTACCAAGCGGGTCAGTCGATCTGTTTCGTGATTGGCAGTTTCTAAGAATTCTTTTCTTTCTTTATCGGTTAATTCTTCGCCGTATTCTGAGAGGGTTTCGATAAAGGATTTAATATTAAATAAAGGCGTTCTTAATTCGTGGGAAACGTTACTGATAAACTGACTTTTTGCTTCGTTTAATTCTACTTCTCGAGTTATGTCTTGAACTGTCATTACTATGCCCCGAACATTCTCTTCTGAGCGATCGAATACTTGGGTTAGTAAGACTCTAACTATCCTTTGGTGGGGTTGGTTGAGGGTAATCCGAAATTCTCCTTTTTCGGAGGATAAATCCTCGGATTCTTCGTCGTTATTAATTTCTTCCCCTGCTGCAATTTTGTAGAGAGGTTTGGTTAATTGCGAGGTTATTTCCGATGGTAAATGGTGTAAAACATTATTGCCGATTATTTCTTTTTCATCCCAACCGAACATTCTTCTAGCTGTAAAGTTAGCAAGGATTAATTGCAGATCGGTATTAATCAATAATGCCCCATCGGCGATAGTCGCGACTAAAGTTTCTAATTTAGCTTTTTCGGCGGTTAATTCTTCGATATTTTGTTCTTCGTAGCGTTCTAAACGCTCAGCCATTTCGTTGAAACTGTTAATTAATTCGCTTAATTCCCCCCCTAATGGGAGTATAATTCTTTGTTTAAAATTACCTGCGGCAATACTTTTTACCCCTTTTAACAATTCTTTAATCGGCTTGGTGATCGTCAAAGCGTTAATTACTGCTCCTAAGATGACCATTGCCCAGATTGAAATGAATACGGCGATCGTTACGTCTCTGGTTAAATTAGAGGAGTAAACTACTGTTGGATTGGGATTAATTCCGATCGCCAAAGTACCAAAATTACCTTTTTCTTGTTTGATGGGTACGAAGACATCGGTTACTTCCCCGTTTGATGTGGTGTGTTGCCGCACCATGGACTGCTCTTCATTGGCTGCATAGTCTTCGGGTAAGTTAATTCTTCTTTCGATACTTAATGAATTCTTGACTTCTTCTTCTGAATAGGGTATGCCGTAAATTATTTTGCCATCTTCATCGGCATAGATAATATAGCGAACGCTGGAAGTATTACGATAAAAACGTTCTGTTAAGCGGGCGACTTGGTGCATATCGCCTTCTGCAATTAGAGGAGATACGTTAGCAGCAATTAACAAACCCAAATCTCGACCGAAGCGATTGTCGTTCATTTGAGCTTCTTGCTGAATCGTATTGACTGCCCAGAAAGTTAAACCGCTCATGAGCAGAGATACGATCAAAGTGACGGTCGCCATTAAACGAGTCTGAAGTGTAAACTTAGACCACCAGCTTTCAAGAATTTGTCGAATCGTTTGAATTAGAGCCAGCAAGATCGATCGCTTTGGTAAACTACAGTAATTAGCTTTAAATATCTTATCATTTTCTTCCTTTTCTGTTAGAGTTCCTTTATTATTTACTTCAAATTAGCCTTACCCCACTCAAAAGCGGCAAGAGATTTTTAGTATTTACTAAATTATTTATCAATTAAATTTATGGATATTCTCGAGATTGCCAAAAGTGCGATCGACCCGATACCTTTTATCTGCGCTTCGGATAATGGCAAGACTGTTCATGCTACTTTACCAATTTTAGAGGCAAAGGTAGACTCTTTACCGGATGGAATGGATGCAATCATTGCGACTGGAGATTTGCAGGGGGTAGATATTCACGATCGACAACTCTTAGGTTACAGGTTGGCTGAAGTTTTGGCGCGATCTAGCGATCGCGGATTGATTCCCCCAAGAGAGAAGACTGGGATTATCTTATCAGGGGATTTGTGGGCTAAAGCCAATCGTCGAGGTGGTGTCGGGGATGTTCGCGGGGTTTGGCTGGCAATGGCGAGTCGTTTTAGTTGGGTTGCTGGTGTCGGGGGCAATCACGATCGCTTTGGTAATTCTTATCATGAAATGAAAGAGTTTAAATCTAGGGCTAGAATCCATTATTTAGATGGGGAAATAGCCGAAGTTAATGGCTTGCGTTTAGCTGGTATTTCGGGAATTATTGGCAAGGCTACTAAATATTTTCGCCGTCCAGAAAAGGAGTTTATTAAATTAATTAATAATTTAGTTAAAAAGTCTCCAGATATTTTAATTTTACACGAAGGCCCGGGCGATCCTGATAATAAATTAATCGGTCGAGAATCGATCCGCAAAGCATTAATTCATACTCAAAATTTAGTTACTATTTGCGGTCATTCTCATTGGAAAGTTCCGATGACTAAGTTACCTCTAGGTGCGGCAGTTGTTAATGTTGATGGTCGGGCGATCGTTTTTAGAAAAAAATAGATATTTATTAATACTAAGTCTAAGGGGAAGAGGTAATAGGTAAGAGGTAATAGGCAACAGGCAATAGCTGAAAAAAATTGGAGAATTTATCTGTAGTGTTATTTTATAAAATTGGTATAAGTTTATTTTCTTAAAAAATCAGAATATTTTCTGGTCGAGCTTCAAGAAAAATAAGAGATTTAATTGAGGTTAAAAAGTCAGTCTCTCTAGGTTTGCAAACTAAATAGTGCTGGAATTAAATTAACAAAAAGTTGGGTTGAATCAGATAATTCTAAATAGTTTCTGGATTTTAAATCTTTTTTTCTTGGCTTACTTTGGCTGAGGTAAATATAGGAATTAGATCGCTCTTAATTCTACTTTGAAGTGGGTCTAACATCTGAGCGATCGAGTCAAATTGAAAATCAAATCGGGGATTTTCTTTATTCTCAAAAAGAGAAGTTTTAATTCGACTGGAAAAAAGATTAATATCTTGGAAAAGATTGGCAAAAATTTTAGCCTTTGACGATCTAAGATTGCTATTCATAACTCAAGTAATTCAAACCGAATTATTAAAGTTTAAAATACCTTATTAATATTAAAGCCTATTTTTATTTTTGCCCGTTAAAAAAATGCGATCTTTTGAAACGAAGGAACAAAACTCAAAAGCTATTCTTTGTTTGTTTTATAACCGATATCTTTGCGATAATAAATCTTTTCAAATTCAATCTTGTCAATACCTTGATAAGCTGATTCGATCGCGCTATTAAAATCATTGCCAATTCCAGTAACCCCTAAAACTCTGCCACCGCTAGTCAAAATTTTGTTATCTTTTAAGACAGTTCCAGCATGAAATACGATCGCATCTTTTTCGGCTTTTTCTATTCCCGAAATCGGATATCCTTTTTGATAAGAATCGGGATATCCCCCCGAAGCTGCAACTACGCAAACAGCACTTTGCGATCGCCATTTTAATGCTGGTTGTTTGCCTAAAGTTTTTTGGGTGCAAGCTAACAATAATTCTTCTAAAGGTGTTTCTAATAAAGGTAAAACTGCTTGAGTTTCTGGATCGCCAAAACGACAGTTAAATTCTAATACTTTTGCTTCTCCTGCTTTAGTTATCATCAAACCGGCATATAAAACTCCACAATAATTAATTCCTTTTTTTTGCAAAGTTTTAACTACAGGTTCGAGAATATCCGAGTTTACTTTTGCCATTATCTCAGCAGTGGCGATCGGTGCGGGACATATTGCCCCCATTCCTCCGGTATTTTTCCCGGTATCTCCTTCACCAACCCTTTTATTATCTTGGGCGGGCCATAAAGAGCGTACATCAGTACCATCGCATAAAGCTAGTACGGAAACCTCTTCTCCTTCTAAAAATTCCTCAACTAAAACTTTATCAAAACCTTGAGAAAATAAAGCGTCGATCGCGTTGGTGGCTTCAGAGACAGTTGTAGCGACGATTACCCCTTTACCTGCGGCTAAAGCATCTGCTTTGACTACGATTGGCGCGCCTACTTCCAAGATATAATCTTTTGCTGCTGTTGAGTCGGTAAACGTTTTTGCGATCGCCGTAGGTACTTCAGCTTCTACCATCAACTCTTTAGCCCAGGTCTTACTAGATTCTATCAACGCCCCTGCTTTGGTGGGGCCGAAGACGGCAATATTTTGCTCTTGAAGATAGTCAGTTATGCCTAAAGATAGAGGTAATTCTGGCCCGACGACTACTAAAGATATATCGTTTTCTTTGACAGTATTAGCTATTCCCGCAAAATCTTCTACAGATAATGATAGGTTCTCACATCCTGACATTGTAGCCGTACCGCCATTACCGGGAGTACAAAATACTTTGTCTACATGAGGAGATTGTAACAGCTTCCATGCTAAAGCGTGTTCTCTCCCTCCGTTACCAACTACTAATATTTTCACCCTTTTTCATCTTTAAGTTACTTACGATTCAGATTATGCTATTGCGAGGATAAAGAACGAGTTGAGCGTAATTAATTTTTTACATTCACTTAAAGTTTTGCTTAACTTGTCTATTTTGTGTTGCAAATTAAACTAAGGGTTTCAAAATAGAATCAAATCAATAACTTAAATCTGTTTAAAATTGCCAACTTCTCGATCGATTTATAAACTGAAAACGAGAATAGATTCATTTCTATTGGCATTTTTAAGCTTTAAATATTACCGACAATCTTGTGATTTAAATTCAGATAATCGGTAATATTTTTTGTTTAATTAAAAATGCGATCAACTTTTTTTGACTACATAAGAATTACCACCCTTTCGTTTCAAGCTGTATTTAATCAGCAAGAGGTGAGCGCAAGGTACTAGACAAATAGCTAAGAAAGTAGCTCCGCCAACACCCCCGCCAATAGCAACAGCTAAAGGAGGCCAAGTAGCACCACCATCGATCCATAAAGGAATGAATCCAGCTACGGTTGTTAGGGTAGTTGTGAGGACATGACGCGTCGAATAGACTATTACTTGCCGAGTTGCTTTGAGATCGCCGATTCTAGCTCGCGGATCTGCTCGTAAAGCTGCCAAAATGACGATTGAATCGTTAATAGCTACGCCTACCAGACCGATAGTACCTAAAATAGCCATAAAGCCGAAAGGATAACCAAATAACCAGAGCGGGAGTAAGCCCAAACCGATCGCACTAAAGCCGACTACCCCGATAATAAAAGCAGCCCGAAATGAACCAAAAGAAAGTACCAAAATAGCCGTCATGATGCCCAGTAAAATCCACACCGTAGACATTAATCGTTCGATCGCATTATCTCGAGCTGCTTGTTCTCCACCAAATTCT
>JAAUYH010130867.1_pt1 | contig 10105 bp, 9 predicted proteins | sample 7278061 | NCBI WGS metagenome assembly JAAUYH01 (sample SAMN14350203, study PRJNA611818) | marine sediment metagenome | isolation source: surface marine sediment (0.6m) | place: French Polynesia: Moorea | collected 2018-08 | reverse complement strand
TCTGTTTCTAATTCTCACATTTGTAAATGCTGCAGGCCTTTTCATCATGACCGGCGCCGAATTTCTCGGGCTTTTGCTGATTGTTGTTTATGTTGGCGCAGTCGCGGTGCTTTTCCTGTTTGTCGTGATGATGCTGGATGTAGATTTTGCCGAATTGCGAGAAGGCTATCTGCAATATATGCCAGTTGGCGCGTTTGTTGGCGCCATTGTTCTGATTGAACTATTGGCGGTTGTGGGAAGTTGGATTGTTGCACCTGGTGCAACGACAGGTCAGGTTGCTCCCATTCCGGATGTCAACGAAACACGAAACATCGAAGCGCTCGGAAATATTCTTTACACGGATTACATCCTTTTCTTCCAGTTATCTGGCATGATCCTGTTGGTTGCCATGGTTGGTGCAATCGTCTTGACGCTTCGTCACAAGCCCGGTGTGCGCCGGCAGAACATCGCGGAGCAGGTCGCCCGTGATCCAAATACTGCAATTGAATTGAGAAAGGTGAAACCAGGGCAGGGACTGTAAAAGTCACTCTGGAGAAATCATGGAAATCGGTATCTCTCATTATCTCTCAGTCAGTGCAGTGCTGTTCTCAATCGGCATGCTCGGGATTTTCCTTAACCGGAAAAATATTTTGATCATTTTGATGTCAATCGAGATCATTCTTCTGTCGGTGAATCTAAACTTTGTCGCCTTTTCCCAGCATCTCAACGATTTGATGGGACAGGTGTTTGCATTATTTGTCCTGACCGTTGCGGCGGCTGAAGCTGCAATTGGTTTGGCTATTCTGGTGGTCTTCTTCCGCAACAAAGGATCGATTGCGGTTGAAGATGTGAATGCGATGAAAGGCTGACGAGGTTCATCATGTATCATTTGATCGTCTTTCTGCCGCTAATTGGCTTTTTGCTCGCGGGCCTTTTTGCGAAATCTCTCGGCACCAAGGGATGTGAGTGGATCACAACGGGTCTGCTGTTTGTTTCTGCGATCCTGTCGTGGGTTGCCTTTATTTCCGTCGGTTTTTCGGAAGCACCAGTAGAAACAGTAACAGTTCTACGTTGGGTCAGTTCCGGCGATCTGAACGTCAATTGGGCATTTAGGATTGATACGCTAACAGTGGTGATGTTGGTTGTCGTTAATACCGTATCTGCGCTGGTTCACCTGTATTCGATAGGGTACATGCATCATGATCCGCATCGGCCGCGGTTCTTTGCCTATCTGTCGCTTTTCACATTTGCGATGTTGATGCTCGTCACATCTGACAATCTGTTGCAGATGTTCTTTGGATGGGAAGGCGTTGGCCTTGCGTCTTACCTGCTGATTGGTTTTTGGTTCAAAAAGCCGTCTGCGAATTCTGCTGCCATGAAAGCGTTTATCGTAAACCGTGTTGGTGACTTTGGTTTTGCACTTGGTATTTTTGGAGTTTTCTACCTCTTCAACACAATCGAATTCTCAACTATTTTTGCAAATGTAGATGCCGTGGCGACATCAGAAGAGACGGTCATCAATTTCCTTGGTTACGCACTTAACGGAGGGGATGCACTTACTGTTGTATGTTTGTTGTTGTTCATGGGGGCAATGGGCAAGTCAGCGCAATTCCTGCTCCACACCTGGTTGCCGGATGCTATGGAAGGTCCGACACCGGTGTCTGCACTCATCCATGCTGCTACAATGGTTACTGCTGGCGTCTTCCTTGTTGCCAGAATGTCACCTGTGTTTGAATTTTCGGCAACGGCGCTGACGGTCGTTACGCTTTTCGGTGCGGTCACTGCTTTCTTTGCAGCAACCATTGGCCTGGTACAAAACGACATCAAGCGTGTGATTGCATATTCTACCTGTTCACAGCTTGGATACATGTTTGCTGCACTTGGTGTTGGTGCTTATGGCGCTGCGGTTTTCCATCTGTTTACCCACGCGTTCTTCAAGGCACTTTTATTCCTCGGCGCGGGTTCTGTAATCCACGCGGTATCAGATGAGCAGGACATGCGCAAAATGGGTGGATTGAGAAAGCACATTCCGAAAACCTATTGGATGATGGTTATCGGGACAGTAGCGCTAACAGGTCTTGGTATTCCGGGAACGTATATCGGGACTGCAGGGTTTTTCTCGAAAGATGCCATCATTGAAAGCGTCTATGTTGGGCAGAATGCGGTTGCAAGCGGAGCATTCTGGATGCTTGTGATCGCGGCCTTGTTCACCAGTTTCTATTCTTGGCGTCTCATCTTCCTGACGTTCCATGGCAAGCCTCGTGCTTCCGCAGATGTCATGAGTCATGTGCATGAATCGCCCAATGTCATGCTGGTTCCCCTGTATATCCTTGCAGTTGGAGCTCTGTTTGCTGGCGTGGTATTCTATGGTGCTTTCCTTGGCCACGAGGTTAGTGGGGATCATGAGGGTTGGTATAATTTGTTCTGGCGTGAGGCGCTTTTTGCAGCTCCAGACAACAATGTACTCACTGAATACTCTCAAGTTGCAAAATGGGTAAAATGGTCGCCTGCTATCGTAATGGCGCTCGGGTTTGTTATTGCCTACATTTTCTACATTCGCTCGCCGAATACACCGAAAGAATTGGCCAAACAGCATCCTGCATTCTACCAGTTCCTGCTCAACAAGTGGTATTTCGACGAGATCTATGACTTTCTGTTCGTACGTCCTTCCATGTGGATTGGTAGGTTCTTCTGGAAAAAAGGTGACGGTTGGTTGATTGATGGCTTCGGGCCGGACGGCGTGTCGGCACGCGTTCAGGATATCACAGGGCGCATCGTGAAATTGCAATCGGGATATCTGTATCACTACGCCTTTGCGATGATGATCGGAATTGCAGCTTTGATTAGCTGGACGATGTTTGGAGGAGCAGGCTAATGGGTGAGTGGCCAATCCTTACAACAATCACATTCATGCCTCTTGTCGGGGCATTGTTGATCATGCTGACGTCTGGCGAAGGTGATGTGGAGCGCCGCAACATCAAGGTTGTTGCGCTGTTCACAACGGTAGTGACGTTCATTTCATCACTTTACATCTGGATCAATTTTGACAACTCAAATCCGGGTTTCCAGTTTGTTGAACGGTATGAATGGGTGGGCTCATTCATGGCCTATCACATGGGTGTGGATGGCATATCCATGTTATTCGTCATCCTTTCAACCTTTTTGATGCCGTTTTGCATTCTTGCAAGCTGGAACAGTGTTACGAATAGCGTCAAGGAATACATGATTGCGTTCCTTGTTCTGGAAGCTTTCATGATCGGTGTGTTCTGCGCACTTGATCTTATTCTCTTCTACATCTTCTTTGAAGCGGGTCTCATTCCAATGTTCCTGATCATCGGGATCTGGGGAGGCAAACGCCGTGTCTATGCAAGTTTCAAGTTTTTCCTCTACACGCTTATCGGTTCGGTCTTGATGCTTCTTGCCATGATGGCGATGTATTGGGATGCCGGAACTACAGACATACCCGCTTTGTTGGCTCACAGCTTCCCGGCTCAAATGCAGACTTGGCTGTGGCTTGCATTCTTCGCTTCGTTTGCGGTCAAGATGCCGATGTGGCCGGTTCACACCTGGTTGCCGGATGCACACGTTGAGGCGCCTACTGCCGGTTCCGTGATACTGGCAGCGATCCTTCTGAAAATGGGTGGTTACGGATTCCTTAGATTCTCCATTCCGATGTTCCCGCTTGCCAGCGCCGACTTCCAGACACTTGTTTTTGTATTGTCTGTCGTTGCGATCATTTACACATCGCTGGTTGCGCTGATGCAGGAAGATATCAAAAAGCTCATTGCCTACTCATCGGTGGCCCATATGGGATATGTCACCATGGGACTGTTTGCCTTGAACGCAAATGGCATTCAGGGCGGAATTTATCAGATGTTGTCTCACGGGCTTGTTTCCGGCGCCTTGTTCCTGTGCGTAGGCGTTGTCTATGACCGAATGCATACCCGCGAAATTTCTGCATATGGTGGTCTCGTTAATCGTATGCCGAATTATGCAGTCGTGTTCTTGATTTTCACTATGGCTAATGTCGGCTTGCCTGGAACGTCCGGGTTCGTTGGTGAATTTTTGACGCTCCTTGGCGTGTTTCAGGTGAACACCTGGGTCGCTTTGTTTGCAACAACCGGTGTAATCCTGTCAGCGGGCTATGCTCTGTGGCTCTATCGTCGTGTGGTCTTTGGCGCATTGGAAAAAGAGAGCCTGAAGACAATTCTTGACCTCGATACGAGAGAAAAAGTCATCATCTATCCACTTGTAGCGCTCGTCATATTCTACGGTGTTTATCCGATGCCGGTATTTGATGCGACAGGAGCGTCAGTGGATGCGTTGATCCAAAACTATAATGCAGCACTTGAAGCAGCCAAAGAGACCGCTCAAGCAAGTCTGAGCAATTAAGGAAGATTTGGTCATGCAGGAAGCCTTTCAGATCCTGGTAGAAACACAGAACCTCGGACTGCTCGGTCCCGAATTGTGGCTCGCAGTCGGCGCTCTTTTCTTGCTCATGTTTGGCGTATTTGCTGGAGAGCGGTCTTCGTCGCAGGTGACCGGGTTGTCGCTGGCATTATTGGTCGTTACCGCGATTTGGCTGTTCCTCATGGGTGAGCGTGGCGAGGCCATGAATGGCGCATTCATCCTTGATGATTTTGCATGGTTTATGAAGCTTTTGACGCTGATTGGTTCGGCATTGGCGCTGATCATGTCTGTGAACTTCATGAAACGCGAAGGCGTGATCAATTTTGAGTTTCCGGTGTTGGTGGTGACAGCGAGCCTTGGCATGCTGATCATGGTATCGGCCAATAACCTGATCACACTGTATCTTGGCTTGGAATTACAATCACTCTCTCTTTATGTTTTGGCCGCGATCAATCGCGATTCTGTGCGCTCGACAGAAGCAGGGCTAAAGTATTTTGTTCTTGGCGCATTGTCTTCGGGCATGCTGCTTTACGGCGCTTCGCTTATTTATGGCTTTACCGGGCACACTGACTTTACGGGTATTGCAGAGGCAATGAGTGGAGCAGGCCGCTCACTCGGTTTGATTTTTGGCCTGGTATTCTTACTTGCAGGTATTGCGTTCAAGATTTCCGCGGTGCCCTTTCACATGTGGACGCCGGATGTGTATGAGGGTGCACCAAGCCCCATTACAGCGTTTTTCGCGGCAGCTCCAAAAATTGCGGCCATGGCTATGTTGATCCGCGTGGTGATTGGCGCCTTCGAACCGGTAACGCCAGATTGGCAGCAAATCATCGTGTTTATTGCTATCGCCTCCATGGTATTGGGTGCTTTTGCAGCGATTGGTCAAAACAACATCAAGCGCCTGATGGCATATTCTTCAATTGGTCACATGGGATATGCGTTGGTTGGTTTGTCTGCGGGCACTCAATCAGGTGTCTCGGGCGTGATTCTCTACATGCTCATATACATGGTGATGACTATCGGTACGTTTGCTTGCATCATCTCAATGCGCAGGCGCGATGGCGTGGTCGAAGAAATCAATGATCTGGCAGGACTTTCGAAACGCAATCCAATGATGGCGCTTGTTCTCACATTACTGATGTTCTCATTGGCTGGCATTCCGCCGTTGGCTGGCTTTTTCGCGAAATATTTTGTTTTCATAGCCGCAATTGAAGCAGGCCTTTATGTTCTCGCAGTGATTGGTGTTCTGGCAAGTGTGGTTGGAGCTTACTATTATTTGCGCATCATCAAAATCATGTGGTTTGATGAGCCTGCTGATGAGTTTGTTCCGATGCCGGGAGAGCTGCGCTTGGTTTTGATGGGCAGCGGCTTGTTCGTGACATTCTATGTGCTGGTTGCAGGTGTTCTCTCGGACATGACTTCAGTAGCGGCGGCCTCTTTCTTTTGATCGGTGAGTTTCTTTCAGGTGAAGCCGGGCAATACCGGCATATTCATCGCGAAAGTGTTGGTTCCACCAATGTGGACCTTATCGAACTCGCTATGCAGGGTGATCCGGGAAATCTGTGGCTTACGGCTGATGAGCAACTGGCTGGAAAGGGAAGTCGTGGCCGTGATTGGGTTAGCAAAACCGGCAATATGTACGCTTCTTTGCTGTTGCTTGATCCATCGCCGTTACCACAATTGCATCAGTTGACATTTGTTGCCTCTGTAGCTGCTCGTAACGCTCTCCAAAAGGCGTCTCTGGGACAGCTTTCTTTTGAAGTGAAATGGCCGAATGATATTCTTTGCAACCAAAAAAAATGTGCTGGAATATTGCTTGAATCTGGTCAGCTGAGAAAAGTTCCCTATGTGGTAATCGGGATGGGTATCGATGTTTCCCACTATCCAGACGGCACCATGCACAAAGCCACAAGTCTGAAAGACGAAGGGTTGGATGTGTCTCCCAAAGAGGTTTTTGCATTTGTCGCTCAGGAAGTTGCTTTGGCAATTCAGTTGTGGTCCCGTGGTGACGGATTTTCAGCAATTATGAACAGCTGGCGGCATCACGCGTTTGGAATAGGACAGCCGATTTCAGTCAAGTTGCCATCGGGTGATGTGCGAAAAGGGCGTTTTGCATCTATTGATGATGAAGGCTATATGCTTTTGCAACGAGAGGCCGGAGAAGCAGAAAAAATTTCAACTGCGGATGTGTTTTTTACGTAGACCCGCGAAGAAGGATAAAGTGTTTGGGTAAACAATCACAATTACAATTTGTGCCACTTGGTGGGGTTGGTGAAATCGGGATGAATCTGGCCCTCTATGGGTTTGGAGAGGAAAACCAGCGCAAGTGGATCATGGTTGATTGCGGTGTCACGTTTCCAACACCAAATCTGCCAGGTGTTGACCTGGTTCTTCCAGATATCAGTTATGTAGAAAGCCTTGGTGATTCACTGTTGGCGGTCGTCATTACGCACGCTCATGAGGATCACTATGGTGCATTGCTCAGTTTATGGCCCCGATTGAATGTGCCAATTTATTGCACTGCGTTTACCGCTGGCATGCTTGAGGCGAAGGCTCGCTACGAAGAAGAACCAATTGCATTGCCGTTGGAGATTTACAATTCAGGACAAAACTTCACCATTGGTCCATTTGACATAGAGCCCGTATATGTAACGCACTCAATTCCCGAGCCGATGGCTTTGGCAATCAATACGCCACTTGGGCGGATTATCCATACTGGTGATTGGAAGCTGGACAAAGAACCGACGCTTGGAAGAAATACCGACATTGAAACATTTAAACGTCTTGGTAAAGATGGAGTTCTCGCCCTCATATGTGACTCTACCAACGCGATGCGCGAAGGGGTTTCACCAACCGAGCGATCTGTCTCTGACAGTCTGGCAGGATTGATCAAAGACGCGTCTGGCCGTGTAGCGATTACAACCTTCTCTTCAAATGTAGGCCGGATACGGTCCATCGCACAAGCAGCGGAAAAGGTCGGCCGCAAGGTGATGCTTGTTGGCAGTTCAATCAGAAGGGTGGTTGAGGTTGCAACTGATATTGGCATGTTTGACGATATTCAGGAGTTTGTTGAAGACATAGATTTCAAAAATATCCCTGCCAAGGAATTGGTGATTATCCTGACCGGTAGTCAAGGCGAGTCGCGTGCAGCTTTGGCAAAAATTGCCCGGGAAGAACATCGGTACATAAGGCTGAATTCGGGAGATACAGTGATTTTTTCTTCGCGTACTATCCCGGGCAACGAGAAACCAATCATCGAAGTTAAAAACCAGCTGATAGAGCAGGGGATCAAGATAATCGAAGACGGGGAGCATCTGGTTCACGTCTCGGGACATCCACGCAAGCACGAATTACAACAAATGTATGAATGGACGAAACCGGAAATCCTTATTCCTGTCCATGGCGAGGAAGCACATTTGAATGCCCATGCGCGTCTCGGCGGAGAAAGTGCTATTCCGCAGGTTCTGCCAGTTCGTAATGGTGATCTTGCGACTTTGGCACCAGGCTTGGCGGAGATATCGGATCAGGTGCCTTTTGGCCGAATATACAAAGATGGTCAGATAATCGGAACAGAAGACTCTGTTGGTGTTCGCGAGCGTTGGAAGCTCGCACATGTAGGTTTTATTGCCATATCAGTTGTGCTTGACCGACATGGTGAAATGGCTGACGACATGGATATTGAAATTTATGGTCTGCCTGAAGTCACCAATGAGGGTGCCTATTTTGATGATATTCTATACAAGGCAGCCTTGGGTGCTCTTTCAGGGATTCCGAAGAAACGCCGCAAAGATGAGGATGTCGTAAGAGAGGCCATCAGAAGCGCTGTGCGAAGCGAAGCCAGAAACAAGTGGGGTAAAAAGCCCGTGGCAACCGTTTTCGTTGCCAGAGTTTAGGATAGAAGATGATCGGAAGACTGAACCACGTTGCAATAGCTGTTCCAGACCTGGCTGCCGGTGTACAAACTTATGCGCAAACCTTGGGCGCCAAAGTAAGCGAACCGCAATCCCTTCCGGAACATGGCGTTAAGGTTGTGTTTGTTGAACTACCCAACACAAAAATAGAGCTTCTGGAAGTGTTGGGAGAAGATTCTCCCATCGCACCGTTTTTAGAGAAAAATCCGTCCGGCGGTATTCATCATGTCTGCTACGAAGTTAACGATATCCTTGCTGCGCGTGACCAAATGATCAAGGAAGGCGCACGAGTGCTCGGTGGGGGCGAGCCGAAAATCGGTGCCCATGGAAAGCCGGTTCTGTTCCTGCATCCAAAAGATTTTTGCGGTACTTTGGTGGAATTGGAGCAAGTCTAGGCAATGGAATTCTTTACTGGTTTCGCCATTTATTTCGTTATCTGGTGGGTCACTCTTTTTATTGTTTTGCCATATGGCAACCGCTCACAGCTGGAAGATGGTAAAGTTGTTCAAGGTACGGACCCAGGCGCGCCAACGCGTTCAAAAATTGGTCAAAAATTGCTTTGGAATTCAGTGGTGGCTGGTGTTGTATTCGCGATTTACTGGTTTGGAAGTGATTACTTTGGTTGGGATTTTTCCAACATCCCAGAGATCATTCCGGAAAAACCTTAGAATTTGGCTTAAACCATAAAAGAAAAAAGCAAGGCCGAAGCCTTGCTTGAAATAAGTTGGCGTGTCCTGATCCTTTTCCTGCAAAGGCGGCTGCAAAAAATGCGCCCGGATCTCATCCTCCCAAGACTGAAGACAGCATGCTGTTTGGTTAGTCCCAAAACGTGTTTTTAAAAATTAAACACAAGTTTAAGGACCTGTCATCTCAATTTTTTTGGTTTGCGACATTTTTTTGACAGCTTCGCGTGTCTGATTGGGGGCAAATCAACTTCGTCAGGATTTGTTGCTTGGTCTTGTTTCCCCAATGAAATAAGAGTCTAACAGTGATTAATACAGAGCAATGATTCTGGACTTGGATAATGCGTCTTTCCCGATATTTTCTACCCGTTCTAAAAGAAACTCCCAAGGAAGCGGAGATCGTGTCTCATCGTCTCATGCTGAGGGCGGGGATGATACGGCAACAATCTGCTGGCATTTATTCCTGGTTACCGCTTGGTTTGAAAGTCTTGAACCGCATTTCGGATATTGTACGTGAAGAGCAGGACCGGGCCGGCGCTATTGAGATCCTCATGCCGACCATTCAATCTGCTGATCTGTGGCGCGAGAGTGGTCGCTACGATGATTATGGCAAGGAAATGCTTCGGATCGAAGATCGCCATGAACGTGACATGCTTTTTGGCCCCACCAATGAGGAAATGGTCTCGGATATTTTCCGGTCATATGTGAAGAGTTACAAAGATCTTCCGTTAAACCTGTATCATATCCAATGGAAATTCCGGGATGAGGTTCGCCCAAGGTTTGGCGTTATGCGTGGCCGAGAATTTTTGATGAAGGATGCCTATTCATTCGACATAGATGCGGATGCCTCACGCGCAGCCTATTATCGCATGTTTGTTTCATACTTACGGACGTTTGACCGCCTTGGTGTGAAAGCAATCCCCATGCGTGCGGATACCGGACCTATTGGCGGAGACTTGAGCCATGAATTCCTGATTCTCGCGGACACCGGCGAAAGCGAGGTTTTTTGCCATTCAAATGTTATGAAACTGGCCGTGCCCGATGAAGGTGTTGACTATGATGATGATGCTCTGATTGCCGGAATTGTGGAGGACTGGACCAGCGAATATGCGCGAACCGATG
>JAAUYH010108516.1_pt1 | contig 10106 bp, 10 predicted proteins | sample 7278061 | NCBI WGS metagenome assembly JAAUYH01 (sample SAMN14350203, study PRJNA611818) | marine sediment metagenome | isolation source: surface marine sediment (0.6m) | place: French Polynesia: Moorea | collected 2018-08 | reverse complement strand
TACGGATATTGGCTCATCAAGCCACCGTGGGAGTTACTTTACTCCCGGAACGCTCAAAGCTTTTCAAGTCGCACTGGTAAAACCAGTGGCTTACCTCAGATGTTTAGTTAAGTTTGCATTCTGATACACGAGTGTTTTTTACCCTCACATATTTAGCTGCTCGTCCTCTATCTCTGTAATTATCTCGCACATTGGACTCCCGTTCACCATGATATAACTCTCTTCTGAATTGATTCGTAGCTCCATGATGCCTGGATATTGGGTGAGCACAAGAGCGAGCCCAGCACCTCCCAGCACCCCTAAAACGGTCATAGATATTCCTCTAAATGCCTGTTTTAGTTGCTCCCCTGACATAGTTGGTCCCTTTTAATACTTCCATCACTGATTAGTAAGCTTTTCAGCTCAATTGGGACAGTAAAGTTTTTTCAAGAATTCCGATTCAGAAATCGGTCACGAATTTGATTAGGGGACTACTTACTTAATTTTTAAAAGAACGGATTGTTGATCTCTAGTGTCACGCTTTGGAGAGATTGCCTACTTAGTAATGAAGATTTCTGAATAGGAAATCCGACAAATTACGTTCCCGAGATTGATATATATCTTCAATCATTGGCGCTTGAGTTTTTGGTTGTCATGGGAATTATAGTGGATATCTGGCTAGGAACTGCTGACAAATTTTTGCAATTTGTTATGAAACAGATTCAGCATTCTTTGGCATTTGTATAAACCTGAGCTGAGAAATTGGATATTCAAAAGATTTACCTGTCACATCTTCAGTCCTCCTCTGTCTTATTCAGTGAGGTTAATGAATACGAGTAGTTTTTGGGAGGCTATATGGCTTATCGAGCTTTCTCCGACAAACGTAAATTAGAAGGATATCACAGAGTTAAATTGATATTTAATTGGAGAGAAATGAAATTTAATCGATCAAGATTAAAGAAGATAATTTTGAAGCTTTTAAATAACAGGAGAGATCTTTTGGAAAATGGAGTTTGTGTCAGAGAAAAGCTGAATAAAAATGAGATACGACACAATCAAATACTTAAAGAGCTGCCTAAATATGGCAAGACAACTGACTTAAAGCCTATCAATTCAGATTGGTCAATCTTTTTTGTTACAAGCCCCCCGTTTTTCATGAGAGTAGAGTTATGAAAGATTCCTCAAAAGAGAAACTGAAGAGCCTTTTTGTTGGCCAAGTTCGTTATCTTTTGCAATTTAATCAATTCAAAGGGACTGCATTATGTATGTTCCTAAAACACTACGCAAAGAGGTGGCAAAACAGTCACATAGATCTCTACGAGGTCATTGTAGAAGGCGTGAGGAGGGGAGTTGAGTATATCGAAAAGAACGGTAAGGAAATTCGTTCTCCTGAGGCATGGCTTCGTCCCACGTGTCTCAATATACTCAAGGATAAAATCAATAAGACCATCAGAGAAGAAAAAAAAGTTGAGAATATCTCTCTCATACAATGTCTATTTAGTACTTCTTCAGCTCAACCTGAGTTGCTAGAAAAGCTTGATTATCTTGATCAAGCGATGAAGTGCCTGTCTGAAGGGGACCGACTTTTAATTCATCTGAAGTTCTTTGAATGTAAAACATATGAGCAGATCCAACATTATTATCTTCTTCTCTATGGAGAAGAGATTTCGTTATCTGCTCTTCGCAAGCGTGAGTCTCGCGCATTCAAACGACTAAAGAACCACTTCTTTACCCTCTATGATGGGAAATCTAACAGTCAGTCTGATTGGGCTACTACCTAAAATCCTTTCCATAAATTCCGTCTGAGTGCGTTGCTGCTTACCAATGATGAGGCTGGGCTGGAGAACCAGGTCATATTCCTCTAAAACTCAAAAATCAATGTCATTTATTAGTTCAGCCTCTTTCGAGCTTCAAGAGTTAGGGAACGCAAAGAAATTAATGGTGAATTATGAGCATGTTAACATTCAAAGAAAAATTTTTAGCGCTGCCTTCTGATAAAAGAGCAGCAATCTGGGAATACTGCACACTTTATTCAGATTCAGATCTGCCTCCCGATATGCTTACAGAACGTATCTCTAATATTTGGGAAAATGCGGCAGACGATCCAGAGTTGTTAGCGTACCTTGAATACGTTGATTACTTTTGTGCCAATGTTGACGAAGATGAGTGCTTAGATGGTGATAAGCGTGCTTATCTCGGCGAGTATCTCTCTGCTAAGGTCGATTTTCTTCCTAGAGATTCAGACATTCCCTTGGCGGATTTAGAAACTGACTCTTTAATGGATCCGCCGACAGAGACCGAATCTCTGTTGCTTGAGTGTCCTAATAAGGATAAGGGATTTGTCACAGTTAGGGGGAAGAGGTCAGGTAGGTCCAGTGATTCAGATTCATTGAAAAATTGGGTTTGCAGTCAGTGTGGGAACACATTCGACAAACACAAGATAATCGATTCGAAGAGAGTGTTGGGAGTATAGCTTAAGCTGGAACTGGAAAATGAAACGGGATAAGACTCTAATGAAACGGGATAAGACTCTCAGGAGATTTCCCTAACCCCCTTTACTGATGGGGGTTTAGGGAAATTGGAAACTTTATCATCCTTAGAAATTATCCCATCTAGAAAAATACACCCGAGTGTTGGACTAGTAACGAACAGTGGAAAACTGTTTATAGAGCCTGTCGCCGACCTTAATAATTAAGGTCGGCGACAATATTCATGTATCTGGGGTGATTGAAGCGAAGCTGAAACGAGGGGCAATTAGACATAGGAAGGTGCCTGAAACAACGTAAATTCGTTGATACATGGTGGCAATTTCTATGCAACTTGAAATTTAATAGTAAACATAAACTATCCTGAAAGCTTTACCCTACGGGCATTTCAGGCTAATTGCCCCATATTGCAGCTTCGCTTCAATCACCCCAAATGTGAGATTTGAAGAGTCAGTTCTGACAATTTCCCCACAACGGTTGACGAGAGCCTTTAAATCTCACGCTAACAAAAGTATAATGATTAGCAAGAATCCTAACACCAATAAAGAAGAAGTGTAAAAGAGTGTACGCTGTGAAAGAGCAATACTCAAATCGAGATTACCAAGGTTTTGATTTTCTGTTGATTGAGAAGACTTTTTCATGATCTTCTCCCACCTAGGATCAATTCTACTTGAATTACTTATCTTGATATTGTTCAAATTAGCACCTTGTAGATTGGCATTTTGAATATTAGTACCACGTAGGTCCGCATTGCTCAAATTAGCATTCTGTAGATTAGCATTTTGTAGATTGGCGCCACGTAGATCTGCGTTACTCAAATTGGCGCTACTAAAGTTTGCACCGTGCAGATCTGCAAAACTTAAATAACCATTACTCAAGTCTGTTTCACTGAGATCAGCTTCAATCAAATCTTTCCGAGGATCAAGCTCCAAAATCCTGACTAACTCATAAAAGTTGTCTGTATCCGCTGCTTCAACAGCTTGAATTAATGCCTGAAATCCTTCGAATTCCTTCTCACTTACCCAAAAATCTGCCTCACTCATAACTGACCTTTAACCTGACTAAGATAGGGCTGTAGTTTGGAAGCGATAAATTGAAGAAAAAACTTCCGTTCGAGTAAGGCTCTTTTATTACGACTAATATCTCTCGCCCATAGTCCTTCAGCTTCAATTAAATGTATATCCCGCTGTCCTCGAACTGTAAATTTTGCCCTTAAAGTACAAGGCACGTTTTTAACCTCTACTCTTCCCAAGGAGACCTCAGTAAGCTGTCCAGATAGAAATTCTACCTCTTTCGTTTTGGTTTCAAATTCCCAGATAGGCTCCTTCTCAGTTCCTCTGGTTAATATTTGGTGATTCCTATATTGGACATTGGTAGAAAACCTATTAATACTTCTAGTCCTGATGCCAGGAGTCATTGCAAGGTTAGCTTCTGCATCTTGTCCTTTCTCTTTAACCTCATTGGTATACAGATCCATTTGAAACTGAGAAACAAGTCCCATTCTCTCTAAAGGTATTCTGCCATTCTTTAGCTTCAAACCCAGATCCCCTCGCTTTATGCCAAACCAGATATGACCTCCTGGCACTTTTATTTTTTGTTTGCCAAAGCGTAAGGTCATAAACAGTTCAATCATTTCCTTTATTTTAAATTGTGAGCCTAAGCCAATAATCTTAATAAAAGGAATTAAAGCTCTTCGCTTAATGCAAGCACCATGTATTTTAAGTAATACACAATCTGGAAATTGGTTGTCAAATTCTAACTGGCTCATGATAGGTTAGTGATTCTCCTATCTAGATAGTCTTTTAGAAATGTAACCTTAATAGCACAGAAAAACCCTAAAAACATTGCCATGCAAGAATTCTCGCGATAACAGAGCTGACAGAGATAGCTATTATACGGAATACTCAATTTACTTAACTTAAAGCACTACCATGTAAACGCTGCTCCATAATCAACTGCATACTCAACTAAATCAATTTTACCAAGAACGTCACCGTCATCCTACAACTCCCAAGAGCACGAGTCTTAGTGGTAAAATCTTTTGAGTCTCAAATTGAGACGACTATTGTCAATCATTAAACGACAGTGACATGGGTGACAACAGCTATACCCTTTTCACATCGCCAAATATTGACATGAGCCGAAGAAATCTGAGCTTGTATCAACTTTTGGATATTGGGCTACAAAAGACCACAAGCTTTGATTCTATTGACCTTCAGAATTCTCTCAATCGTCCTGAGCTTGATTAGTTGTTCCCTCTTAGGCAACCAATCGACGAGTATAAATACTTATTGATTCTCGCACCACAAATTGTGTTATTCAGGTTGCTCAATTCCTCCGTCGTCTTCAAGATCCTCTACAGCAGTGCTGAGTTCCATTTCTAGCTGCTCAACCGTAGGAAGCTTGTTCTGAATATTGGGAGGGAGTTTCGACTGAAGCTGATAGGTTGAGACCCCGATGGGTTGCTGGCTTCCCTGAAGTGCGTATTCTACTGTTGTTTTATCTTTTGTCTTGCAAAGAATAATACCGATCGTGGGGTCATCGCGATCGCTGCGAAGTAAGTTATCGACAGCGGCCACATAGAAACTCATCTGCCCTGAGTGCTGTGGCTCGAATTCACCCATTTTGAGGTCAATGACCACATAGCAGTGGAGGTGGACATGGTAAAAAAGCAGGTCGAGCCGATACTCCTTGCCACTGACAACCAAAGGATACTGACTCCCTAAGAACGAAAAGCCTAAGCCCAGCTCCATTAAGAAGTCGCGAATATGTTCAATAAGAGCACGTTCCAGTTCCCGCTCTTGAGCATCCTCAGTCAACGTCAGGAAATCAAAGTTATATGGATCTTTAATAAGCTGCTGGGCCAGATCAGACTGTGGAGCAGGGAGGACGCGCTCGAAATTGGTGATAGCTCCGCCCTGCCGTTCGTAGAGTCCACTCTCGATTTGCATGGCCAGAATATCTCGACTCCAGCCATTTTCAATCGTTTTCTGGATGTACCAAAGCCGTTGCTCCGAATCTTTGACTTTATCGATCAAGATACAGTTGTGCTTCCAGGGGATTTGTCCACCAAGCTGGTGGACAAACTTCTCATTGGGGTAGGCTTTAGCAAAAGACCGCATATACAGCAGATTGGTTCTGGAAAAGCCTTTGATATCCGGGAATTCCCGCTTCAGGTCTCTAGCAAGCCGTTCAATGACTTTGGCGCCCCAACCTTCTTCCTCTTGCCGAGCCAGGATCTCGCAGCCAATCTGCCAATACAGCAAAACCAACTCTTGGTTGACCGCCAGAGCAGCCTTGACCTGTGCTGACCGAATACGCTGTTTCAGCCCATTGAGGAAATCAGCATAATTGCTATCGGGAAAAAGAGAGGTCTGTCGAGGCATATTGATGACTATACCAGCGTTATGCTCAGCAAACTATTCGTCGCTCTGCTAGCAATACCAAAGAATAGCATTGACAGGCTTACATTAACGTCTATAACCAATGGGCACCTCGATTAATTCAAAATTATTGAGAATAAGTCCTCACTATTGAGAGTCATGGTCGAGACTTCAAGGGTTTCAGCCATCGGCTTTGAGGTCCAAATCTATTTTTCGAGGTGCCCCAATAGTGACAAAACCTCTAAGAATAGAACTTGAGAGTGGTAATCTCCCCTAGAGCGCAGACACCACCAAGTTGAAGCGAGATCGTTCTCGTTGAGTTGTCGATAAGCAATCCAAATCTTTATCTAATCTCGCATGAAAAGATAAGAATAAAGGCTATTTGAATAGCTTATCGTTCTGACTGGGGATCCAACACCGAAATCGCCCACTGAATTTGGACTAAAAATCGCGATCGCAAGCTGAGGAACCCCCTGAAATAGAGCAATCTCACACGGGTTCCCTGGACTAGATTCGTGGTGCTGAAATCAAGCGACTCGTCTAGTCCAGGAGAGGGAAATCACCCCACAATCCTTTGATATCAATACTTTGGACGAATTAAACAACAGCGGGTGAGGGCTTCTGTAATCGCCCGCTGAATTGGAAGTGAAAAATCGCGATCGCAGGCTGGAAAATACTGTGAAATAAAGCGACTGGGGTCTTGCAAAGACAGAAGAATAGTTGCAGGGGACGGCAAATATTCAAAGAAAGAATCGCCAAGCGCATCCTGAAATCCTTTGAGGGTAATAGTTTTAGCTTATTTGATAACTGTTGAGAAAAACCCAAATACCCCGATCTCACCCCGGATTTGGACTCAATAAAAAACGCGATCGCACTCTGGAAAACACCCTAAGATAAAGCGATCGCGGCGCTTCCTAGTCAATTGGAGTAGTTGCGGTAAGAGTAGTTGTGCGGGGTGGACGCAAATACTCAACCGTAGAAAGGCCAGGAAAATCCTCCAATACAATGAAATCAATGCTTTTAGTTCTTGACAGCTCAATCACAAAAAGCTACCAATATCCAAGAACGTGTTAATCGACATCTCATCTTTTATTTCCGGGCAATTTGCATTCCTCCGGGAGGCTCACATAGTCCCAAAAATATGTAAGGCTTTCTCCTTTTTCATCTCTTTTAGAAGGTATATATATATCAGCTCTTACACGGGTTAAATCATCGGGATCTGAACGATATAGAATCTCAAATCCTTCGTGGCTAAATTCGTTTGGCGCTAATAAACCTGCATGACCCGCAGCATCGTTATAATCCGTAGTATGAGCAGGTTCTTGATTATCGTCAAAAGCCAGTTGAATGAAGCTGTAGTTCTCCGAAGCTTGCAACGGATTAAATGGAATTTGATCAAAGTAATATTCAACTTTTAAAATCTCAATATCACGTTTACTTACATTTTTCAGTGTTGTTTGAAAAAGAATTGTACAACTCTTGTATTCATCGCTCCAATATGAATCAATTTCACCTGTAATATGAAGACCTTTCTCAACAGAAGCCCGTTCACCCAGATCCCATCGCGAATATGCCCAGAATCCAGCTGAAATGAACGCAGCTATCTGCACTATATGCACGAGGTTTTGTATAGTCTGGCTAATGTTTTTACTACAAAAACATTCCATAATAGAACCTGCAAACTGCCAGGGCGACTTAAAAGCAGTACCGTTTTGGGACATACTGCTCATACTGCTCTGGTCAACCAAACTCTTAGCATTAATCCCTTGCGCCAAAACTCGCATCTCTTCAGCAAACACCGGGTCTTCAACCATTGCTACTTGTAAGTAGGCAGCCACATTCTCCAGCTCCGCTTTGAAGCCTCTCTCAGCTGAAGCCAAAGCCTTCTCTGCCTCGGGTTTACCACGCAGCTTTTCCCAAAGCTTCTGACGCAGTTGATCCATTATGAGCATCTCAGCTTCAGTAAACTTTTTCACTACCTCATCCTCATCAGACTTAGCTTCTAAAGACTTCTGGAAGGCAAGCACAGAGATAGTACTAGCAGTCAACGGAGTGGCAGAATCCATCATGGTTAAAAGGGATAGTGGAACTGTTCTCCCTTCTGTTATCGCCTTTACAGATCGGCCATGACAAGGCTCCTTTCTCCCGATTAGGCAGCTCCAATAATGATCACCTATCCGGACAAGGAGGCAGGTAGTCCATGCAGAGCAGTGGAGGTACGAAAAATATAAGGTTCCAGGGCTCGATATGGTAGTCCAGTCGCACCTGAAGCAACGATAATTCTGTGAAAATAGTCCCAACGTAAGAGCACCTCCAGCATTCTGTAGGGACTACCAAAGCAACTGCTCAGCTTCTTATCGAAATTTAAGATAAGAATAATGATGAGATAGTTGAGCAAATTACTTGTTTTAGATAAGGATAATACAGAGTCGGGATCCCTCTTGACTAGTTGCCCTTTCGTCGTCAACTAATCAATGAGTATAAATACTCGTGTTTTCGTTTGCCAAATGTGAGTAAGCAACACTAGATAAAGAAAGACGCAACATCAGGCGACCATCAATGCAATAACCTGCTGTTGGACCTTATTAGCTGCAGCTTGCGCGATCGCCCCCCAATCATCAGAAGAAAGCGTTTGCTGAAAGAGCGCTTTCAAAGCTGTTAACCGCTCAGGTGTCAGCTCCACTCTAGGTCCCAGTGGTTCACCCTCAATCAGCTGCAATAGCTGTGCCTGAACGTCAGCTGTAGGCTGTTTCAGTCGTTCCATAACCAGCGGCTTGCCACAGTTCAAGGCCGCTTCCTGTCCAACCCCTAGGTTGCACTCCTCTACCACAGCCGCAAAGCCCCGCAGAACTAGAGAACGCAGTTGCTCATATTGCGAATAGGACTGAACCTGAGGCCAGCTCTTCATCCATCCCACTTTCCCTGCCCCGGCGAACACATGCCCCTCGACTAGATCCTCGGCCTCAAATGCTTCCTTCCTCCAGGTTTCGTCCTTGAGCAGATCCATCAGATCCCCAGACGGTGGCATTGAATCAGGTTCAGTTTTACTCGCCCTCATGCTCCTCCCCCTCTTGTCGCAGTCCCATGTACTCAAAATAGGGCACATTCTCCTCCTCATCCACAATTTCTTCCGGCTCCAGTTCCAGTTGCACCATCCCCAGCCGGTCATAAAATCGCACCGCCCCTGGTAGCGAGTGTAACCCTACCCGCCCCTGGTAACCCAGCTCGACACTACGCCGTCTAGCAAACAGCATCAAAGACCGCCCGACACCCCTGAACTCTGGTGGACGTTGAATCCTGACTCGGTTCCAAGGGGCGGATACTAACGCCTCTACATACACTATCCGTTTGCCTCGAACGAATAAGGACCAGTGATTTTGCGTCTCGATCAGCATCATCCCTTGCGTTTGGCCAGCATATTCAATGGCATAGCCCTCATAGTAGGGCTGTCGAGAAACTAGCCGTTGTTTAAATTGCCAACTGAGACTTCGATCTTCCTCTTCAAACTCCCGCAGCAACTCTTGCCAAAGCGTCTCATACTCTTCCACATGCTTAGAACTGAGAGTCACCAGATCAGCTGTAATGACTGCCCTAGTCCCGCCCTCTTCCAATTCAACGGCTCGAATAAAACTCAAGGTCTTCAGATAAGCTTTCCGTCGTTGAGACAGTATAGAGCAGACTCTTCGGCAAGCAAATTGATACTCCATCTCAGCAGTCCGAGTGTGATCAGATCAACCAACATAGAAGCGCCCACCCAACTCCTTTACAGATCGACACACGCTCGAAGCGTATAAGGCGATGAATATGATCCGCATGAGTCAACTCAAAGGCATCGAACAAGAAAAGTATCCTTATCGAATCTGAACATAAGCAGGCACTGCGATCTCACGCCCCAAATACCGAAAAGCCACTGCGATCTCACACATCGATAAAGATCGGATTAGTTGCGGGGCGCGGCAAATATTCAAAGACAGAATGGTCAAGTGCATCCTGAAATCCTTTGAGGACAGGGTTTTAGCTCATTTGTTAACTGTTGAGGAAAACCCAAATACCCCGATCTCACCCCGGATTTGCACTCAATAAAAACCGAGATCGCACCCTGGGAAATCCCCTAAGATAAAGAGATCGCAGCGTTATTGAGTAAATCGGAGTAGTACTCTGTCAATCGACTTTTGACGGGTTATTTTTTTAAACTGGAGAGGTTGCATTTACCCTCACTCCAATGCCTAAGAAGTATGTTGTGGATCTCACAGAAGAG
>JAAUYH010145746.1_pt1 | contig 10107 bp, 7 predicted proteins | sample 7278061 | NCBI WGS metagenome assembly JAAUYH01 (sample SAMN14350203, study PRJNA611818) | marine sediment metagenome | isolation source: surface marine sediment (0.6m) | place: French Polynesia: Moorea | collected 2018-08 | reverse complement strand
CGCTACACTTTCCCATCGGGTGGCCGTCTACCTTCTGGGTTTGGTGGTGGTGTTTGTTTTCTCCTAGGAGAATTGAACCACACCAAAACAGCGATACTTCGGATGTTGAACTGGTTACTCAAACTATTGATATAGCTCAAAATTATGCAGCCGAAGGTCGTACTCGTGCTCTAGAAAATAGAATGCCCAAGAATCTCCAACATGATTCAAGAAGTATTACTGCTCATTTGATCAATGAATGCTTCAATCAGATAATTATCTGGTTGAAGAATGTTCTAAACCAGTGTTTCTATAAAATAGAACGGGCTGTTACTATCGAACAAAAAACCAAGGTACTTCAAATATCACAGATAGTAAGAGGAAATGGTACCAGTATTCTCAATTTTCAATCCATTTCTTACTCATTTCATTTGTAATGCATCTCTGAATATATTTGCCAATATTTCATCTGTTGCAACTGATTCGCTTCCGAATATTCATCATCAAAACCAGGATTTTGATAATGAATTGGATCGGGTTCTGTGTTCTCTTCTCTCAAATTGTACATAAAAACTAGACTCATAGCCATTTAGGACACCTTCCAGAAAGAATCACATGACGAATATAGGGCAATGTGTCTAGAATAAAAGATGACATAGATCTGTCTGAAGGATTTACGTGATTTCGAATTATTTGTAATGGTATTCATAAAATGTGACAAGCAGAATAAGAGATTACGCTGATTTTCGTGCTATTGATTAATGTCAGGAATCACATAATAAAGTACTAAATCGCTGAATATTGACATTTAGGGAACTTGTGCTTGTCCTAACTGTCTTCTGGTTCTTTGTTGAATTTATGTTATAGGATTTTCTTAGTTTTATGGTCAAATATCCCACTCTTCTTTTATTTGTTTTAAAAATAATGACTACAGAATTTTTCGTGGTATCAATGGCATTCCCAAGAGTATTACGTGCTATTTAATTCGCTGTGATAACGAAATTCTGAGTACATGCAAGTGAAAATAATTCGATCTGATTCCCTTCGTTCAATGTGACTACTCGATTCAAAAAAGATAGTAGAGATGAGCCAATTTTTTATTTCTACTCTATTCGTTGCATGAAGAAGACTACAGAAATACAATCCAAAGTTAGAACGGTAGTGAAAAATAAAGGAGTCAATCTATTGCGTAGAATCAAACACACTCTTCCGTAAGCATAGTGAAGGTTTTACAGAGTTGTGATTCTGTTAAGTTTTCCGTCAAACCCCGCTATTAAAGTACTTTAAAAATTATCGATCATGTGATGGAAAAGCTTATGATGATTCATATTTTTTAACGCGAACTTCCTCGTCTAAAATAATTTATTTCAACGTAAGCAAAGATTGGCAACTGAACGAATTCCAATTCATTTTTTAACTTGCTTCCTAGCTTTAACTCGATAAAATTAGTCGAACAGAATATATTCTATCAGCGAATAACCCATGCTCAGGTAGTGTACTCGCTATTGATCGTCACGTAGTCGTGGGACAAATCACATCCCCACGCTGTTCCACTACCCAGTCCATCACCAATGCTAATACACACGACCACAGTGTCATCTTCCGTCAAGTATTGGTAGTCTTTCGCACTTGCCTTGATTTTCAAGTAGTCACTCGCCGCCTTCGCATCGAACCTAATCGGCTGTCCGCCCCGCATCAGTTTATGTGGTCCAATTTCAATCTCGAGTCTCTCTTGATCGAACTGTACACCTGATCTCCCCGCTGCCGCCGCAATCCTCCCCCAATTCGGGTCCCGTCCAAACACTGCTGCCTTGAACAACGACGACGATGCGACTGTTCGTGCTACTTGCCTTGCCTCCGCATCACTTCTAGCCCCCTTCACACGCACTTCTATCAACACGGTCGAGCCCTCGCCATCTCGTGCCACTGCCTTTGCCAAATCGGTCATGGTCGCAGTTAGTAATTGTTCCACGTTGCCCATGTCCGACACTGGTACAGCTCCACTCGCCAGTGCGATAACCGAATCATTAGTGCTTGTATCGCCATCAACCGTAATCGAATTAAATGAGGCATCAGCTGCTGCTGCCACCATTTTCTGCCATCTCTCAGGCTCCACTTTCGCGTCGCATGTCAACACCGCAATCATCGTAGCCATATCCGGATGAATCATGCCACTTCCCTTGGCAAATCCACCAACCGTGATTCCGTTGGCTGTTCTGGCCGATTCCTTCACCCGCGTATCCGTCGTCAAAACTGCCTTCGCCGCCTTTGCTGCCCCAGCTCGATCTGCCGACGCAGTTTTCAGTGCCGTCGGCAATCCAGCCAGCAACTTATCCCGTGGTATCCGCACCCCAATCACGCCTGTGCTACAAATCAGCACCTCATCGTCCGGACAAGACAGTAAACTCCCAGCCACCTTCGCCGTCGCTAGTGCATCCTCATATCCACCATCGCCAGTCGCCGCATTTGCCTGACCACTATTAATCACAACCGCGCGCGCCTTCCGGCCCGATGCAGCGAGATGCGACTCAGATAACAGCACGGGTGCGGCACGCACCACACTCTTCGTAAACACAGCCCCTGCAGACGCCGGCTCCTTCGCATCCGACACCACCACAGCCAGATCCGGTAATCCAGACGGTTTCAAACCTGCTGTCACCCCACTGGCGCGGAAACCCTTCGCGGCAGTGACACCGCCATCAATCTTCACCCCGCCCGCCGTTGCCGGCGTCGACGACACGCTCGCGGTACATCGCCATGTGGCGTAACGAGTTCGCGGCTTGCAACTGAACGGCGTTGCGGGCAAGAACGCGATCATCGAGGGTGCCATGTTCGAGCTACGGTGATCCGAGCGCAGTCGAATCCGATTTTGAGGGGTAATCTTGTATGATCGAGCCTATACACGTCATCCCATCGAGGCTGGGCTGGACTGTATTCAACGAACAAGAATCGGCGCTTCACTTGATATCGCACAATCGCGTCTTTCTTCGATAAATAGTTCGCTCTTGACTGGATGAGCACACCTAGTGATAGAATCAGCAGAACCCAGTAAAAACCTCGCCCATGGTAAAACTGCCCCACCGAACCGCTGCGCAGATCTGCGGCATCCGTCATGCAGACGCGTCCCGTTCCCCCGCCTCGTTCGCACCCGCACCAAGTTTTCGTCGCGGCTTCGGGTTCGGCGCGTACGGGTTCGTTTTCTGGTAGAACCGCACGAGCAAGGAGAGCGCGTCCTGCGCCCTCACACCCACGGTCAGCGGCGGCAGCCCGGCCACCATGCGCACCGAGCCGCACCCCCCGAAGCGACTGTTCGCGCAGCCGTAGATAATGCGCTTGAACATGTGCGTGTGCACGATCGCCGCCGCGCACATCACGCACGGCTCGCACGTGACCGCGAGCACCAGGTCCGCGTAGTCCACATCGTCGTCCATTTTCCGCAGCGCTACGATTTCAGCGTGCGCCGTGGCGTCGCCGAGTTCGTGGTTCGCGTTTCGGCCACGCGCCACTATTTTCCCACTCGTCGTCGCTATCACGCACCCTACCGGAACTTCGCCTTCAGATAACGCCAGCTCTGCTTCTTTCACCGCTTCCCTCATTAGTGTTTGGTCGATCTCTGTCGCATCGCTCTCCATCTCTGTGGTAACACTGGGTCCTCTCGTAGTTCAGGGTGTGTTTTAGAGTCTCCTATCTTATCGCTGAATATGATACGTGTACACGTGGCTTCGATGGTGACGATCGTCGTCCGGATTCAGATTGCCTCCGAATGCAATTAGCAATTCGCCTGCAATGGCGCCTGCACGAGGGAGAATAACCAAACGACGAAGTGGTGGTGCTGGTGGGGGTAAAGGGGAGGGAAGAGGAGGAGGAGGAGGAGGTTCTGGTGGTGGTCGACGTCGACCGCCGAAAGGTGTCTCACAACGCGCGTCGAAAGTCAAGCAACGCGAGCAATGGGCGGCTGAGAAGGCTGTGCAGCACAAGAAAGCATGTGCAGAGGGACGTCAGCGCAAGGCGGAGAAAGAGAAGCAGTATGCAGCGGCCGTGGAGCGAGGAGAAAATCCGAAGAAACCTGAGAAGAAGAAGAAAAGGCTTCGCGGTGGTGCAACGCGTGGGCGCGTGCTGGTTGTACGCAAAGCGGGAGACCCGCAACCGAAAGCATTCGGGCGTATAGTGAAGACGGACCTCGATGTGAAGAATGTGGATGATGACGCGGTGCCTAGAAAAGCGCGCGAGTTGTTTGCGTTGATGGCGAAGAGTAAGGGGGATTTGGAAGGAATGGCGAAATGGAGCGGTGAGAACAAGAATGTGAAGGAAGACGCAGATGGCGAAGCTGGAGTTCCAGATGTGGAAGCGTCTGAGAAAGAGAAAAAGAAGGAAAAGAAAATTGATGGAACGAACGTGAAGTTCGATGGCATCCAAGAAGGTGAAACTTATAAGCAGTTCACGAAGCGTATCGAGGAGGAGAAGAGGAAGGCACATCTGAGTGTGGCGCGTGCGGGTAATCGGCAGCGCGAGAAGAAACGTGCGTTTTACGAGAAACGTCGCGAGCGCGCGATGCGCAGGGCGCGACACAAACGCGGACAATTTTCGGACGATGAGGAGGACGTGAAAGAGGAGATGGATGAATCGGTAGAGGCGGGGCATAGTGGGGCGTTGGCAGCAATTGTCGATCGTTTTCAGGATAAACTGGCGGATATGCGGAAATCACGGAAAAACCGACATAAACGCGATGAGGAAACCCCTTGGAATGTTGGTGTGGCGGAACCGAAATTTGGCGAGCAGGCGGAAATGCCGCCTTCATTGGCACATTCATTGCGCAACGCGCCCCCGAAACGTTCAGTGCCCATTAGTGCTGCTGCTCTACTAGAATAAATTTACCCGATTTTGATTCTGTTCATGATACTCTTTTACTTGCTAAATGAAAATACCAGTGCTACTGTAGCACTGTAGCCGTGCGGGAAAGGTAGTTTATCCTGCTGTTATCTCACCCACCGAACTTGCACATCTGGCTATCAGTATCGTTGGATACGACTCAGCAAGTGGTACCAATACAACATATCGAATCATCATCACCAAGATCGAAGGTTAATTCAATCGAAATTAAGCAAGTACAGTACGACCTCCGGCACGCTCGTACCGCACATACAAATCCATTCGTTTGCTGCTGTACAGTACAGAACGGTAGCCTGTACAGCACATATCTACAACACTTCATCATCGGTTGGCCGCCTGTTCCGGAACGAACCCTACTCGCATGAATCGAGCAAGACTCCGGCACAGCGAAACGTGATTTCACTTGTCGACATCGTCGCTTCGCCACGTTTCTACTTTCATCGACACTGTCCAGTTCCAATTCACTTGTCAATTCACTGGCACATCAACGAGAACGTACGAAACCTAACACTGGATCGCACGTTTCTCTCGTCTAGTTCATCGCGAATTGGCCAAGCAACTTGAAACAGACAAGCACGACGTATATTACGATGCGTTGTGAAATACTGCTCCATCTACTACTATACTGTACTGTACTGTGCTGTTGTAATTTAGGGTTACCCGGTCCGCATGAATAAACAATTCAGCGTGGAGATTACACAGACACGAAGACGAACAAAACTGCACAAAAGCGAAGAGTGAGCCAGCGCCAATCATCAATTTACCGAGTACGTATACCGAGGTGTAAAGTACCGTAGGGTAGTGAATGCAATGGGTGTCGCTTCAAGCTAGAAGATGAGGTGCGTTCGTTCTGTGAAAAGGAAGAAATACAAGAAAGAATGTCATTGTAGAAGCGAATTTGAGATAAGAGAGGTAGGGAGGGAATATGTGGAAGAATGAGTGTGCACAGTGCTAAAAAACGACTTGAATAATCAACCTCGCACAAAAGGTAGGCTAGGCAACAGGAGCATGAACCACCAACTCACATCAACTAAACTTTTGGTGGGTGTCCAACAACATACGAATCTTTTTCGGTTGACCGCTAGGTGGCGGCGAATTCTTTGACGATTTCTTCAACACATTCGGTAAAACGATTACTAGAACCAAGACGATGATCAACGCGGCGATGAGCAGTTGCAGTTTGAAGTTTTGCCACCACATTTTTTGTTTCACTCTTCCCGCCGTGCGTTGGAATCCTGACGCCTCCGTCTTCATCGCATTGGTGTTGTCCAGCAAATGCTCGATATTTTCCGTGTTTCGCATCACCGAATTGATGTTGTTCTGCATCACACCCTTCACCGCATCCACCTGCAACGACACCGCAGCCACCTTGTCCACACTGGCGACATCGTTGTACTTGTCGCATAGAGTGCGCAATGTGTCACGTGCCGAGCGCGACAACGACATGTGCCTCGCACCAGCCACATCATCCCCAAACTTCTCCACAAATGTCTGTCGCAATTCCGCCAACAACTTGAACGCGGTGCGCTGCACATAATCCGGTTCACAGACCACTAAATACAAACATACCGGGTCTGTGTCGTAATGAATGCTGCCAACTTCCTTGTCGGTGATCGTGAGACGTGTGTGTTCGCTCACGCGACCGCTTCCCAACACACGGTCCAACTTCTTGTCTAACAATGCTTTAGGCAAGTCTCTAGTGTCAACCGCCGCATAAGTGGCGATCGGGTTACGGTCCGATAACCGTGCAACAGCCACATATCGGACTCGTTGTGCTTCCTCCGTCATGTGGCTCACGTTCACGCTTGTGCGGCGTCTGTACAGGCCGTGTTATTGCTTTCGCGCGCGCGCTCTGCGTTAGTGTGCACGCACGGTTCCGAACTAGACAGGTAGGCGAGGCGCCAAATTCACAGCGGGCGTAGTGTGTGTGACCACCAGCAGCGGAAAGACGGTGGTTTTATTTAGGTGCTGTGCAATGATGTCGAAATGCAGTGCCATGAGGTGCCATGCCGCCTACACGAAAACATTACAGTGCGCCTTGCACTACTTTTTTCGCAGTTTCGGTGTAGACCCCTTGCTGTAATCCGCGGTATGATAATTTTTATTTAGTGCAGCGTATGTTTTAGTGCGTATTCGGTAACAATTACGTTGCGTACCTCCCAACAGGGACTTTTTTCTGTGTAACAACAATCTCATCACTTCATACCTTTTGCTTTGTTATGTAGTACGAAGTTGACACGCCCCCGTTCTCCGTCACGATAATATCTACACAGGAGTGTGGAATCCAACTCGAACTGCGTGCAACCACCTCCACGTTGGCACCGATGTCTGCGAACTTCACAGTGCTCGGATGTGCACGGCGCGTGCAAGGCACCCCTTCGTTCGATGCCATTTGACAGAATTGGGCGGCAACTACGATGACCGGGATATTCAGCCGTCGTGCGGCCCGTGCGAGAACGTGTGCCCCGGAGGCAGCCGCAACTCCCTTTTCGGGGTGCAGCGCGCGAGCCACTATGACGCAGCGTTTCGCACCTTGCAGCAGATGAGTTACGCGATTGAGGTCTCTGATTAGAACGGCGTCGGAACTCCGCTCTAGAGCGCGTAGAACCACAGTGTGTTCTGTTCCTCGAGCGTGCACCACCGTTGGGCCAGACACGTTCAGTATATCACACAATACATCAGATAACTCGTCGGGTGCGGCGCGAACGGATTCGACGAATTGCGACAAGTCGGTATGGGATTTTGCAGCGTTAGATAATGTATGAATCGTTAGTGTGGCGTCATCATGTGCTAGTAAGAGTTCGCGTGTTGTGGTTAATAGTTTTTGTGATTCGGTTTCGGTACCGCCTGCGAGTGAGGCTGCGCGAAGTAGTTGTGCTAGTCGTGATGCAACCTCCCAGTGATCTTTCAATGAACCCGATTGACGTTGTCGTAGATATTCCTTCACTGCTGCGCCCAATTTTGTGGGCAGGCCCTCGAAATCTGTGCCGGCCGTCATCGCAGGCGAGTTGCGGAACAGAAGAGGTTAGGTAGGATGCAATGTAGGTGTGGGTCGACGTCTACGTTCGAGTGTCTGCTGGACACGTGTCGTTTATCATACTCGGTCAATCCACATGCGAGTTCATCGCCTCTCTAAAGTTGGCGCTCCCAGGTCGACGTCGTCCTTGCACCGAACTTTTTTTCGAAGTGTGTGTGGCATCGCATCGAAACCGCGTGACAATCTGCAAGCTTGAAAATGTCGACAACACAGCAGAAGATCGATGAGATCGAGGCCGAAATGGCTCGAACCCAAAAGAACAAGGCCACCGCCGGACATTTGGGATTGCTCAAAGCGAAATTGGCGAAACTACGTCGCGAATTGATTGCACCTCCGAAAGGTGGCGGTGGTGCTTCGGGCGAGGGTTTCGAAGTGCCGAAAACTGGTGATGCTCGAGTGGGATTAGTCGGATTTCCATCGGTTGGTAAATCCACCTTATTGACCTTATTAACGGGGCAGGAAAGTGAAGCCGCAGAGTACGAGTTCACAACTGTGACATGTATTCCGGGTATGGTGTATCATGAAGGTGCGAAGATACAATTGCTTGACTTGCCCGGTATCATTGAGGGTGCGAAAGATGGAAAGGGCCGCGGTCGTCAAGTCATTGCAGTGGCGAGAAGTTGTGATTTGATTATGATTGTGTTGAATGCGGCGAAGCCAGCGAGCGACAAGCGACTAATCGAACATGAGCTGGAAGGATTCGGGATAAGACTGAACAAGGCGCCGCCTCCTGTGACATATCGAAGGAAAGATCGAGGGGGTATCACGTTTTCGTCCGCGGTGCAAACGGAGTTGACGGTAGATGTAGTGAAGCAAGTGTGTGCGGAGTACAAGATTCACAACGCGGACTTTGCACTGCGTGGAGATTGCACGATTGACGAGATTATCGACGTGATAGAAGGAAATCGAAAATACATTCCGGCGTTGTACGTGGTGAACATGATTGACAGAATTACGATGGAGGAGTTGGAGCTTTACGACCGATTGGATCGATATGTGCCGATATGCGGGAAGAAGCTGTGGAATATCGATGGATTATTGCAAGCGATGTGGGATGACTTGAAGTTAGTAAGAGTGTACACCAAGCCGAAAGGAGAGATTCCAGATATGAGCGAACCAGTGATATTGAAATATGCGAAGAAGCATCGCACGGTGGAAGCGTTTTGCAATCGCATTCATAAGAGCCTTATTAGAGAGCTGAAATTTGCGTTGGTATGGGGCAGAAGCACGAAGTTCAATCCGCAGAAGGTCGGGAAGGACCATGTACTTGAAGATGAGGTAAGTTTGATGGGATTTGCCCATTTTATTCAGGATTGTTTGGTTACTAACTTGTTTTTTGCGATGTATTTAGGATGTTATTCAACTGGTCAAGCAGTAGGTTAAAATGTTCTAGTACAAAGTTATCTGCTTAATATGGATAATGATACGTGATATGTGTTTCAGCGATGTTGTAGGAGCGTTCTTCGTTCACTCGTGCCTCTTCGTTTTCCCCGCACAGTTCCTTTCCCACGCGCATTAATTCACCGCCATCATTATATTCAGCAATCTAGGTGCACACTAAGTATTACATCATGGTCACTGCATAAAGAAAAGTAGAGTTTCAAAAGACAACCTTTTCAACTTGTCAGCTGTACGGTTCTTCGACCTAATTCCGGTAGCCGCATTGTTTCTGTCATCCATTTGCATCAATTGACCGACTACTACGAAATTTTATTTGGATCCCATGTTTATTCCTTCACTATGCGAACCCATCATCTTGAAGCTCAATTTGCCGCGATTAGAACTTCAGACCTACCGTAGCTCTCTTTTGTCACTAGCTAGGGATGTCGTGGTTCAGTTCTGGTTGGAACCGGTTTCAATTTTTTCGAACCGTAACCTAAGCGGATAGAACCGGTTCAGAACCTGTACCATTCTACGTAAATAATTCTATTGAAATAAATTTGATCTTTAACTTAAAAACTTCAAATAAAGTCTGATTGGGACCGGACACGAAGTAATTCCAGATAAAGCTTTAATACAGTGAATTGATTTTATTTCAGTATAAGAATATCCATCATTTTCAAGCGATTTTAAAACTTTATTCATTATTTAAGAAATCTCTACTGAAATTCAAGCAGCATCAATGCACTAAATGATTCATAACTTAGCTTATGTCGTCTTCAATCAATCAGGTTTCCTGCTAATGAAAACGGAGACTCGCT
>JAAUYH010070541.1_pt1 | contig 10107 bp, 7 predicted proteins | sample 7278061 | NCBI WGS metagenome assembly JAAUYH01 (sample SAMN14350203, study PRJNA611818) | marine sediment metagenome | isolation source: surface marine sediment (0.6m) | place: French Polynesia: Moorea | collected 2018-08 | reverse complement strand
GCCAAGTTTACCCGAGCTTGAGGGTCTTTAGGATTTAACTTGACCGCTCGCTGGGCTGCTTTATAGGCCGAATTTGGTTTATCCGCCAGCAGGTATAACCAGGACAGACAAGTCCAGGCGGGACTACTCTTCGGAGCGCGATCGCAAATATCTTTAAAGACCGGAATCAAGGTGTCTGCAGATTCACCAGAGCTATAGCGCTCGAGGGCCTCATCAAATAAGGCGTCAACCGTTTGAGTCATAGCAGGCAAGCTAACTGTATTGAAAACAATGTTCTAATTTAAACCACTAAAGGGGCGCACGACTGGGCGCCCCTACCGATAAGCCGGAGTCTTAATTATCTCAGAATCCTCTAAGCTCCAAAGGACTTACCGCATCCACAGGTTTGATTGGCGTTAGGATTAGTGAATTGAAAACCGCCGCCGATTAGTGCGTCGCTATAGTCCAGCACAAGACCGTAGAGGTAGAGCAAACTTTTGCGATCGCAAACCACTTGAAAGCCTTCATAGTCATACACTTCATCATGTTCAGTGATGCTGTCGAGATTTGCAAAGTCCATCATATAGGACATGCCAGAGCATCCACCCTGACGAACCCCAACCCGTAGACACAGATTATCGCCATGCTTATCTCGCAGAGCAAGCACATGCTGCAAAGCAGCATCGGTCATCTGGATTCCTCTCTGTTGTTGCGTTGCTTGCGTCATTAGATTTACAAGACTCCTTAATGCAGTTGTTGATGCAATGGGGCGATTCCTTATCAAGCGTTTTGGCTTGGGGGCATTGCCCTATGCGTTTACCCCTGGTGAATCAATATCACTTAAACTAACGATTACCACTAGTTTAGCTTACTCAGCTTAAGAAACTTAGGTTGAAGCCGCTTTAGAAGGTCTTCAATTTATTCGATAAAGTATTGAGCAAATTTATGTTTGATTTGAGACTCAATCTATACTCAAATGCATTGGTTACGTTTAACATCTATCATCAACCATTACTCCTCAAACAGTTAAATGAGTCAGCTTAATAGCTTCACTTGTCGGCGTCTAAATCAACTTCCCAAATTACCCAGTGTTTGGGAAGGCGACCGACGTGGATTAGCGGCCAATATGATTCTGAATCTAGATGAGGGGGAGGATAACCTGCAAGGGGATTGCATTCTTTGGGTGGATGGCACCCAGGGAATGGTGCGGGCGATCAGTGTAGTGCCGTCGGAAACTGGCCATGAAGCCGTTGTTCGGACGCTTCTGCAGGCGATGGAGCATCCTCAAAATCCGGCTGATCCGGCCCGTCCGCAAAAAATTGTCGTCCGCGATCGCGAAATTCAATTTTTTCTTCGGGGGGCGCTGCAAAACCTGGATATTGTGATTGACTATGTTCCCGATCTGCCCTTAATCGACGACATCTTTGAAGGGTTGACGCAACGGGGAGAGCAACGGCATCCCCAACTGCCCGAATCCTATGCCAACGCTTTAATCGATAAAGCCTTGGAAATCTGGGGGGATGGGCCTTGGAATATTCTCAGCGAGCAGCAAATAATCGCCATCGAACTTAATCGGTGGGATGTCGAAACCCTTTATGTCTCCATTCTAGGGATGGCTGGGGTGGAATACGGCTTGCTCATGTATCGTTCGTTGGACTCTCTAAAACAATTCCGCCAGCGAGTTTTGGGGGCGGATCAATCCCCCAAAACACTGCAGCAAGCATTTCTTGAGCAAGATTGCTTGTTCCTAAACTTCGAGCTAATTGAGGATGATCTGGAAGATACCTATAACAATCCGCTTTACGCCAGATTGAGTTCAGATTTGGGCTCGGACTTAGCTTGGATGGATTCAGAGCCTGATGAAATCAGACCTGAATTTGGCAGCCTACACCCCTTAGAAGGCCTCCGGACAGACTTAGCCGAAGAAGAGGCCGCCACGCTTTTCATGGCGCTTGAAGCCCTTCACCGGTTCTTTCAAAAATACGTCGACAAGTTAGAAGACTCGCCGCTGCCTAAACTAGAGGGTCGATATCGGATACCTAATCTCGATTCCCAAGACGCAACCGCTTTGATCCCGGTTAAGGTTACAACCTTGCCGGATGTGGCGAAAGAACTCATTCAGCAAACCGAAACGGCGATCTCCTCTCCGTTAGCCGCAAGGGGCCCCTTTCCTATCCTCCGAGATGACTATGTTCCCGAAGGCTCTATCATCATCCTGCGATTGATGTCCCAGGAATGGGTGGAGTATCTCAAACACACTCCTTCGGTTTATTGCGATCAAAGCTTAGGCATTTTGTCTGAAACCTTGGATGGACTCCCAGTTGTCCTGATTCAAACCTCTCGCCCTAAAGCCCAGGAGCTGATTCATAACTTGCGTCAGGCTCAAGGAGTCAAGGCTGTTTGCTTTAATTCCGGCGCCGATCCCTTAACCGGTGAAGAATATGATCTCGGGCTGTTGCAAACCGGGGATAACGAATTTCATTTGTTTGGAGAATATCGCATCGGCGATCGCGCCGATGAACGCAGTTTGCAACACTGGACCCAATGGCGCAAAAAGTATAAAGGCCATTGCGGCGTCGTCATTGCTGGCGGCGTCACCGGCGCCGCCAAGGGCAAACCCAGACTGAAAGATCTATTCGCCTTCTTTGAAACCCAAACCCAACCTCCGGAAGAACTGGGATTACCGCCCCTGAAGCTGCAGTTTGCCGTGGATTGGGAACTGGAATGAATTGCCTCAATGACAGCCGAAATATTAAAGTATGTAAATAAACTGATAAGGAACAGCTAAGAATGCGAGTCGCAATTGTCGGTGCGGGGCTAGCGGGCTTGGCCACAGCGGTAGAGTTAGTTGACGCGGGTCATGAGGTTGAAATTTTTGAGTCCCGCCCGTTTGTCGGGGGAAAAGTTAGCAGTTGGGTGGATCCCGATGGCAACCACATTGAAATGGGGTTGCATGTGTTTTTCGGCAACTATTACAACTTGTTCGATTTAATGAAACAGGTTGGCGCAATCGATAATTTTCGGTTGAAAGAGCATGTCCATACCTTTGTGAATCGGGGCGGTCAAATCGGCGCCTTAGATTTTCGCTTTTTTGCAGGGGCCCCTTTCAATGGGTTAAAAGCTTTTTTTACGACGTCCCAACTGTCGATACAAGACAAAGCCCAAAATGCGATCGCCCTTGGAATTAGCCCCATTGTTCGGGGCTTGGTGGACTTTGACGGGGCGATGCAAATGGTTCGCGACCTTGACAACGTTAGCTTCGCTGATTGGTTTCGTCGTCACGGTGGGTCTAACGGCAGCCTTAAGCGCATGTGGAATCCCATTGCCTTCGCTCTAGGCTTTATCGACACCGAGGAGATTTCCGCCCGCTGCATGTTAACCATCTTCCTGCTTTTCGCCGTCAGAACGGAAGCTTCCGTTTTGCGGATGCTGGAAGGATCGCCCCACGAGTATTTGCTTAAACCCATCATCAATTACTTAGAAGCCAGGGGAACCCAGATTCACATCCGCCGCGGCGTTAAGCAAATTTTGTTTGAACAATCTGGAGAGAATACTCAAGTTACGGGACTTGAGATCGCCCAAGGGGACCAAGTCGAAACTATCACTGCGGACGCCTACGTCTGCGCTTGCGACGTCCCGGGCATTAAGCGGCTAATTCCTGAGCAATGGCGGCAATGGTCAGAATTCGACAATATTTACCAGCTTGACGCCGTCCCCGTCGCTACCGTGCAGCTCCGTTTCGACGGCTGGGTCACCGAACTCCACGACACCCAGGCCCGTAAACAACTCAACCAAGCCGTCGGGCTAGACAACCTGCTGTACACCCCCGACGCCGATTTCTCCTGCTTCGCCGACCTGGCCCTCACTAGCCCCAGCGATTACTATCGAGAAGGACAAGGATCCCTCCTCCAACTCGTCCTCACCCCAGGCGATCCATTTATCAAACAGAATAATGAAGAAATCGCCCACCACGTCCTCAAACAGGTACACGACCTCTTCCCCTCCTCCCGAGACCTCAACATGACCTGGTACAGCGTCGTAAAACTCGCCCAATCCCTCTACCGCGAAGCCCCCGGGATGGACCCCTACCGACCCAGCCAAGCCACCCCCGTCCCCAACTTCTTCCTCGCCGGCAGCTACACCCAGCAAGATTATATCGATAGTATGGAAGGGGCGACTCTCTCCGGACGCCAAGCGGCGAAAGCGATTTTAGCGACTGCTAGAGCTTAGGGGGTTGGGTGGATGGGTGGTTGGGTGGATGGGTGGATGGGTGGATGGGTGGATGGGTGGATGAGAATGAGATTTTGGATTTGATCGTCTCCTTCTTCCGTAATCCCAGATTGTCTCGAATCGCTATGAAATAAGGAGTGTGCCTACGGCCCTCTTCTGCCCCATCCTCAATCTCAGATTGTCTTGAATAGCTCTGAAATAAGGCGCGTGGGCATTGCCCACCCTACGGTTTCTCCCCCATCTCCCCCATCCCCCCTGCTCCCCCTGCCTCCCTATCTTCCCCATCTCCCCCTGCCCTTTCCCCCATCCAAACCATGACAGACTGGCTAGAACACAGCGTATACGTCGACGTCGACGCCTCTATAGATCTGGTGTGGAATCTTTGGTCCGATTTGGAGCAGATGCCCCGCTGGATGAAATGGATTGATTCCGTAAAAATCTTAGAAGATCAGCCCGAGCTATCCCGCTGGAAGCTGGCTTCGGGTGGGTTTGAATTCAGCTGGCTATCGAGAATTCTCAAAGTGGTTCCCAATCAGATTATTCAATGGGAGTCGATCGATGGCTTGCCGAATCGAGGGGCGATCCGTTTCTATGGTCATGACAAAGGGGGGAGTACAGTAAAATTAACGGTTGCTTACGCTATCCCGGGTTTCCTGGGGCAGTTAATGGATAACCTGTTTCTGGGACGAATTGTAGAATCGACAATTCAAGCTGACTTAAATCGGTTTCGAGATTACGCTTTAGCAGCAAAGGACAAAGGGTAGTAGGTCCCGGGCGTAGCAGCCTGTCGTGGGTGGATTTGGAATAACTATCATGGCTAGAAAGAAAAAGGGGTTTGGCGAATTACTCAAGCAGAAACAGAAGGCTCAAGACGAGCGCAAAAACCTGGAGAAATTAGCTCAGAAGGTACAGTCAGGTCCGCTTCAAAAACGCAATACAAAAATGCTGATTGAGCCGAAAGGGGCTGCAAAGATGTCTGAGGTTTTGGAAGATTTTATTGATCCTTACTTAGATATTGTCGGTTCTAAGCAAGAGCATAAGAGGCTGTTAGAAGTAGCGATAATGGCTTGGAATACTGCTCTACTGCCTAAGACGCAGCAGACCCAATTACTCAATAATATGATTGAGGAAGGTCTTTCCGGGCAGGATCCACAGGCTGTGGAGGATTTTCGAGAAATCATTACAGATATGATGGCCAGGAAGAGACGGTATTTTTCCAAGCACCGGCGATATATATTGGACTTCTCTCTCCAAGGGACAGGTAAGGATCTATATCTTTCTGTGGTCTCAACGTTGGATCCTTCGAAAGTCCCCAACGAATAGGATAGCTAACAGCTAAAGGGGCGGTGCTTTGCCGCCAAGTTCAGAAAAGTGTGCTAAGAATAGAGTCGCCGTTCGCCAGAATGGTCTAAGCCCCTCCTGAAATTGCGTCCCTATTCAGTCGCCATGCCCTTGAATGTCCCGCAAGCCCGCGCCCTGCTACAGGAATTCAAGTTTGGTGATTTGTTTACGCAAGTTTTGGGATGGTCAAACCCTAAATCGGGCAAAGCGATCGCGCTCAAACTCCACAATCAAACCTATTGCTATCGCAAACTGGCCCAGCTGGCCCAGGCGACGGTTTGTGAAGTTGAGGCGGCGGGCGATGCAATTCCAGTAAGGGACGTGCGGGCTGAAATTTATAGTGAGATCGCCGCCAAATGCCCTGATCCGCTGCTGATCTTTGTCAACCCTCCCCGCACCCAGAGCCTATGGGAGTGGGCTAAGCAAACCCCGGATCGGTTTATTCTACATCGGGAGATTTATATTAAAGGGCAGCCGGACGAACTGCTATTGGGCATGATCAGCCGCTTGCGGAGCGATCCCGACAGCGCCCCAGATAACATTCCAGATAACGCCCCAGATAACACTCCAGATGATCTCCTTCCAGAACTCACGCTGGATCAGCGATTCCGTCCGAATGCTTCGGTAAACAAAATCACCCGCCAGTTCTATGGAGAGTATGAAACCCTCCATCAAACTTTAGCCGCCCACATTCAAGGCGTCACCCATGAAGCCGATTGCCAGTGGTATGCGTCAGCCCTACTGGTTCGCCTGGTGTTTGTTTACCTGCTGCAGCGCCATGGCTTTCTAGACAACGGGGATGAATGGTACCTGCAGAATAAACTGGGGCAAAGTCAACAACGCGGTCCGGATCGGTTTTTCCAAGACTTTCTCCAAGTCCTATTTCGTCAAGGGTTAGCCCTGCCGAAAATTGAACATCCGGCGGCTTTATTCCCCCTGATTGGCGATGTGCCCTATCTCAACGGCGGGGTGTTTCAACCCCATCCGATAGAACAGCGGTATCCTCAGATCGCCATTGCCGATTGGCCATTTGAGCAGATCTTTGAATGCTTTGGGGATTATACCTGGCATTTGAGTGAAGAACCCAGCGGAGCCGACAATGAAATTAATCTGGCGGTCCTCGCCCAAATTTTCGAGCGGTCCATCAACGCTAAACAGGCGGGCGCTTATCATACCCCGCCGGAAATTGTGGCGTATCTCTGCGATCGCACCCTTGAACCAGTCATCCTCAATCAGCTGAACACTTTATCCAATAAACCATTGGACCACCTGGAAGACGCCCTGCTTCAGCTAAACGCCTCAGAGTGTCAACAGCTACTGGATAACAGTTTGCCCGGTCTCTCACTACTTGATCCCGCTTGTGGTTCAGGGCGTTTTTTGAAAGCGGCCCTAAAGCAGTTGATGAAAGTATATAGCGCTCTTTTAGGAACGCTCCAACTTGCAGAGGGTGAGCCATCTACTAAGGGTGTGAATCACCCACAAACCAACACCGCTCGATTTAAGATCTCCACGAGAAACAAGACACCTACTAGCCCCCCTCTTGAAGGGTTGGGGGGATCCCCAACAACCAACAACATTCCCTCACCAACAGACACGCCAACAGACACGCCAACAGACACGCCATTCTCCAGCCAAGCCATCAAACGGCTGATCATCACCAACAACCTCTACGGGGTGGACCAGCTAGCCGAAGCCACCGAGATCGCTAAGCTGCAGCTCTTTCTATCCCTAGTCGCCTCAGCCCAAACAGCCGCCGATCTCGAACCGTTGCCCAGCGTGGACTTCAACATCATGACGGGTAACGCCCTGATGGGGTTGATTCGGGTGGATGAAGAGGGGTTTGACCAAATTCAACCCACACAGAAGCAGAAACGCAGGCAGGCGGGCCCTGAAGTCACTGCGCTCCAGGGGAATCTATTGCAACCGTTGGCGGCGGAAAGTTACCGCACCATTGTGGCGGAGAAGAATATCAGCATTGAGCATTACAAGACCCAAGCCTATCTGTTGGCGGAGGTGGGAGGGGTTCCTCAATACGCCCAGGCGGAACTGTTGCGGGATCACATTGATGAGTTGAATCAAAAGGCGCAATCTAAGTTAAATCAGTTGCTGCTGGATGAATTTAGTCAAAAGTTAGGGATTCAATATCGACAATCTCAACTGTCGGGCAAGGCGGTCAAACGATTACTCGCGATTGAAGATATTGAAGCCTTGCATCCGTTTCATTGGGGCTATCATTTTCACTCCATCATCCAGGAAAGAGGCGGGTTTGATGTGATTCTCACCAATCCTCCCTGGGATGTGGTGAAACCCCATCTGAAAGAATTTATTCGTCAATTTGGCGATCGCTTATCCCAGCAGGGTTTAAATCCTCCGTCTTTGAAGACGTCCATCAAAAACCTGATGCAACAGGATCCCGAGGCGGCTGACTCTTGGCTTGCCTATAAGAGTCAGTTTTCCTATATCAAGGATTATTACCGAACGGCTGAGCATTACGCCCATCAGAGCGTTGTCGCAGCGGGCAAAAAACTACAAGCCGCTCTTCGGTTGGATCGGCTTTTTCTGGAGCGCTGCTTTACGTTGCTGCGGCCTGATGGGTTTTGTGGGCTGATGCTGCCGGTTGATATCTTGACGGATTCAAGCGCTCAGTCCCTGAGGGAGCTGTTGTTGCATTCCGCTCGATTGGATACTGCGTTTGGGTTTTCTAACAGTCAGTTGATTTTGGAAAATCTCAGTCGCCGCTTTAAGGGTTGCCTGATGAGTTTTGAGAAGGGGGGGAAGACGGATGATTGGCAGAGGGTTTTGCGGGTTGATGCGGAGGATGCGGTATCGCCGGAGGCATTGGAGGAATTTTTGCGAGATTCGAAGTCCCTTTCCCGAGATGCTGCAGTCGAATTTAACGACGTTGCTGGACAAAGGGATGAATAGGATTCTTGAGTCGCCTCAATCGCCCTCTCCCTAAATCCCTCTCCCCGGGGAGAGGGACTTTGATTCCGGCTCCCTCCTGCCTGCGCATCAGCTTGCTCAGATGATCCGCGATCGCCGGGTCTCGTCAGTGAAAGTGATAGAGGCCTATCTCGCGCAAATTGACCGTCATAATCCCCAGCTCAACGCCGTCTGCACGCTTGATCGAGCAGAGGCCGGCCAACGGGCTCAAGCGGACGATGAGGCGCTATCCCGGGGTGAGAACTGGGGAGTTCTCCATGGGGTGCCGATTACGATCAAGGATGAATTTGAAACGGCTGGGCTGCTGACGACGGCGGGCTATAGGCCGCTCAAAGAGTACCGGCCCAAAGAGGACGCGACGGTGGTGGCTCGACTCCGGGCGGCTGGCGACGTCATCTTGGGTAAGACCACTCCAGCCAAACTGGGGGGAGATTATCAAGTGGCTCAACCCATTAAGTCGGCGCTGCAGACGGCGGCCCAAACCCTTGCCGATAAGGGCGCTCAAGTTGAGAAATGGACGCCTAGGTTTGATTTTGTCTCTGCTTGGCGGGTCTATTATCTCGCTCTTGGTGTATATGTCTCTCTTCTCTCTTCTCAATCCTTTAGCTTTGATTATGTCCGCGACTCGCTGACTCTGATGTATCGGGAAGCGAGTCAGGGCGATCGCGCTTTACGCAAACTCAACAATGTTCCTGGCGTCAGTATTTCCCAATCGCTGAATCCGAATCCGAGGGGGTATTTTGAGGCGTTGACGGAGCGCGATCGCTTAATCGCCCAAATGGATGCGGAATTGGAGCCGTGGGATGTTTGGCTCTGTCCAGTGGCGATGACGGTTGCGTTTACCCATCGGGAGAGGGGGGAAGCGGTGGATGTGGATGGTGTAAGGGCGCCTTATCTGTTGGCTTCGGGGGCTTACACGATTCCGTTTAATTTTACGGGGCATCCTGTGGTGGTTATTCTGATTGGGCAGACGTCGGAGGGATTGCCGATTGGGATGCAAGTTGCGAGTAATTGGACTTTAGACTAAATGCTTCCAGAAAGACAGCTAGCGCTTTGCCCTAGCTGCCGAATGGTCAATGATAATTTCGTCAAAAAAAATAATCATTGACCACTATGATTTTCGCGAAACTTCAACAATTTCGCCAGGACGTTTACGGGCGCCTCGGCAAGGCTAAAGATGCAGTATTTGAGTTGATGGATGCGGTATTGACGAGCCCCAGCGTCAGCTCATTTGTCAGCCTGTCGCAAAGTCCGCTCTTTCGTCGCCAATGGTCCAGTATCTATGCCGCCGTACACGATAGTCGACCGCCGCGAAAGAAACTAATGAAGCGCTTTGTGACGGAGATTCCCACTGAAGAACAACCGCTTCTAGCAGGCGACCACACGGTCTGGCCCCGACCTGAGGCGGCGACGCTCAGGGAGAGAACCTGCGAACATCATCACAATGGGGGGGGTGGCGGCAAACCGGTGACCCTAGGACAGGGGTTCAGCACGTTAGCCTGGATCCCAGAAGGGTCTGGGAGTTGGGCGTTGCCGCTGCGACATGAACGGATTACCAGTTTTGAAACCCCTTCGAGTAAAGCCGCCTTTCAACTCAAACAAGTGACCCGCCAT
>JAAUYH010055151.1_pt1 | contig 10107 bp, 10 predicted proteins | sample 7278061 | NCBI WGS metagenome assembly JAAUYH01 (sample SAMN14350203, study PRJNA611818) | marine sediment metagenome | isolation source: surface marine sediment (0.6m) | place: French Polynesia: Moorea | collected 2018-08 | reverse complement strand
CAAATAAGCAAACTCTACCCATTCTTTTTTGAATGCTGGAAGACAGTTTTGTTGCTGAAAATAATCAACAGTTCTTTGGTTTTTTTTCCATTCAAAACGACGATGAGCAATGCAAGCATTATAGAGATACCCATGAAGACGGCGAGCCTTAAACAATTCCCTTTCTTGAGTCTTATTTGGGTACAGTCGAAATGTATATCTTCTAAGTGCCATCTATAATTTAGTGCATCGGAATGCTTGAGTTGCTATAATTAATTTTATGTAATTAGTCGCTTTTATGTCAACTCAATTAAGGAAAGCTTCACATTCTGTTTTCTCTATTCACTTGCACGTTATTTTTGTTACTAAGTATCGACGAAAAGTTCTTACCAAAGCAATGATAGAAGATGCCAAAAGAGTTTTTGAAAGAATATTAGAATCTAACCAGTCGATTTTATCGAATTGCCAAGGGGAGTCAGATCATTTACACCTGCTTATAGATTTACATCCAAACAACAATATTTCTAATCTGGTGTCTTCGCTAAAATCAGCGAGTAGTAGAATTATTAGAAAAAAATATCCCCAAGAAATAGCTAAGTTTTACTGGGGAAAAAAGCGCGCATTATGGCATGACTCAAAGTGCATTATTAGTTGTGGAGGCGCACCTCTAGAAGTTATCAAAGAGTATATTGAAAATCAATCAGGTGGTAGAGAATAAGGATGCTCCGCAGCTTTTTTATTGGTCGGGCATTCATCCCGTTCCCTGTAGAGGATAAGGGAATTCTGCCCGACATTACGTTAAAATAGACAGAATAGCTCTTTGTTATGAAAACTAGATAAGAGTCCTCTTGAGAGGACTTGAGGTATTAGCCAAGAAATTTATTTCTTGGTGATTTTGTGGATTTAACCTTGCTTACCAGAAAATTTCCAACTCCCAAGTAGCAGAATAAGTTTCTGTTCTCATCTTTCCCGACTTGAATACAGGGAACAACACCTATAAAGCTGTTCCAAGAGAAATTGGCGCACTGGCGATCAGTTGTTCAAGGTCTGAAACAACCAGTCAACCACCTGAGTCTTAGTTGTAATTTATTGTCATTGATACTCAAAATCGAGAAAATTCGGTTTTAACCTCAACAAAAAGGCATACTTAAATACTCTATTAAATAGCTTATTCAAAAGGATTAAATTAATAAAATTCTTAACTTGTGACCAATGGGGAATGGTAGTCTTTTTTGTGTTGGTCATGTCGTACTAGGGGTTATTGCTACTGCGTGTTACTATTTTAAACTTTTATTTTGGTTTTATTTTAGTTTATACAGTGTTTGACTTTGTTTATGTCGTTATGGATTGGTTAGTCGAGTCCCTCGCTGGTGTTAAATTGCTTTGATGCTGCTGGTATTTTTCTTTGGTATCTTATCAAATATTGTTTCCGATAAATGGATAATAATTTATTTAATTTACCCTAAAATAACAGATAGTTGTTACCTGAATAGTCACAAAAATATGTATTTTACAAACCCTTTAATTTTGGGTTTTACATTGGTTATATTAATATTTTTTTTTATACTATTTTTTTATAAAATTGAGTTTTTTTTGAGTAAATTAAATATAATAACAAGGTAATTTATGTTCTGTATTTAAGTCTCAAAGCCTACCATAGCTTGGTTTTAGCTTAATCTTGTACTTTTTCAGCCCTTATAAATCAATACAAATGAATTGCAAAGATAATGTAAAGTTAATATAAAGTTACTGTAAAGCGAGTAGAAAAAATTTGATACACTTAAACCGTAAATAAACTAAGAGTAATTTTACTTAAGTTGAATTTGCCGTTAAAAGTTTAAATAACTCGAAAAAGCGGAATAAATTAGCTTGAAGTTAGTTTCTAGCTTCCTAGTTTTTTGTTTTTGTTTTTCTGACAACTATGATTAAGAACTTTAAAAATAACAAGCTTACTGAGAGTATCTTATCTGGAGGTACAGCGATCGCAGTTATCGCAGGTATAGGAATCATTGCTACTCCAGCGAGGGCTGGTCAGCTTGGGTGGAGCGATGGGACATCAGACTTTTTCGATGATGTAAATCCTGTAGCGGGTGACATTTTCTCCGTTACATTCAGCCCTGATTCATTAGGGGGGCTAGCAGCAGTTTTTTCCGCTAGTGATGAGTTTGCTCCTTTCTTCGATACCCCTGAATTGATAGCTTTGACTCCGCCACCAACTGGAAACTTTGAATTTGTTACAGGTCTTGATCCTGTAGATGGTATCTTCCAAGAATTCCAGTATGAACTCACAAACGACCTAGTATTTAACTTCGATACTGACGGTAACGAAAATGCTAGCGGTAATGAAGTGTTGCTGACTATTGGAGCAGGGTCAACATTTCAGGGTGAATTCAATGAGAACCCTCCTGGTGGTAGTAATCCCCTGGGTGTGGAATTTGAAAGTCTAGAAATTGCGAGTGTGATTGTTACAACTGGAGATCAAACATTCAGTTTAGGAAATCCCAATTTCCCCGTAGATGAGTTGACATTTCAGTTTGGGGATATTCCATCACAGAGCGGTGGTGAATATAATGGCTTAGTCTCAGTAACTACTCGCGACTTTCCACAACCAAACCCACAAGAACCCACCACCGTCCCCGAACCTGCTTCTATCCTTGGGTTACTCGCCGTCGGCGGTCTAGGAGTAGCAATGAAGCGCAAGAAGCAAAGTAAACAGCCACCAGTGTGAGCTAGACACTGTCTGCTGTAGGTTAAATCGAAAATGACCTCTAGGTAGGTGTTGCAATCCATATCTAGCTAGAGGCTGCTAGCATCATTCCATAAGGATGAGGGATTCTGGATGAGGAAGGATAAATACCTCTTACCTGACTCTTCACTCCTCTCACCGAAGGTGCGCGTTCGGTGAAGGGCGACGAAGTCTAGCGACCCCTCATAATTCATCCCTTATTTGAGTGCAGTTTTTCTAGCAGCCACATCGAGGTAGCAGCACCGACAAAGTGAGCAGTAATCAAATTAAAATTAGCTACGACGACAAAAACATCCAAAGCTCGAACAATGCGATCAGGATGAGTAATTGCCATCCCTGGAGGTTGAGATATTGTTTTAGCTATTAGCACTCCTAGACTCGAACCAGCACCAACAAGCCCTAGCAATATCCCGACAAATCCCACGATAACCGCAAAGCGCAGCAGTTGAACTGTATCTGATTTCCGTGGATGCAAATGAGTATCTGGCTCTCGGAGTAAGCCTTTAGCAATGCGAGTATAGCGAAAGGCAAAAAAGATAGTCACCCACAACACTAAAAAGCTGCAAACAGACCAAAATATTCCTATCCCAATTCCCGTCGTACTAGCATCAGGACTAAATTTTCGCCCAGAAGCAGCAAACAGCAAAATAACTATAGATGCAAATGCTAATCCAAGCTGTATCCATAAACTCAACCACCCATACCAGCTAAAAGTATGAGCAATTTTTTGGATTTTGGGAGGTGGTAGAGGATATTTCGATCTTGCTAGCATAATCTGGTTAGTAGTTAGTAGTTAGTAGTTAGTAGTCAAAGTTTGAACACCAAGGGATAAGGGGTGGTAGGATACGAGAAATAAGGGATGATAAATACCTATTACCGCGATACCTATTACCTCTTATCTCTTACTTACTACTTATTACTTATTACTTATGAAGTTCCGCTCCTCATCGCGAAGCGACTACCGAAGGTCTCCCTCATAATTCATCCCTCATAATTCATCCCAAATAAATCCCAAGCGATCGCGCTGTAGCTACTAAAAAACCATCGGGATTGACAGGGTTAGGACAAACACCGAGTTGATGACGCTGTTTGATATGAGCTACAACTTTATCTAAGGGCTGAATTTGTACTTCACCATTTTGCCAGACCACAAGCTGGTTATAATTTTCTTCAGCAATTAAGTCTATGGCTTTCTTGGCAAAGGTAGCAGCTAAGAGGCGATCGTAAGATGAGGGTGTACCACTGCGTTGAATATGACCCAAAACTGTCGAACGAGTTTCAATATTATCTAGGTTGCAAAACTCTGGTTTACCAGTCAGACAAAGTTTATGACTTATTTCGTCAATTTGTTGGGCTAGATAGTCTGCGATATATTTTTCTTTTTCTCCTGCTTGATTTTTTACGCCTTCAGCAATGACAATGAGGGCAAATTTACGTCCTGAGCAACGCAACTGGGCAATGTGCAGACATATATTATTAATTAGCTCTGTGTCTAGAGTTGGGGTAAGTTCGGGAATTAAAATAATATCAGCACCGCCAGCGATACCAGAATGTAGTGCCAAATGACCTGCATTACGCCCCATCACTTGAACTACCATTGTGCGATCATGACTAGCAGCAGTAAAGGTGAGATCGTAGACAGCAGATGTTACTGTATCTACCGCAGTACGGAATCCGATAGATCTCTGTGTAAAAGGTACGTCATTATCAATGGTTTTAGGAATCCCAATGATATTCCATTGCCCCTGTTGTGCCAGATCGTAGATAATATCTAGACTGCCATCTCCTCCCACTGCAATTAGGGCATCGAGTTGTAAATCTTTATAACCTTGAATAATGGTTTTTGCGATCGCTTGATTGCTAGGATCCCCTTTACTTAAAGAGCCTAAAATACTACCGCTAAGAAATTGCAGAATATCTATCCCATGAAGTATCCCTGGTAGATCGTAACCATGTTCTCTTAACTTTAAATCATCTGAGCGACATTTTTTTTGTTCTAGTCTGAGAAAACCCTCTGTACCATAGGGAATACCATATACTTCCCATCCTTTCTGGCTAGCGCATTTAACTACAGCACGAATAATTGCGTTTAAGCCTGGACAGTCTCCGCCACTGGTAAGAATTCCAATTTTTTTGTTCATGTTGGTTTGGTTAGTGGTTAGTTGTTAGTTGTTATCCGCGCTAGGAAACCTGCGCCCGAGACCCTGCTTGATTGCTCATTATTGTTTGATAGGTTTGTATAGCTTGAAGATATTGCACTCGTTCAAAAACACCAGGGTTAGGACAATTTATTTGGCTCAAGCTGCCTTGTAACTGAGCGATTGAATCGTATTCTTTGACTTCTAGCCACTCAACTATGTCTTTTTCAATTTTCTGAATATGTTGGATTCCATGACTCAATAGTACGCTGACTAACATGGTGACATTAGCACCTACCATCATCATTTTGAGAACATCATGGGCGGTACGAATTCCACTCGTAGCAGCAAAATCTACGGGAATAGTGCCATACAAAATAGCAATCCAACGCATTGGTAAACGCATTTCTCTAGAAGTGCTTAGGAGTAAGTTAGGTTCTAGCTCTAAGGTTTCTAAATCGATATCGGGTTGATAAAAGCGGTTGAATAATACTAAGCCATTTGCTCCTGCATCGCTCAATCGTTTCGCCATGTTTGCCATGTTGCTAAAGAAAGGACTTAGTTTTACTGCTACAGGAAGGTTTATGGTTCCAGTGACAGAACGAACAATATCAATATAAGTTTGTTCTACCTCTTCTCCAGTCATTGATAGATCTGTGGGAACGTAATAGATGTTTAGTTCCAACCCATCTGCACCTGCTTGTTCTACCTGGCGTGCATAATTACCCCAACTACCTACTGTGGAACTATTGAGGCTAGCAATAATGGGAATATCCACCATATCTTTAGCGCGACGAATATGGTCGAGATAGGCTTGGGAACCAACATGGAAAATTTCCTGTTCGGGAAAGTAGGAAATAGCTTCGGGATAGCTTTCTGTATTGTGAGTTAGATGATGATAGAGGAGATAACGTTCTTCTAATAACTGTTCTTCAAATAAAGAGTGTAAAACTACTGCTCCTGCTCCAGCATCTTCGATACGTTTGATGTTATCAATATCTTCTGTTAAGGGGGCAGCAGCACCAACTACTAAAGGCGATCGCAATTTTAGTCCTAAATAGGTTGTAGACAAATCCACCATCTCTCCTCCTCCTTGATTTACTTTTAAATTAGGGCAATTTTTTGAGGATATTGTGAGGAGTTATCTCTCTTCTGCGAGAAGACCCTCGCGGGAGCGCGACGGGACTCCCGCGTATAAACACTTGGGGTTTCCCCAAGTGAGCTGCCCCTCATGAATCGCGGGCAAAATTAAAAGAACCACAGCACGTGCTTAGAAAAATTTTAGTTTTCTCTAATTAACCTTTAAAGTATTTTTGTAGGTCGATATGTTTTGAGAGCCATGATAGTAATGAATATAGAATATATATAGTACATAAATTCTATTTTGGGAAAATGAAAACTCTATGGGGAATCGTCCTCACAATTTCTTCAAAATTTTGGCTTAATCTAAAACCATAAAAGATAAACACTAATTTCCATAAATTTCTTGCTTATGGAAGCATTAGGAGAAGATGTCAATGAACGAACACAGTAAAAATTGGTCTCCAGCTATTGAATTAAACCAAACCAATAGAAATTTGATTCTTAAGGCAGAAGTTCCAGGGGTTGACATCAAACATTTGAATATTCATGCTGAAAGTGAATCCATCTCCATTTGTGGAAGTCACGATCAACATAAATCAATAGCAGAACAAGAGGTAATTCCTTCTCAACTTCATTATGGGCAGCTTGAATGTAATGTTCGTCTGCCAGTAAAAATTCAAGTAGAAAAAGTTAGAGCGGAGCTTATTGATGGAATTCTAACTATAACTATGCCAAAGATGAAACAAGCAAGTAAGGTTAGATGTTAATGATTATAGGCTAATAAATAAATAGTAGATTTTACAGAGAGGTCAAAAAGATGAAGATTTTTCAATGGCTACAAGATGCAGTTCAATCTATTTGGAATGATGTCTCTAGGCTGTTTCAGCCTACTGATGATGACTATCCTAAATCAGGAGTACAACCTTTTGAAGGCGAACCTTATGACGATAACTAACAATACTCTTAAGTGCTTTAGATATAAACAATAATTAATCTCCCAAATAAGCTAGTAGAAATAAATTGTTCTCTGCTGGCTTTTTTTGTTGGATTTTGGTTAGTAGTTAGTGGTTAGTAGTTAGTGGTTGATAACTTAGTAAGTCAAGGTAAAGTAGTTTCTATTCGAGGTAGTGTAGTTGATGTTTTATTTCCTGATTCACTACCTGAACTCCATAGTTTATTAACAGCAGGAGAAAATACACGGGTAGCTCTGGAAGTAATGACCTATCTTAGTTCGGAATTAGTCAGAACTATCGCCCTTACTCCCACTCAAGGATTAGCTAGAGGTTCAATTGTTAATAATACTGGTCATCCTCTTCAAGTTCCTGTAGGAGAGGCTAACTTGGGTAGGATGTTTAATGTTTTTGGCGAAACTATCGACGGTAGAGAACAACTATCAGTTAGTCAATGGCGATCGCTTCATAGTACTCCTGTTCCTTTGGGCAATCGCGCTACAACAACAGATATTTTTCTTACAGGAATTAAAGCTATAGATGTTCTCGCACCTTTGGAAAAAGGCGGAAAAGCAGGATTATTTGGGGGTGCAGGGGTAGGTAAAACGGTTTTAATTACTGAGTTAATTAATAATGTTGTCAGTCGTTATGAAGGAGTAAGTATTTTTTGTGGTATTGGTGAGAGATCGCGGGAAGGTGAAGAACTTTATCGGGAGATGAAAGAAGCGGGAGTGTTAAACAATACTGTAATGGTATTTGGACAGATGAACGAATCTCCTGGGGTACGCTTCCGTGTTGGACACGCAGCCTTAACTATGGCAGAATATTTCCGCGACGATCTTCATAAAGATGTTCTGTTAACTATCGATAATATCTTTCGTTTTATTCAAGCTGGTTCAGAAGTATCTGGTTTGATGGGACAATTACCTTCACGGGTTGGTTATCAGCCTACTTTAGCTACAGAGTTAGCAGAATTAGAAGAACGAATCTGCAACACTGCATCAGGTTCAATTACTTCCATTCAAGCAGTATATGTCCCCGCCGATGACTTTACCGATCCTGCTGCGGTACATACTTTCTCCCATCTCTCCGCTTCTATTGTTTTATCTCGTAAGCGCGTCAGTGAAGGATTATATCCCGCGATCGATCCTCTACAGTCCGATTCTAAAATGTTAACACCTCAAGTAGTCGGCGATCGTCATTACCAAATTGCTCAAGCAGTGCGTCAAACCTTAGCTAATTACGAAGAATTAAAAGATATTATTGCCATGTTGGGACTAGAAGAATTAGCCCAAAGCGAACGACAAACAGTATATCGCGCCCGCAGACTAGAGAGATTTCTAACACAGCCCTTTTTTACTACAGAACAGTTTACAGGGTTAGAAGGAAAGATGGTTAAGTTAGAGAATGCTTTAGATGGATGCGATCGTATTTTGAATGATGAGTTTTCTGATTATCCAGAACAGTCATTGTATATGATTGGCGGTGTGGATGAGATTACTCAACCGAGGTAACGCTTGTACGAATAATTTGGTTTTCTAGTAATTCGATGTCACCAAATAGGTTGCAAATCGAGGACAAACCCAGGTAACACATTTTCTCCCGATAAACTAATGGGTGCATTTAAAACTTCAACCTGTTTTCCCTGACGATAGATTTCTACCTGCTGTTGCGAAGGATTAATTAACCAACCCAACACCATGCCATTATCTAGATACTCTTGCATCTTTTTTTGAGTTTTAACCAAATTATCGCTAGGAGAAAGCAATTCAATAGCAAAATCGGGACACAGAGGCAAAAATCTTTGTTTTTGTAAATTGGTCAGTGCATTCCATCTCGCGATAGGTATCCAAGAAGCATCGGGAGAGCGATTTGCACCGTTAGGTAATAGAAACCCAGTCGAGGAATCAAAAGCAATACCAGTACCATCGCGATCTGACCAATTGAATAATTGTTGTATTAATCTGCCGTTACGATGTCCTGTTTTTCCTCCAGTTGGGGGCATAATTACTAGATCTCCATTAGCATTTCTTTCAATGCGTAAATCGCGGTTATTGATACACAGTTGATAAAACTGTTCGTCGGTTAGTTCGACTGATTGGAAGTCGAGGGTTAAAGTATCCATTGTGTTACTACTGAGCCATATCAAGATTTTAATTTATTTGATGGATTTGGATATGGCATAAAACTATATACATTAATATATATGGTGTAGCATTTATTAAATGAACCCAGAAATGAATTTCTTGGCTTATAACTAAAGTCCGTCTTATAGGACTTAGAGTATCAGACAGAGAATTTATTCTCTGGCTGTCTGGCTGGCTAATGTTCTTCTTTATTAGATTAAGATCGCATATCGTCAAATAATCACACAAGTTTTATATGTTGTCATTTTCTAAATCTTGAATTGCCTCATTGCATTCTTCTACCTTTTTATCTAATCCTATTGCTTGATATAGTTTTCTGGAATTTTCGTAAGCTGTTTTAGCAGATTTTTGCTGTAAGTTTTTCCGAGTATCTCCTAAATTAAACCAAGATTCAGCTTCACCATTGCGATCGCATATTTATCGTGTAATCTCTAATGACTAATGTTTATTTTTACCACTGAATCTCACTACGAGCTAGACGTTCTTCATAGTCTTCTAAATTTTCTAAGTATTCAGAAAAATCTGATTCAGTTATTTTAAGATATTCCTTAAATTCTTCCATTGCTAAAAAACTCAAGCCAGAAGAGTTTAAACGCCTGTGTGGAGTTAATCCAGAAACCTTTACCCAAATGGTAAAATTAGTAGAAAAACAGGAAAAGTTAAAGAAGAAAACACCGAAGACCATCAAAATTAAGTCTAGAAAATCAAGTTTTAATGACTCTAGAATAAAAAGCGCGAATACAGAACTTATTTTCATATTGGACAATCTTGGGGATTAAATGAATCAAATGTTTATCGGATAATTAGAAAAATAGAAAATATTTTAATTCAAGGACAAGATTTTAGATTACCAGGTAAAAAAGAGATACTAAAATTAGATAAAAATTTAACAACTCTTGTCATTGATGTTACAGAAACTCCTATTGAACGACCTAAAAAAAACAAAAACAATTTTAGGAAGGAGCAAAAAATTAAAATACCAGCCTTCATCAGTTAGCCGTAGGAGCTATGGAGTCAAATGAATTAGTTTAAAGGCTGGTATTTTAATAAAGCGCAAGTCCCTT
>JAAUYH010033301.1_pt1 | contig 10109 bp, 10 predicted proteins | sample 7278061 | NCBI WGS metagenome assembly JAAUYH01 (sample SAMN14350203, study PRJNA611818) | marine sediment metagenome | isolation source: surface marine sediment (0.6m) | place: French Polynesia: Moorea | collected 2018-08 | reverse complement strand
AACTTCTGCCTTGCTCAAAAACTTGGGGACTTTAACCTTGCTCACCTTGGCATTGCCGCTCAACTTGGCGATTGTGGTTGCTGCTGTGCTCTGGAATGGGATTACCTCACCTTTTAAGAAGCGGAAAATCAGCGATAACCCGCAGCATATTTTGATAACTGGGGGTAAAATGACCAAAGCTCTACAGCTAGCTCGTTCCTTCCATGAAGCTGGTCACAAGGTTATTTTAATTGAGACTCATAAGTATTGGCTCTCAGGTCATCGCTTTTCTAAGGCTGTAGAAAAATTCTATACAGTTCCAGCTCCGGAAAAAGATCCAGATGGTTATTGTCAAGCCATATTAGAGATTGTTCAACAAGAAAATATTAATGCTTTTATCCCGGTATCTAGTCCAGTTGCTAGTTATTATGACTCTCTGGCGGGGGAATTAATCGCGCCCTATTGCCAAGTTATTCACTTTCGGGCGGAAATAACGCGAATTTTAGACGATAAGTTCACTTTATGTGAAAAGGCTCGTTCTTTGGGATTATCAGCACCAAAAGCTTTTCTTATTACCGACCCACAACAAATTCTTGATTTTGATTTCTCAGCTGACGGGAGCAAATATCTTTTAAAAAGTATTCGCTATAATTCGGTGTCTCGCTTAGATATGACTCAGTTGCCCTTTGAAGGGATGGCAGATTATGTCAAAAATTTGCCGATTAGTGAAGACAATCCTTGGACAATGCAGGAGTTTATAACTGGGCAAGAATATTGCACCCACAGTACAGTCCGCAACGGAAAAATCAGACTTCATTGCTGTTCTGAGTCTTCTCCTTTCCAGGTGAATTATGAGCATGTGGAGCGGCCTGAAATCTATGCCTGGGTGGAGAAATTTGTTAAAGAATTGAATTTGACCGGACAAATTTCCTTTGACTTTATTCAAACCCAGGACGGTACTGTCTATCCCATTGAGTGTAATCCTCGCACCCATTCTGCTATCACTATGTTTTACAATCATCCAGGATTGGCAGATGCTTATCTCAAAGATAGTGTGAATGAGAATGAAACACCAATCGTCCCACTTCCTGATAGTAAGCCTACTTACTGGCTCTACCATGAAATTTGGCGGTTAACTGAGGTCGGATCTTTCTCAGATTTACAAGCTTGGCTACAGAAGATTGTCAAAGGAACAGATGCTATTTTTCAAGTAAACGATCCTCTGCCATTTTTAACCGTACCCCACTGGCAGATCACTTTACTTTTACTAGAGAATTTGCGGAAGCTCAAGGGCTGGGTCAAAATTGATTTCAATATTGGCAAATTGGTGGAGCTAGGAGGAGATTAAATAAGTAATGAGTAATTAGTAATAAGTAATGAGTGATGTTTGTTAAATCTATGAATTAGAAATTTAAAGTAGAGGCAAATGGCATTTTCGCCTTACCTAGGAAAAGATACTGCAACATAAAATTTATTAGAAAGTATTACCTTATTACCTCTTATCTTTTACAATTCTCACGACTAAACTAGGATTGCCATAGTAATGACGAAAGAAGTTGGGATTGCAATTACTTTTATTATCTTCCTGCTGTTATTTACCGTAGTAGGTATTTACTCAGCAACCCGCAAACAAAATACCACTACCGATTACCTACTCGCTAGTCGCAATGTCAATCCCTGGCTAACGGCACTTTCAACAATGTCAACTGGTCAAAGTGGCTTGTTGTTCATCGGTCAGGTCGGTTTTGCCTACAAAATAGGAATTTCCTCGCTGTGGCTCACGATTGGTTGGGCAATTGGCGACTATATCGCTTGGTGGTTTGTTTTCAAAAGATTGAGAAAGCTCTCTGAGGAAACAGCTTCTGATACTGTTTCCTCCTTTCTCAGTCAAAATATGAAAGGCTCCCGTTTAATTGCCATTATTTCTGCCCTAATTACCATTGCCTTTCTCGGTTCCTACGCCGCCGCCCAACTAGTAGCGGGAAGCAAAGCCCTCAATGTTGTGTTCGGATGGAACTATAATTTGGGCATCATTATCGGAACGGTAATTGTTGTCATTTACTGCTTTTCGGGAGGAATTCGCGCCGATATTTGGACGGATGCGGTGCAGGCAACGATCATGATCGGCTCCTTGTTACTGTTGTTGTGTGTGGCAGTTGTCAACTGCGGTGGAGTTGGCAATCTCTGGCAATCTTTAGCTGTGATCGACCCTGCGTTAATTGACCCGAATGCCCGCTCCTTACCTTGGGGATTTATCCCTTTCTTCATCGGTTGGATTGTGGCTGGGTTTGGTGTAGTGGGACAACCGCACATTATGGTTCGAGCGATGGCAATTGACTCAGCCGACAATATTGCCTTTGCGAGAAATCTGAAAACTGGTTTGGGGTTAATTAACTCTGTCTCAGCTACGGGTATCGGCTTAGCGGCGCGAGTGATGCTACCAGATCTGATGACTTCTGGTGATCCAGAATTAGCTCTTCCCTATCTGTCTCTGGAATTGTTACCAACGGTTTTGGTAGGCTTGATGCTAGCTGGACTGTTTTCTGCCATTATTTCCACAGCAGATTCTCAAATACTCTCTTGTTCGGCTGCGTTGACCCAAGATATTTTTCCTAATGTGGCTGGTTCTTATAAATTAGCGAAGATCGGAACTCTCAGCGTGACGGCAGTTATTTTAGTGATCGCCTTGGCAGGAGATAATAATGTCTTTGCTTTGGTAACTTTTTCTTGGTCGGCTTTGGCTTCAGGGTTAGGACCTTTATTAGTTCTGCGAGTTTGGCAGCGATCGCCTAACTTGAGTACAGCGATCGCAATGATGGTAACTGGGATTGCTACGGCTTTGATTTGGAATTTAGGATTTGAGCTGTCGGGTGCTATGTACGAAGTTCTTCCAGGAATGGCTGCGGGAATAGCAGTTTACGGTCTTGCTCAGTTAGGGAAATTAGTACAAAAATACCTGACGATAACGCCTTAAAAATCTAATGTTAGTACAAATATATCTAGCGCTCGGGTTTTATGGCGACAGAAATTTATATTATACGTTTACTTATTAAGGGAGATTAATCTATGTCAGTACTGCATATTCTTCATCTAGTTGGCTCTGCCGAAAATAATTTTTACTGCGATCTATCTCGTCTCTATGCCCAAGATTGTCTTGCAGCCACGGCAGATCCCGATCGCTACGAATTTCATATTGCTTATATTACACCCGATCGCCAGTGGCGCTTTCCTTTATCTCTCAGTCAAACAGATATCACGGCTGCTCAACCGATGCCTCTGGCAGATGCGATCGCATTTATTACCTCGAAGAATATTGACTTGGTATTGCCACAAATGTTTTGTCTTCCAGGAATGACCCAATACCGCGCCCTATTTGATTTACTGAATATTCCCTACGTCGGTAATAGTCCAGATCTCATGGCACTGACTGCTCATAAAGCTAAGGCTAAAGCGATCGTTGCAGCAGCAGGAGTGAAAGTCCCTTATGGCGAATTACTCCGTCAGGGAGACGAACCAACAATTAAGCCTCCAGCAGTCATCAAACCGGCTAATTCAGATAACTCCTTAGGAGTTGCTTTGGTGAAGGATGTTGCTGAATACGATGCTGCTCTAAAAACGGCATTTGAACATTCAGATGAGGTACTGGTAGAAGAGTATATCGAACTTGGTCGCGAAGTTAGATGTGGAGTTATTGTCAAAGACGGTGAGTTAATCGGTTTACCCTTAGAAGAGTATTTGGTGAATACTCAAGATCATCCGATTCGTGATTACGCCGATAAACTGAAACGGACTGAAGATGGTAATTTAAGTTTGACCGCTAAGGACAATATTAAGGCTTGGATTGTCGATCCGAGCGATCTGGCAACGCAGATCGTTCAAGCAGCAGCTAAGAAATGTCATCAAGCATTGGGCTGTCGTCACTATAGTTTATTTGACTTCCGTATCGATCCTCAGGGACGACCTTGGTTTCTCGAAGCAGGTTTGTATTGTTCTTTTTCTCCTAAAAGTGTCATTCCCTCGATGGCAAAAGCAGCGGGGATAACTTTAGATGAGTTGTTGATGAGGGCGATCGATGAGACGTTAATCTAATTACTAATTCCGTGTCTGAGTCAAGTTAATGTAATAATTATTTATAACAAAAGTAACAAAGAGGAGATAAAAATCAAAATGCTCTCTCAAAAGGATTGGCCAGAATACAAAAAAATTGCACAGAATGTAGAGCAAGGAGGCAACAGGGATTTGTTAATTAACTGGTATGACCAAAAGTATCAACTTTTTGAAGGTGGTTCTCCTGCCGCCCGAAAATGTTGTGAACTTCTTTCCCAAAATCTGATCACCAGTGATCATCTCCAAATCTTAGATGTAGGATGTGGAACTGGCGATCAAGCCCGTCTGCTTCAGAGTCTTGGGGTACAAGAAGCTTCTTTCTACGGTATTGATATGTCTAAAGCTATGCTCGAATCTGCCAAAAGTAGAAAGCTCTATAAAGAACTTATCAATTCAATTTTACCGGACATTCCTTATCCTGATTGCCATTTCGATATTGTCATTAGTGCCGGAACATTATGTAGCCCAGGGAATGCACCCGTAGAAACTTTATCGGAAATGATTCGGGTCACTAAACCGATTGGATTACTTTGTTTCTCTTATCGTCTGAATTGGTTTGAAAATGAAGAGAGTGGTTGGAAGAAAACCCATAAGCAACTGGTACAAAAGGGGTTGATTAAAGAATTGGTACGTCAAATTGATGCTTACATACCCAGTCAGAATATTATTGGATTATATTTTGTTTGTCAAAAAAAATGAAACAAGGGTAAAAAACAGCCCATATCTCCTCTCTAGTTATTGGATGTTGAATAATCGATTTAGCTTTTGTCTCAACTATTAAATCTTTCCCTGGAGCATTAAGCCACTTAATTTTTTTGCCATTAGCAAGACATTTTTTCTCTACGAAATCGGGGTTGTCCGAATCAAAAACCTTCTTCCATGTTTTGCTTTTACGAAACCACGGCCACTGAAATAATCTGATGTCGAAAAATCTTTGCGGTTTTTCCGTCGAAAGCATACTGTAAACCATAGCTTTTTTACGGCACTCATCTATCTTAATATTTGTCTTTGTGGGATTTAAAAATAAAACTAACTACTCTAAAAGAATTATGATGTTTACTGTTACTCTTCGTTATTTAACACTTCTGCATTGAAGACTTTTGCTGATTAAAAAGAAGAGAAAACAAGCAGGATAGATCACTGATAAATCCAGATAGGAAACGCTTAGAACAGCTACAGAAATATGATGATACGTAGCAACACACATCGTAGCAAACAAGCCCAATACTGCTGGCCTAGTAAATAAACCAATAACCACTAAAGGCGCTCTAATTAACTCGGTGTAAGCCGCTACATAAACTTGATAAGTTCTGAATCCAAATTCTAAATAAGTGTCTCTAGGGTTGCACCGACAACTCGGTAATCAGAATCTTGTCGCAGTTTCAGCAAAGCAGCTTCTGCTCTGGGATCTGCAAAATGTTTTAAAGTTTTCGCTGCTTGGGCGCGAATGATGGCTTTCTCTGAATTAGCTACTTCAAGAAGCAGTTCTAAAGCCAAGGATGCTTGAGCGGTTTCGGCTAATTGACCTAAATTTGCGATCGCGGTTAGTTTAACTACGGGGTCTTCTCCCTGGAGACCCAAAATAGATAAATCGAAGAGAATTTCAGGATGTTTTGATAGATCAATAGCAGCAAAAATACTCTGTCTGACTAACCAATGGGAGTCTTGTTGGAATAATTTAACCAGATGGGGAATGGACTGTTCACCATATTTCGCTAGAGAATTAGCAGCTTCAGCCCTGACGTTATAGTCTTTGTCATTTTCTATGATATTCACTAATAATTCAAAAGCTTCGTCAGTGCGCTTGAACCCTAAACCCATGGCGACAAAAGAACGAATCATAAATTCTTGGTCATACATCCGACGCTTGAGTAGGGGTACAACTAACGAAGGTTCATAATGCCTTAATTCCGTAATCGCTTTCATGCGCTCTTGAGGATTTGAGCTTTCGAGATAAGTTTCAATCTGATGCAGTTCCATGAGAATATCTAAAAATAATGGTAATTTAATTTGATTGATTTGTTAAATAAAGTCGGGAGGCAGAAGCTTATCGCACTCCTAATTCTTGTAGCAAGGTAAAAATGCCATTAGCTAAAATCTGGATTGAGACTGCCAAAATGAAAAAGCCCAATACTTGACTCAAGACTCGGATACCGCCTTTGCCAAAAATTTTAACCACTAGTTCTCCCCAAGCCAAACAGAGATAAAGCGTAATCCCTAGCAAGACAATTCCCAGTAAACCCCCAAGATAGTTAGACCATTGGGGATCTTGAGCTGCTAGACCAATTACTAACCCAATAGCCCCAGGTCCACTTATTAGGGGTATAGCCATAGGGATGAGAGCAATATCTTTAACTTGGGCTGTATCTGCACTATTTGGAACATACCGAGGCTGATAGGTTTCGGAAAATGTCCAAGCAGTACGAGCAATCAACAGTCCGCCAGCAATCTGTAATACTCCCAGGGAAATGCCCCAAAAGTCGAGAATAGCTTGTCCGGTTACAAAGAAAAATGCCATGATTGTGCTGGCATTAAGGGCTACTTTTTTTGCTTGCTCTAATCTTTGGCGCTTGCTGAAATCAGATGTCAAGCTGTAGAAAATGGGTACAGCTCCTACTGGATTGGTAATAGGAAATAAAGCAACAAATGTTCCGAGCGCATAAGAAACTAACTGAGACATTACTTCTTTCCTCTAATTGGAGACAGGGGTTCTCGCATTAACGCGATTGTCACTCGTCAAGTAAATCTTATGGAGACTGATAAACTGAGCCAATTCCCCAACAATCTTTTAAGATCTCTCGGTAGAGATTATCTTTGATCATCATTTGTCGATAAAGCTCTAGGGACAAATCTTGTGCTTGCTCTGGGGAGAGAGTTCTTACCTGATCGGCGAACTTTCTGAAATCAAATTCTTGTTCCAGGGATAATTGCTCGGGATAATTCATGATCAGCTCGCAAATCTTCGTTTAAGAGAATTTTTAATTACTTACACCCTTTATGTTAAGTTATGTTAAGAAAAATAAACAGAGCTTTACACAAGGATTTTAGTAGTAAAACCCGTACAGATAGCTAAATAAGTATCAATAAATAATGATGATGGAGAACAACTGGGCAAATTTTCTGAAAAACCTAGGTCAATGGGAGGGTTCTTTTACTTCCGTTTCCCTTGAGGGAGAATTGCTCAATTCTACTCCTTCAATCCTTAACCTCGAAGGGTTAGAAAATAATCAGCTTGTGCGATTCCGATTACGCCGCTTTGGACTTGGTGGCTACAGTGAACCACCTATATCTGACCATGCTCAAGATTACCGATCTATAGGTAGGCAAAATATCTTTTTTGATACAGGTGCCTTTTCTAAAGGTTCGCTCCAACTCGCGCCTTTTTCTGAGTTTGGGGCAGAATATGGTTTTGTTGCCGAAAATCGTCGTTTACGTTTCGTTCAGGTTTACGATAAGCAAGGAAATTTGCGAGATCTCATTTTAATTAGGGAATTTCGTAGCGGTACTGAAGCCCGAGAAAGACCTCCTTTAGAAATTTCTCAATTACTCGGTAATTGGCAGGGAACTGCTTGCACTGCTTACTCAGATTGGAGCCCTTCAGAGACCTATGCATCTAGCCTAGAAATCAAAGAAATCGGCAATGGACTATTGCAGCAGCAACTACATTGTGGCGAAACAATAATTAATTCTCAGGCACGAATTGAGGGCAAAAAGCTAGTTTTTGAAGAAGGTGATATTCCCAGACAAATATTATTGTTACCTGATGGAACATCAAGCAATACTCCTTTACAAATTAAACTCCGGCAGCAGTTTTTTGTCGAAGTTGGTTGGTTGGTAGAAGATAATATACGCCAGCGATTAATTCGCAGCTACAATGAGAAAGGACAATGGATTAGTGCGACTCATGTTATTGAGCATAAGATGAAATAATTAAGTCTGCTAATTTAAGTCATAAAACTTATCCTTAAGTTATTGTTATTCAGTAAAGTAAATAGGATATTTCAGTTAATAGAATTGGTAAGAATAGACAGCCATCTAAGGCTATGTTATAAGTATTTCTCGGGGTTTCAGGACTAAGAAACCAAATAAAGGCTAAATTAACCGTAAGTATAGGTAAAATTACTTCTAATGCAGGTATGTTCCATCCCGATCCCCAAAACCAGCTTAAAAAGACGAGAAAACCGAGATTCAAACTAGTCCAAATAAGACGATTTCCTCTCACTCCGACAATTAGAGGTAAAGTTCGCACTCCTTTCTCTTGATCTGATTTGAGATCGCGAACGTCAAACAGGTGCGAGTTAGTACCAGTAAAAATCAGTAAAAATATAGTTATAAGTGCTGTAGATCGATTGAATGCAGTCCCAGCATAGGCTAGCGGCACAGCAATTAGACCGTAAGTAACTATTCCCGCAACAATCCAGGCTTTAGATCCAGGAATATCTTTAAGACGATACCAACGCCAATTTTGACCTCTAACCCAAGGCAGTAGAGGAATTCCGTAAATTAGAGGCAAGAGTCCACCACAACTTACGAGTCGGACTTGAGAAGGAGCTTGATAGAGTAATATTCCTACGGCTATTGCTGTCACTAGTAAAAAAAGCTTAAAACTAGAATGGAGAAGGTAAGACTGAGCCTTGGGGTCAGGTATGGGTTGGATGTAGGAGTCTAGAAAACGGTCTAGATTATAAAAAAGCAGAGCGGTAGCAAAAATGAGAGCCACCGCCCGCCAATCGTGAGGTAGACCGAGAGTTTCTTGGACAAAATAGGTTAGTGAAGCGACTCCCGCAGCAGTCCAGATGCTAGGGTAAATCAATATTTCTAAAAAACCACGGGTTAGCCGCTGCCTGTTGGAGACCAGTTTCTTTTGGAATAAAAACATTTTGAATTTTGGTTTGAGAATCGATTTGTTTACATCTGAGTCACGTGAATCTACCTATGGTCTTCTAGTGGTACATTGGGAAGTTTTAACCAAGCCCATTCTCTGACAACTATACTAAACTTCTTGTTTTTTGCCAGTCACTTCTTCCTTCGTGCCTTCATACTTTAAGTTGGGACTTCATTGAGTTTGTTTAATTTGTTGCTTGGCTGGTGCTAAAGGTCGGTATTGTTAAATCTTCACCCGTTTCATAACGATCTTGAGCAGTAAGTTCCCCAATAAGTTCGGGTTCTCGGTTGATACATTCAAGTTTCTCAGTGTATTGACAAACTCGGGCGTAGAGTCGAGCACGGGTTCCCGGCTTGCCATCAGAAAAGTTGACCTGTCCGTCTTCGGTAACCGAAACGCCGCAGATTGAACAAACTTGCAAATTTTCGGAGTTATTACTATTCATAATCAAAATATTTTGAATACTAAATTAGACAATGTTTACGAAATCATGTTGGTAGGGGCGATTGGCCAATCGCCCCTACAGTTTTTCTGATTATTTTTTAGAAAACCAACTAAGCTGCCAAGGGATTAATGCCCATTTTGCCAACAATCAGGCGCAATACAGCAATCTGTTGATTAAAATCTAAAGCCACAACTTTATTCAAGACGGCATTAGCTGGGGCTGATAGTTGATAACCTTCAGGGGTAGCAATGACTTCCCCAGAGCGCATCCACTCCGCTAACTGATACCAAAAAGCTAGCTTGTTGTTGCTGGTAAGAGTTCCATAGGCTCTTGTTTGAGGAGTATTAACCTGCCCTACTAAGTCACGCATGAACTGTAATTGTTCTTGGTGAGAGAGGCTAACTACTTCATAGATTAAGCCGCCAGCTATTTTAATTCGTTCACTGGCATCGGGGGCTGCTGGAGTTACTAAACTTCCCATATTTTCGTAAAGAACCCACAAAAGTCCGAGTTGATCGTCAATAGATAGGTTTTGTATGGCCTCGACTGCCTGAGGAACAGCAGCAAAAATATTGGAGTATGGTGGTTTGTCAGTAGTCAGAAGCATGGGATTTATTTTTTTCTTGTGAGGTGCTATGTAAATTATTGTAACGAAATATGAAATACTATTGCAAAAACTTGACCTGATCTTTT
>JAAUYH010018057.1_pt1 | contig 10109 bp, 5 predicted proteins | sample 7278061 | NCBI WGS metagenome assembly JAAUYH01 (sample SAMN14350203, study PRJNA611818) | marine sediment metagenome | isolation source: surface marine sediment (0.6m) | place: French Polynesia: Moorea | collected 2018-08 | reverse complement strand
CCACCCATTGCAATTGGTTGTCGCTGCGTATATTCCGAATCTGCCGTCTTCCAGCAGCGCCGCGCCACCACAACTTTCGGTGCCACCCCCACCGAATTCAACACTCCACGTTCGCTGGGTGGGGTTTGCATGCGAGGATGGGCTAACAATACGTGCGCCAAGTGCGAATACTGTTTTCGCGCTGCTAGATAATTGCCAGAACACCGCGGATGCGGTAACCTGCACCGGCTACACATAGCGATCACCTCTACGTCTTGGCCGCGTTTTGTGTGTATTCAGATGCGAGGCATTATACAGTACCGCACGAGCTTTCCCTAGCGAACAACACGAGCGCGCGAGGGCGCATTGTTCCCCAACCACATCACGAGACCGCCGCTTCTGCCCTCGCCAGCCATCCAGCGCGCCCCGTACGGTTGCAAACGGTCGTGCCTATCAACATTGTACCCGCAATTCGCGAGTTGGGGGGATCGACTGGCCGGCTGGCTGGCTATCTATCAGTAGCGGCGGGGTAGCGCTCAGGCGTGAGTAACGTTGAATCAATGCGTTGCACGGGGAGGTGGTGGGATGCGAACAAGTGCTCCCCGTGTACGCGTGTGCACTACAGCGTGGGCACGTAAGTGCCGGGGAAGTCATGCGTCGGGTTACACCGCGATGCGGCACTACTGTACGACGGGCAGGGCGGTGGAGGGGTAGCCTGCCACCAGTGAGAGGTGCGGCGTAAGGAATGCGATCGTTCGATCGATCATAAGCCTGCGATCGACGCGAATTGTTGTTGTTGTTTGTTCGTGCGCGGGGCAGCTTCTGTAAGAAGGAATTACGTAGCGAGTGATGCGATCAGACACGCACAAGGTGCGTGACATCGCTGTCAGCCAATCATCGCCGCGAATGATCTTATAAAACGCTCGCTCCCAGCCAATCAGCGTCCCGCCTGCCAACTCGCATCCCGCCCTTTATATTTCGCTTCGACTTCCTCGTCTCACATCTTTGCGCTTCACTTCGCCGCACTCTACAGCTACTAGCCCAACACTTCATCGCTGTGCGCTACCTTATTTCCAGCACCCCCATATCACTCGTCATGGACGGCCGTTGCATTATCACCTGCCACCATTGCGGTCGCTCCCGACGTGCCGGCGACCGGTGGGGTAGCGGCACACAGGACTCCGTGGGCCGTGTGTTTTGCGGTTTTGAATGCGCGTGGACCGTGCTCTTCATCGACGAGAGCATGAGCCATCTCGCCGAATTGCATGAAGCACAATTGGCCGCTCAACAACAAAATGCACACGTCGCCCCGCAACCCACTGCAGTCGCCGCGAACAACACAAATACCATCCGACGTTGCCGCCGCTCCACACGCGTCCACGGCGGCCGATCAAGGAACGCGCGGACCCACACACCCGCCCTTCCACGGGCCAAACCCATGGACAGGGAACCGGAGTGGCACGCCATGTTTGGTATGGCAAGGTTGCTAGGTTGTGAGGATTGATTTTGGTGCACCCAACACCACCACGATTATTACTACTACCCTTCGATATCATCTCCTAGGTGCATGACGGTTCTAACTTCTACCCCCCGTGTAGGGCGTCATTCGGTCTAATTAAACTTGGCAGCCTTGATCCACTTTTCCGTATCCCAAATTCCGTACTCGTACTAGCACTTGCGCGGGTGGTGCGCGTGCATGAGACGGATGACGCAATCAGTATGGTGGAGTAGGAAGTGGACGGCAGGAATATCGAGAGCGCGCCTGCGGTGTGCCAAGTCATGCGGGATGCTCACCCACGCATCGCTGTGTGTTGCTCCATCAACTTGCAGCGGCAGGAGCTGCAGTTGCCGCTCGTCTCGCGAGTCCCGCCCTTCAGGCGTGTAGAATGTTCGAGCGGATGTGGCGGGCGCGCGGCTACATTTGCTGAGGTGTGGGAGGTGTGCGCACTATGGGCATGTCTATGAGTGTGTTTTAGAAACTGTGCCGTTCCTCAAATCAATGAGCGTTGGTTTCCGCTATCCTATTCGTGCTGCAGTTTGTGGTGGCCTTCATGCGAGAAGGTGCCCGCGGGAAAGCACGATGTGTTCATTCTGTTGGTGAACGTAATGGGAAGGGCGAGACAATGAAAGATAGCGCAGAATTTGTTGGGTACGTGCGGTGGTGCTTGTGTGTTACATGACTATCGTAATTGTTACAATAATAAGGTGGGATATCAATGCGGTTGTTTTAAATTTATTCAAGTGGAGGTGTTTGTGTGCGTGCGCTTGTGAGGGAAAGTGAGATAGAGCGCTATTGGCGTGGAGGGTAGGAATAACGCGATGGTGCGAACAACCTCGGGATTCGGATGATGCATGCGTATGAGCTGGGCATGCGTCATTCGCGGCAGTGCGCTCACTGGGTCGCGCGCTACAGAGCATGGGCGTTTATTGGAGTGTATCGCGGGTCGCCGGCGGTCTCGTCACGGACGAGTCGTCGGGCGGCGCCCCGTTTGCTATTCGTGGGGTTGAATCGTGCTTCTGGATCGATTGATCGGACTTCATCTGCACTGTACAGCTCGCGCGCCGCGATACGGTCCAGTACGCGCCGCGTGAACGAGTCGTGCTGCACCCCTCCGTGACCAATCGCCGCCCGCATTCCCTGCTGCCGTTTTATTCTGCGCGCGTGTGCGCGCCTCGCCGGTGCTCATCCGCCTGCTGCTCGAGTTAGCATCGCGGGGGTGTGTGCCAAAACCCTGCTCCGCACTAGTCGCTTTTCCTCTGCCACATCCCTCCTGCTGCGGTGCCGTTGCAATGTCGTCGTAAATCGGCGCTTCGCCCTACCTCCCTCGCATCGCACTGTACCGCTTTCAGGTCGCGACGAAATATCTTGCAGTTTCGTGCGAGCTGGTGCGGGTGTTGCTGACTCGGCCTCTCATTCCGCTTTCTTCATCGTACAATACAGTACAGTTCACTTTTTGTGCAACTCTCCATTCTCAGAGTCATACCCAGTGGCGTTCATGCTGTATGGCGCCCGTGTTTTGTTGTTTGCCCGCTTTCTATGAGACGGTGAAGAGTGCACGGAATTGTTTGGCACCGCGATTTGTGAACAACCAAAACAACGAAAGCTTGCCCTACACCAGCTTACGCCTACATCTGGCAGCTGGATGCAACGAATGTTGTTGGAATCTCGTTCTTACGCCGTCAGCCTGCCTTTTCCCTCGTCTATATGTTAGACGCGGAAGTGTGCAGCGGGTTTCTCGTTGAAAATGCCTGCGCAATTTGTACACATAATCAGAGTGATCTACTTTGTGTTTCGCTCGCACCCTACCTGCCGCCGTTCAACATTACCGTCCAGTACTCCACTGTACCGCCGTGCAGGCCTGTACAATTTCCTTTCACATGCAAGCTACAGAAATAATGCAAATGTTTGTGGCGAGTATCCGCCATTGCACAATTGTATGATCTTCAACTTTCTGCACCGGTACAGTTAGTAGAGTTGTGCTATCAATGCGCTAATGTTAACATAACTGCTGCTGCTGCTGCTGCTGCTTGTTCCGCTACAGTATAGCAGCAGAAGTGAATGAGGTTAATTTCATATTTACAGTTGACAACGTACAGTGCTGTACAGTACTGTACCCAATGCATTCCATCCAAGTCAGATATTTGGCAATACCCTAGAGTAACCTGAAACTGCAGGTTGTTTCCCAACAACACCTGACTGTTTGTTTCTTCGCTGTCATGAAAGACGAACACAGAAGAAGGCGGAAACTCGAGGCACAAATAAGTGTACAACTGCCAGATGTTGACGCGAGTGTTACTCTGGGCCCAATCAAACAAGTACAACTTGCGGAAGGAGGAAATTCGGTAATGGGAAGAGTTGATGTCCAACCAAACGATTTCATCGTGACTTCCAACTCGCAGTGGGGCATTTCTCTATACTCGACTCATGCACGTGATGATGTGCCACTCGATGATTCGAACTCAAGTGATAGCGACGACTGTTTAGCACCAACTACCATTCGATTTCCGGTTTCAACGAATATTCCACCCGAACCCGACTCTTTGAATCACCCCAAATTCATTGCGCGCGACGTCATTGTCTGCACGGAAGAATGTGGGCGCGTTTCGACTTGGTGCGCACGCGCGAATGTTTGTTTGGATAGTGTGACCGTGGAGCGAGCACGTTTCGGCTGGGCGATGTGCGTGGTTTCGGATACCGAGTTCGTCGTTGGCGAAATGGAGGGGCATGTGTGTTTCTTCACGCACAAACACGGCTCGCAATTGAAACATGTGAAACGAATCTGGAAGGCGCACCACAAATGCGTCACCTCGCTGGTGCGCCATGAGAATTACCTCGTTTCCACTTCCTCCGACGGCACGGCGCGCGTGTGGGACATGCCAAATATGCGAAATTTACACACGTTTTATCATGATGGCCCCGTGTTCTATTGTATCGCCACCGCGTCGTACCTGTTGACGTGTAGCGAGTCGGCTCGCGACGAGTATGAGAAACGCAACGAATTGCGTTTGTTCCGCAATGACAGTCGCACCTTTCCTCTCGTCAAGCTGTTCTGGGCCGAGGAAAACCTCTACCTGCCCAAATTTATCAACAGCAACCTCGTCATGTTTTGGAGGAAGTGTGTGAGTGATGGGAATGATCACGACTTTTTGTTCTTCTTCGAAATTGACACCCAATCCGTTCTCGCCCAATTCAAAGTGCACTGCCGTTGTGTTTACGATTACGCATTCTTAGATCATGCCCGTATGGTGGTTTGTGGGGATCAAGGCTCGCGCGGCGTCATTGCAACACTTCCAAGAAGTTTGCAAAGGTTAGTTGCTCGTGAATCTGCTAAGAAAAGCACCACTCGTGCCAAGCGAAGATTCTGTACCATTGTATAGCGTGTTGTGTGTATTGGAATTTAATAAAAGAATTGACCATATTCTGCACATAGTATCATTTTTGATTCCATTTTTTTGTGAATTCGTGTACCGTACCGCACAGCACCATATCTTAGTTTCTCTACCAAAAAGCAATCATCATTCCGTTTCATGTGATAAACCACAGGTACGCGCATTATTATGGGAATCTGTTTCGTCCAACTCACATTCTCAACACGAACTGTACCATACACAGCCCGGAACGAATTCCTGCGAATAGAAAGATATGAAGCGTGCAACTTGAGAACCGCGATCACTCAACTAGTTTGTAATTGTTTGGTTTTTATGGAATCGCTGCAGAATCCACATCTCAACAGGAAAATTAAAAACGATTTTTCGGCAACACTATAGCTGAGAATCCAGTTGACTGCTGTGACGACTTCAATGTGGCCACGTCGGTTTTCGCGTTACTTGCCTGATCCTGTAGAAATCTGCAGGCATGCCACGCTCGAGTGCATCTATTGGTTTAGTTGCATCTTGGCCCAGTACGGCTGATATTGCCGATTTTACTTTGCCTATCTTTGCAAGTTCCATCTTTAAGTGCATGCAGGGTAACGAACGCCACCCCGCTTCTGTAAATAGCCACAGTCGACTGACGACAAGGCCATCCGTTTTCTCTTGTCAACACCAACTCTCGGCTTCTGAATCAAGGTGACGCTTAAACTATGATTGATGTAAATGCAGATCATTGCATCTTAGGATTGCTGAACGAAACAGCTCCGCTGTAACGTACCTTTTCTGACGCGTAGCACAAGAGTCCAGCTTAATGCTGTGCCTATGCCCGTTTCGCAATACAAAACATTTTTCTTGTAAAACAAGCATTTTGCTGAGTACAGTACTAGGATTTTAGAGACAGAACTGACATTATTCGTAAATAAATTTAAAGTAAACATTGCGCTGTTTTTGTGTGTACGGTACTGAAAAACACCAATAGTGAGTTAGCAGTTTGTTCTCTTTAAAAATGTGATGGTCGATATCCAAATCCCCGTAACAATGCTGAGATAGTAGAGATGAAACGGAAAGGCTAGCTAGGGGACGTCTGGCTGCGTACATTGTCAGAGTGTGCGTCCAAATAGAAGTGGTCGATCCGAATTTTTGCGGCATGGGACACCCTAGTACCGTACACTCTACAGTATTTCTGATCAATCGGACACCTCAGCGGAAACGCCTAACTTACAAAAAGAAATTGATCGTGTATTAGCTATTTTAGGCAGCCATAGGATACACTTTTCTACTTGAGATTTCATTCACTGTCAACTGCGCTAGTGATCACCACTAATACAGTACAGTACTGTACTTATTACTAGCTCTAATGTAGAGTGAATGCATTCATTGATGTGCTTTATTTCAACTTCAACTACCTCAATATCAGCTCTGTCATTAGATCTTCCTCGATAGAATCAATACAGAATCATTCCATTTCTAGAATAGTGTTAGGATCGTCATATCTTAGTTGATAGCTACGAGCACAATATGAAGTACTATTTTATTACAGTGTGCTGTATCCAATAGCATATGATAAATGAGTATCAGCTGATGTATTATGAAATAAGTAAATTTCTACTCAAATTTCATATTTCAAGTATTTCCAATTCTTTCTTGCTAGACTTTAGGCAATTGGCGATGGTCGAATTTCATCTTTTTATTCTTTACAACTATCATATTAGAAAATGCAGGCCAACAGGAAAGAGTGAGCTCATTTAAAATTTGTGTGCCAGAACTCTGCAAAAAGGAAATATGTGCAAAAACGTATTGATGACTGTGTAGAACCAAGCAATCAAAGGTATGTACTGGTCATATCTGTTTGCAATCATTTCTTTTCAAGCAGATTGATGATTTCATTCAAGACTGCAATAAAACTAGACTACAAAAGTTTGCTACAAAAAACTCGGTAATTACGTGAATGACGAGAAATTGCCATTTTAACTGCGAACAGCATGGCAAATATGACGATGTACTCCAAGAATAATGTAATTATCTTGGCACAGCCTTATCCTGTACCATGCGTCTTTAAAATTTCATTCCTTAATGCTGACTTCCAATATCATGCACATGTTTCCGTATTCAAGTTAAATCAATGCTGGAATTCTTGCACTATATGTATATCGAAGATCAACAAATTTGATCGAAAATTGATACCAACAATGGATTTCTTCACTTTTTTACAACGATGGCCTACCTGCAGAAATCAGCTCTGCTCTTTGTCAACGCACCATTGGAATGATATCTTCACAAGTGGTACGCAAAGAAGGTTGCTCAATGAACTTCCAAAAGCGTTGCAATCCCAGTTGCAATGCTGAACGTCCGGTGCACCATGAATCTTGAATCATTGGAAACAGGAATCTTGTCGGAAAACAAAATGCAGGGTCATGACATAAGGATGGTTGAAATCTATGAAATATCATTCACACCTCATTCAGTCATATCTAGATAAACTGAACCAACAGAAAATGAAAGGTCAGCATGGTAATGTCTCGTCAAGCATTTTCATTATTTAGCATTCCATTACCGTAGATCTGCATTGTGAACCAATTCATGGAAAAAACAATGGTTGTTTCATGCATTGAGAATTAAATCCGTCAATTTTTCCACAACATGTTCTAGACGTTAGGTACATGCGAAAAGGCGAAGTTTTATTTGCTTGGATTCCGATTATATAGGAAGTGAACAAGAAGATATTTTCAGTGCACTACGATTCTATGGAAACTGAAATATTGAGTCTAAGATATTTTTCAACAGACCTTTATGAAGAGTAGGATACGAAAAACTAGATGCAGAAGAATGATTGACATGCTGTCGATTAGAAAATGGATATTTAGGTTTTTAAGGCTCGGAATAAAATTTTTATACAACATTCATTAATTTTCAAAGATATAAAAGAAATAGCAAAAGAGAACGAAAACAAATATCTTTGGATTAATAAAAAAATTAAGATAACGTGTACTTTAAGTGATGATTATGCGATAAATCATACTCATAGTGGTTCCAAGGAAATGTGCATTGATAAAAAAGTGTCGAAATTTCTAGGATTGTGAGCCGAAACATAAAAAAAACAGTTGACGATACTAAAAGAACCTACATATTAGATCTATGCCAAGTCTATTTCGATTTGATTGGTATTGAGCCTTACAAGTTATCGTTGCAAACTGTGAACGGAATGAGAATTATCCATGCTTGATTTTATATAAAGCAAGGGAACAGCTGTATTTTTTTGTGTAATACATTCTACAACGGGATTCGTGGTCGGGCATTACTAATCAAGTATATCATTTGTTCAAAAGTTCCTGCAGGTATCATATTTATACAGAAATATGAAGATAGTCATAATTACTTTCTTTAAAGTAAGCAAGGTGCAACATCTTACACCCAAGAAAATTTTCACCTCTTATTTCATCGATTTCTTAGAGTTTCGAGTGACTGAAATATTCTGTACGGCACTCAAGCCGAGATATTCTAATTGTCTCTGATTTATTTGAAATCGGAAACGTTAACCTATTGAAGATTATCTCTGGAGTTTATCTATTGCGTTAGAATCACATCGACTTCTTATATCATCGCAATTATTTTTTTTATCCAAGCGCAGAAAGTAATCAATGGCATAGTTGAGCTGCCGCAGTTGCATGCTTTCAAATATTTTCGGAACTCGAAAATATCTGCATAATCTATGTACTATACTTCTTATTCAAACCTCATTCGCTCTAGAGAAACCTTGAAACTGTGTAACGTTTGTCTAAGGCATATACTGAAAGTACTGCCTTCCCAATGAACGGTGTACTTTTAATTTTGTATTGCAATGCGCCATTGACAGGATCTGTACGAGCCATATGTAGCTGTCTTGATTCGCCCTTGATATCAGTTTTATCTAATGTGAACGTTTTCCGAGCTCAGAAGTCGATTACAAAAGTCATATATTTTCAGTGTAGCAAGGAAGAGATACCTTGAACATAGAGTGAGCTGTCTTACTGTTACGAAGAAGTCTTGCTACTACTCCTACTTTAGAAAACTCAATAATTTTTCTAGGTTGCATGAATAAAGCTGTGTGAATCGCTCTGGTTGAAAGTATTTATCGTTCAAACAGTAGCTGCAAGACCTATAAAGAGATTATTAACCTTAAATTCGACAGAATTTTGTATTTCATTTTCTGGCTTTTTCTATGAGAGATTCAGTGAATCCTTGTACCTGGGAGGAGGAAGGTAGTGATGCATCAGAAGTAAACGTCATATGGTCGTAGTTTACCAATTTTACAGCGAAAAATTTAAAATGTGGTTGATATCACGGTGTATGACACTTACAAATTGCATATCTCAATTACTCCTTTTCCGCAGAAAGAAATAGGTTACGCACTGCGGTCTAATGTATTCATTTACCTTCAGTGGATTAATCGTTGTTATAATTACGAGTATTACAATGGTTTTCAGTAGTGTAGAATGCGTCTCTCGAGCAATATAAACCAAAACATTAAATTTTTTTGAAATTTTTCTTAGTAAATTTTTACTGCCTGTTCCTAGACTCTTACATTTCGGGAAAAAATTGCACAAGGCACTGATTATCTTCCCTACCTTTTGTGCATCTATTCTTCTAGTCTTGCACTGATATTGATAGAATAATGGGGATTTTGCACTTCGTTAAACCAAGTACCGTCGTGTATCTTGTTCCCTAACTGCATTAAAATTGTTAGAAAAATACAGGCAATGTAATCGCTTTGCCAATCTTCTACAGTGAGACCGAACAATTTGGCTACACAGTGCGTAGAATGTGCATCAAGAAAGAATCAAGAGTTCTATTCCCTGTACTTTCATTTACATACGAAGTAGAGCCCTTATGATAAAGTGAGAGCATTAGATGAATGTATCTCTAACATTCTAATCAGCTCTAGCAGTATATCATACCACGAACCGGATCAGCTCTTCATCGAAGTATGCCTTTTAGGCTTATATTCACGGACTGCAAAAGCTTCTCGAGGCTTCTGTGACAAGTTACTTTGATCCCAAGTGAATAAGATGGATACATAGTAGTGTCTTTAAGGATCTAGGAAGACGTTCTGCTTTCATAGCCGTGTATTATTGCTCCTACCAAAAAAGATGTCATTTCGTAGAAGAATTACATAAGAATGGCGAGTTTGAGTACGATATCGGAATTTACTGAATTTTACGATTCAGAACTTGCTCAAAAAACAAGTTTTTTGTCTAGTTCTCTTCGTATCCAATCACTTT
>JAAUYH010154129.1_pt1 | contig 10110 bp, 8 predicted proteins | sample 7278061 | NCBI WGS metagenome assembly JAAUYH01 (sample SAMN14350203, study PRJNA611818) | marine sediment metagenome | isolation source: surface marine sediment (0.6m) | place: French Polynesia: Moorea | collected 2018-08 | reverse complement strand
GTGGGCCGGCGACTCGCTGCCTTGTGGCAGCGCTAGGGCATGGACTTATGCGGCCGCTCCAGCGATCAGGCTCCGGGCTGCCGTTCGTTCAGCGCGGTCCCGTTGGCCTGCCGCGGGGCCGCCAGATCGAGCGCGCGGTCGCCGTTCTGCGCTTGCTCGCCCAGCTCTTCGATGCGCCGAGCGAACTCCCAGGCAATGGTCATATGGTTGCGCGATAGTTGCGCATGGATCTCGGCCATCTCGCGCAGATTTTGCGCGACCTCTTCGAACAGCCGCTTGATCTCGTCTTCGTTTCGCTTCGCCATCTCTCCGGCTCCTCATGTCGTCTCGGCCTGGTTCCGGGCGGACCCCCGAAGCCCCCGGCCGAGCCCGCGACCCCTTGCGCCGCCCGACGGCGGCGACCCGCGGGATCGCTTCTCAGGATTGTCGAAATCAGCGCCAAACGGCTCCGCACTGGACGCGCGGCGGTGGCGGTATAGCTTCCATCTAGAGATGGATGGTCGCCTCGGGCGTGCCAAGCGAATGACGGTGAGCCTGGCCCGATCTAACGGTAAGATCGGTCGTGCCGGGCCCGAGAGGAAGCCGTGACAGAGCCTGGCGGCGATGTCTGTTCTGTATAGATTGGACAGAACGGCGCATGCTGTCGGAGATGTGGACGCTTTTTCAAGGGGGCGTCCGGGCCAGGCGCAAAAGGCGATAGCCGGTTCGATGACGAATGGGGACGAGACCGGGGGTGTCGCGCCGGACGAGGTTCGGGCGCAGCTCGAACGTGTCTTGTCCAGCACCGCCTTCGCGGGGTCGAACCGCCTGCAACTCTTCCTGCGTCACGTGACGGAACAGACCCTGGCGGGGCAGGCCGACCGCCTGAAGGGCTATTCCATCGGGCTCGAGGTCTTCGGCAAGGACCCGTCCTTCGACCCGCAGGCCGATTCGCTGGTCCGCGTCGAGGCCGGCCGGCTGCGTAAAAAGCTGGAGCAGTATTATCAGGGGGAGGGGGCCAACGACCCGATCGAGATCCGTCTGCCCAAGGGCGGCTACGCCCCCTCCTTCCACCCGACGCAGCGCCACGCGGGCCGCGAGACGGTCGGCAGGTTGGGCTCGTCCGGGCGCCGTATCGCGATCATGGCGGTTGCTCTCGCGGCCGGTCTGGCCGTCGGCCTCGCGGTGGTCTGGCGCGAGTGGGGCGCGGAAATGGTTGCGGTCAAGGAAGCGCCGCCGCCCGAGGCGTCCGAACCCGCGGCGATGCGCGGTCGGGCCGTCGCCGTCCTGCCTTTCGAAAACTTGAGCGACGATCCCGCGCAGGAATATTTCGCCGACGGCATGACCCAAGAGGTCATCGCCGCCCTGAGCCGCTTCGAGGATCTACTGGTCATCGCGAGCGACAGCTCGTTCGCCTATAAAGGCCGCGACATCGAGCTTCCGGCGCTGGGCGAGGCGCTCCGAGTCCGCTATGTGCTGCTCGGCACCGTGCGTCATGCGGCCGACACGGTGCGGGTCACGGCCCAGCTCATCGATGTGACCGACGGCACGGTCGTCTGGGCGGAGAACTACGACCGCCACCTGACCGTCAATCACCTGCTCGACATCCAGAGCGACATCGCCGCCGACATCGTCGCCACCATCGCGCCGCCTTTCGGCGTCATTCCGCGCGAACGGCTTGAGCGCGCGGCGATGGAACGGCCGGCCGACCTGGCGGCCTACGATTGCGTCCTGCGGACCTATGCCTACTGGCGGGTGCTTTCGCTTCGCGAGCACGCGGTGGTGCGCGATTGCCTGGAGCGCACGACCGAGGCCGATCCGGGCTACGGCAAGGCCTGGGCGCTCCTGTCGATGGTCTACCTCGACCGCAAGCAGCTCGGCTTCGATCCGCGCCGCGGGCCGCGGCAGGCGATCGGTCTGGGCATGGCCGCCGCCCGTCGCGCCGTCGAGCTCAATCCGGAGAGCGGCGTGGCCTTTCAGGCCCTGGCCACCGTGCAATTTGTCCGCTTCGAGATGGCCGAGTTCGCCACGTCGGCCGAGCGGGCGCTAAAGCTCAATCCGCACGATCCGACGATCCTCGCCGACCTGGGCACCAAACTCGCCCTGATCGGCCAGTGGGGGAGAGGCCTCGGGCTGCTGCGAACGGCGATCGAGCGCAATCCGGTGCATCCGGGCTGGTACCACTTGGCCTTCGCCCTGAACGCCTACCGCGACCGGGACTACGAGACCGCCTTGGCCCGGGCGCTCAAGGTCGACATGCCCGAGTTCTACATCAACCACTTCGTGCTCGCGATCGTCTACGGTCAGCTCGAGCGCGGGGACGAAGCCCGGTCGGCGGCCGCGCGGCTGCTGGAGCTCTATCCGGAATTTCCGGACCGGGCCATGGAGGACCTCTTGGGCCCGCTGGAACCCAAGTTGGTGGAAATGATCGTCGAGGGCCTGGTCAAGGCCGGCATTCCGCTGCGCAGCGCGGCCCTGCGGCCGGCGTTCGAGCATTCTAAGGGATGATCGGCGGTCCGGCCTCAGCCTCGGCCATCATCTCGCGGGCCAGCGCCTGGAGGCGCAGCGGCTGGCGCTTTCGGCCCCAGTTGCCCGCGGGCCCGTCGAAGACCCCGGCGCAGGGCGTGCCGCAGCCCCTGCAGCGGCCGTCGTCGCCCAGCGCGTAGCGCTGGATCTCGTACCAGTCGCGGCGGATCAGCTCGGCGCCGCAGCTGTGGCAGAAGGTGGTCTGGGTCGGCGGGTGGTGGATGTTGCCGCTGTAGACGTAGCGCAGGCCCGCGGCGCGCGCGATGTTCCAGGCGGTGAGCAGCGTCTGCGGCGGCGTGCGCGACTTCTCCATCATCTTCCAATCGGGATGGAAGGCCGAGAAGTGCAGCGGCACGTCGGGGCCGAGCTTCTCCATGACCCACTGGGAGAGCCGCTCCAGCTCGGCCGGCGAATCGTTCTCGTCCGGGATCAGCAGGGTGGTGATCTCGAGCCAGACGTCGGTCTCGTGCTTGATGTAGACCAGCGTGTCGAGCACTTCGGCGAGATGGCCCGTGCAGAGCTTCCTGTAGAAGTCCTCGGTGAAGGCCTTGAGGTCGACGTTCACCGCGTCCATGTGGCGGTAGAACTCGACGCGCGGCTCGGGGCAGATGTAGCCGGCGCTGACCGCGACGTTCTTGATGCCGCGCTCGGCGCAGGCCTGGGCCACGTCGACCGCGTATTCCAGGAAGATGACGGGATCGTTGTAGGTGTAGGCCACCGAGCGGCAGCCGGTGCGCTCGGCGGCCTCGGCGATCACCTCGGGCGGCGCCCGGTCCTGCAGGCGGTCGAAGTCCCGCGCCTTGGAGATGTCCCAGTTCTGGCAGAACTTGCAGGTCAGGTTACAGCCGGCGGTGCCGAAGGAGAGCACCGGTGTGCCCGGCAGGAAGTGGTCGAGCGGCTTCTTCTCGATTGGGTCGATGCAGAAGCCCGAGGAGCGGCCGTAGGTGGTCAGCACCATGGCATCGTCCTTGCGCGCGCGGACGAAGCAGAGGCCGCGCTGGCCCTCCTTCAGCTTGCAGAAGCGCGGGCATAGGTCGCACTGGACGCGCCCGTCCTCGAGCCGGTGCCAGTAGCGCCCGGGCACGCCCTCGATGATGTCCTTGCCGGCTGCCATGTCGCTGATCTCAAGACTATACTACACTACGAATCTTGGCATCGAGTTGACCCGAATCAACGGGTCCGCGGGACCGGACCATGACCTCGATTCGAGACATCGACTCCACCTGCGCGGGGCCGCCGCCGCCGAAGCGGCTGACGGCGGCCCAATTGGCCGCTTTCGAGCGCGACGGCTTGCTGTTTCTGCCCGGGCTTTTCGACGGCGCGGAGATCGGCCTGCTCAGGCGGCGCCTGGCGGAGGCGGACGCGGCGCTCGAGGCCAAGCGCTTCTATCTCCTCGACACGACCGGCGGCCGCTCGGAGATCGTCGCCTGGTCGGGCGGGCGCGACGACCTGCTGGGCGGCTGGGTCCGCGTCGCCCGCCTGGTCGAGACGGCCAGCGACCTGCTCGGCGGCCGGCAGGTGCTGCATTGGCATTCCAAGCTCTCGTTCAAGGCGCCGGGCAGCGCCGGCCGCTGGGACTGGCACCAGGACTACGGCTCCTGGTACCGCGAGGGCTGCCTCCGGCCGGACATGCTGACCGCGACCGTGGCGCTCGACCCGAGCGACGCCGAAAACGGCTGCCTCAAGCTGCTGCGCGGCTCCCACAAAATGGGCCGCATCGACCACCCTAACGTCGGCGAGGCCAACGCCGCCGATCCCGCCGTGCTCGAGGCGGCGCTGGCGCGCCTGGAAACCGTCGAGTGCGACCTGGCGCCGGGCGACTGCGTCCTCTTCCACGCCAACACCCTACACGCCTCGGGCCCTAACCCCTCGGAAAGGCCCCGGACCCTCCTGCACGTCTCCTACAATGCCGCCGACAACCTGCCCTTCCGTCCCATGGAATGGCACCCGCAGGCGAGCCTGGAGCCGCTCGACGACGTGCTCCTGAAAGCCGCCGAACGTTGGGGCCCGCTCGACGTCGCGAGCCTACACCGCCCCAATCGCGCGCCCGGCGAGCGCGGCATCTACGGCTACCAGATCGAGCTCAAGCGGCCGGCCGCGGAGGCTTAGCCGTGGAGGCGCGGGGAGAGCGCTAAGAGAGGAAGCGCGGCTGCGTGTACTTTTCGCAATAGTAGTAGCAGAACCGGGTATCGCAGCGTTTCGGTCCCTCGAGCAGGCGCACGTCCTTGCGCAGGATATTGCCGTAGTCCTTGCGGGTGCTGCAGCGCCGGACCTCGCCGTCCCAGTAGATCACGACGAACTTCGAACCCGCCGCGCACATACGCCCGGCATACTCGCTCTTGCCGAGGCGCAAGAGCTTGGCCAAGCGACTGCGATAGCTGCTGACGGTGGAGCGGATCAGCAAGCGATCGTCCGAGAACATGTCCTGCGTCGGCCGCTCGTCCATCCGGGCCAGGACGTCCGCATAGTCGTCGCACGCGCGTTCCAGATAGCTCAGCAGGGCCGATCGTTCACGCGGATCGTAGTCGCGCGGGTAGTACTTGTCGCCGTATTTGCCTTGAAGGATCTTGGGCACCAAGGCGATGCCCTGGGCGCGAAGATCGGCCGAGATGTCCTCATAGGCTTGGACCATCTGCGGCGTCATGACGAGGGAGACGAAGACGTCGAAGCCGTGCTCCTGCAGCGCCCGCACGTGGTGGATGAACCTCTCGTACTTGCCGCGCGACCGCCGTTCCTCGTGATGTAGCCCGGCGTTGACGTAGTGGACACGCGCGGGATCGACCCGCTTCGCGAAGTCGAGCACCGACTTGTGAGAGAGGTTCGAGTTGAGCGAGAGGTAGTGGGATTCGCTCAGGCGCTCGCAGAGATCCGCGAAGCCGGGATACAAGGTGGGCTCGCCGCCGGTCAGGTGCAGGAGCCAGGTCTTGCCGGTGGCGTCAAAGCCCTCGGTCCATTCCTCGTTGGAGGCGAACACGTTCAGCTTGGAGCCCAAGTACTTCGGGCCGTAGAAGCAATAATCGCAGCGGTAATTGCAGGTCTTCAGCAGGTGGAAGTCGGCCTGGATGTCGTAGGCTATCTTCCCGGCCGCCGGGCGCAGCGGCTGTGCCCCCGGACGTTCCTGTTCCGGCGTCGAAGGACTCTCCAAGGGATTATCCAATCGGCCCTCCTGGCTCGGCCCGCGCCGCTACGCTGCGCCGGCTCATAGGGCTAAGAATAAAGAACCTTAGTCGGAATCGGGGTTTTCCTCAAGCAACCGGAGCCGCGGCGGCGGTCCGCAGCCGGCAGCGGCCGCCGCCTCACCGCGCCAATTCAGCGATCTCGGGCGCCGCGGCGAGCTCTGGAATCGGTCCGCTGTCGGCCTCCGGCATGGCTACGCCGAGCATCGCCGCGACGGTCGGGGCGATGGCGGTCACCGCGACAGGCCGGTCGAGCCGGCCCGGCGCTATGCCCGCGCCCCGCGCGATCAGGAAGCCGTCTTGGGTGTGGTCCCCGGTTCGCTCCAGCATACCGGCCCGGCGGACTTCACCGATTCGAGGCGAGGTGACAGCGCGGATCGGGTCGGTCCGCGCCCAAACGACCAAGAGGTCTGGGAGCTCACCCAGGCGCTCGCCGTCGCACAGCTCTGCCACCCGTTCGACGCGCTCCACGGCCGGTTCGCCGGTGTCTACGTTGATCAGCTGTAGAAGGTCGCGTTCGATCTCGTCGCGGAGTTGCTGATATTGAGCGCCCGGCTCGATTCGTCCCTGAGGATCGCGGCCTTTCAGATTGAACCGCACGGCACCGCTGCCGTCGTTGTGCGTCAGGGCGAAGCAAAGTCGTCCCGCCCGATCGTTGAGAGAAACGCCTGATTGATTCAACAGCGTCCGCAGACGCTTGCGCAGATCCAGCGGAACCACGCGGCGGGCCATCGCTATCAGGTTTTTCGTGGCCCGGGCCTTCGCGCTCGCGGGGCGTTTCTCCCATTTCCTCAAGATGTCATCGAGCAAATCGGTCGCCGTGTAGTTCGGACCCATCCCCGGACCACCCATGACGAACAGCGTTGCCTCCGGACCGGCGGCTTCAGCAACCCGCGCCGCGGCCGCGTCGAGCGCGACGTACACCTCCTTGATGGGATCACCGACTTCCCGGGCCAAACTCGGATCGTGATCGGGATGGCTTTTGTCGTGCACGTGCCAGCAGGTATGGCCGATGTCGTGCGGATCGGCGAATACGGTCAGAAACATGTCCCATCTGTCGCTCTTCAGATAGTCACAGGTCATACGCGTCTTGACCTCGATCCGGTCGAGACAGGCTTTCAGGAAGCGCCGAAAGTCCTCGGGCGACTCGCTACGGAAGTCTGACTTCCCGCGGAAAGGGTCTTCGCCATAGCGCTCGGTGATCTCCGCGATCGCCTCTGGAGGCCAACTACGCGGCTTGTGGGAGCGCACATGCGTCGTCCACTCCACAAGTTGCAGCCCCGTGATATTCTTCGTCAACGGCACATCGACCATGTCGATCGAAGCGACGCGCTTGCCGCGTCGGCTCAAGAGATCCCAGAACGGCGCGCGGCCGAGGTCGGTATCCTCACAGAACAGATAATCCTGGTAGGTTCCCGGACGCAACTGGAGGTACTTGTAGCGGCCGTGGCGACCCGGGTTGGTGCCGGTGTACATCGATGGCCAATAGGCGCCGTTGCCGAATCCCGGCAAGTTCGGCACGTCGCACCAGACGCCGCTCTCCACGAGGGAGCCGAGAAAGGGCAGATCGCCGGAGTCGATCCACTCGCGAATCAGCTCCGGTTCGGCCGAGTCCAGTCCGATAAACAAGACTTTTGATCGTGCAGACATGCCTGGCATCCCGCCACTGCGCCCTTCGCCCGCCCGCGCCGATCCAGGCCGCGGGCACCCCGCAATCGACAGTATGGCCATTATAGCCAAAATTATTGCAGCCCGGCCAATTCTCAGGGCCGAGGCTTGGAGGGCATCCTAGGCTGAAAGGAAGGGCACGAAGGGCACGCGCTCACGCCTGGAAACGCGAGGCAGAAGCTCCTTGATCGCCGCCTTGAAGTGCGCCGTCTCCTGGTGCGCGCCCCAGGCTTCCTCGTTCTCGTAGAGCTCGAAGATGAAGAATTGCGCGGGATCGCTGGGCGATCGATAGGGCAGGAAGAGCTTGACCCCGGGCTCGGCCATCGTGGGCGCCACCAGGCCCTCCAGGATGGCGGCGACGGCCGTTGCCTCATCGGCCTTGGCCTCGATGTTGATGGCCACGACGAAGCCGTCGTTGAGATCCTGAGGTGTCAGGTTGGTGTCTCGCATTGGGTTCTCCGTCCGTTGCTTGCAGAATCGCTGATTTGGACCTCGCCCATGTCCGTTTGTACGCGGCCCTCGGCTTGTGATGATTCGGCCCCGATCGAAGCATGGTTGAAGCAGCGGTCCCCTGACCAATCGCCCGGACGGTGCTCGGCGGGCGCGGTCGGAAGCCGTGTCGTGGCATTAGTCACAGCGGCGCCCATGTCGCTTTGGCCAAATCGCCTTGGCCGTCCCCGGCCGGCGACGGGCTATGATGGGAAGTCTGTCATCCACATGTTTCGGGGATCGTCAGCGAGACTTCAGCAGCATTTGCCAGGGCCAAGCGAGTCGGAGGAGGAGATGATCTAAACGGGGATCAATCAGCGTGCCGCACGGAGCCAGGACGGGGCTGCCGCTTGCCGCGCTTAGCGCAGAGCAAGAGGAGAAGGGATATGAGAGCACTGTGCGTAGCGACTTCACTCGTCTTTGCCGCGTTCTTCCATTGCGAAACCGCGTCCGCAGGATCCGAAGGCAACAGCAACACCTTCTACGGGACCAATGCAGGTGCCGCGACACTCGGCGATGACGATTCCGCCACCTTCGTCGGCGTCGATGCTGGTGCCGCCAACACGACAGGCTCCGAAAACACCTTCGTCGGCCACAGCGCCGGCAGCGGCAACGACACCGGCAATCACAACGTTTTCTTCGGTGCCAGTGCCGGCCTAGCCAACACCACGGGTGGCTCCAACGCCTTCCTAGGGTATCGTGCAGGCTTCGGGAATCAGACAGGCGGTGGCAATACTTTCGTCGGAAACAATGCCGGCGCGGGCAACACCACGGCGCGTGAAAACACCTTCATCGGAAACGACGCTGGAAGTGGCATCAACACTGCGAGCAACAATACCTTCGTCGGATCCAGAGCGGGCGCCGGCAACACGACGGGATCTGAGAACATTTTCGTCGGCAGCGCCGCCGGCGAAAACAACACGGAAGGGTCCTTCAACACCTTCATCGGCAGGCTTGCCGGCTACCAGAATGTCACGGCGAACGACAACACATTTGTCGGTTCGCGCGCCGGGCAAGACAACTCGACGGGAACCCACAACAGCTTTTTCGGGACATCGGCCGGCGCCAACAACACCATGGGGTCGAACAACAGTTTCTTCGGCTATCGGGCCGGCTATTTCAACAACACCGGTTTCGACAACACCTTCCTCGGGAGTCAAGCCGGGAACGAGAACACCAGCGGGGACTCCAATACGTTCCTGGGAATCAATGCCGGCGGCCGCAACTCGACGGGACGGAACAATAGTTTCCTGGGTAAATACACGGGCCAAAACAACACCGAGGGATCCTTCAACACCTTCCTCGGCAGCTTGGCCGGCAGCGTCAACACAACGGGATCCCGCAACAACTTCGTCGGACACGAATCCGGTATCGGCAACACCGAAGGTTCCCGCAACAACTTCTTCGGCAATGAATCCGGCCACGACAACTCTACGGGGGCCCGCAACAACTTCGTCGGCTTCAAGGCCGGCCAAAACAACACCGAAGGTTCCCGCAACAGCTTCTTCGGCAACGCCGCCGGCAATGCCAACACTACCGGGAACGAGAACACCTTCGTTGGCGCGCGCGCCGGCTATACCAACGTCACCGGGAGCTCGAACGTCTTTGTCGGCTACCGCGCCGGTTACAACGAGACCGGTTCCGACACGCTCTACGTCGACAACTCCGAAACCGGCACGCCGCTGATCTACGGCGACTTCGCGGCAGACGCGCTGACCGTCAACGGCGACCTGGACGTCACGGGCACGCTCACGAAGGGCGCCGGCGCCTTCGTCCAGCCCCATCCGACCGACCCGGGCAAGCAGCTGGTCTACGCCTTCTTCGAGGGACCGGAGCACGCGGTCTTTCTCCGGGGCAAGGCCAAGCTGGTCGCGGGGCGCGCCGTCATCGAGACGCCCGAGCACTTCCGGGCCGTGGCCGGCAGGGACGAGGACATCACGGTCCAGTTCACGCCGAGGGACACCGACACCTTCGGTCTCGCGGCGCTGGAGGTCACCAAGCAGCGGATCGAGGTCGGCGAACTGAAGGGCGGAAGGAATTCCTACGAGTTCGACTACTTCATCACGGCCAAGAGAGGCGGCTTCGAAGCCCACGCGCCGATCCAGCCGAACAGCCACTTCTCGGCGGACGGCAAGACGGCTGAGGATTTCGAGCGGGCCTACGCGAAGGCCGGCGACCGGACGATCGGGGCGATGCGGTCGCTGCTGATTTCCAACGGTATTCTGACGCCCGACGGGAAGCTCGACCGGTAGACGGCCGCCAGGCTCGGCTG
>JAAUYH010255694.1_pt1 | contig 10112 bp, 6 predicted proteins | sample 7278061 | NCBI WGS metagenome assembly JAAUYH01 (sample SAMN14350203, study PRJNA611818) | marine sediment metagenome | isolation source: surface marine sediment (0.6m) | place: French Polynesia: Moorea | collected 2018-08 | reverse complement strand
TCTGCCACTATCCTACTTCCACAAACTCATCGGCAGCATGGCTAACCGCATTACTGAGGTCATCGCTAATAACGGTCGTAGTACGAAATATTAGTAAATTTCTAGTCTGTGTTTACTTCCTTCTCGTTGGCCACGACAGAGTTTCTAAATTTTTGTCCCCCCCTGTACGCCTCTTGTTCTTCTCCAGAACTTCAAGCAATGCCAAGTCGAGAAATTTTTTCTTCGCCACGTAGCCAGACAGTTTCTTTTCGGTACAAGAACCAGCTGCTCATGTTGAGACTTTCTTGGAAAAATATCCACAATTCTATTCTTGGACCTAGATCCTTGTATTTTTGAAAAAGTGACAGCTTTTCTTCTAAATGATCTTTGCCCTGCAAAATCTAGCTCGGAAGTATCAGACGGCTTTACGCACACGGACAATTACAGTCTACCGTGAAAAGATGAATGAAATAGAGGAACAGTTCTTCCTTCGGCGCTTAGTAGTTTTGGCGGAGCAATAATCTGTAAAACAGAGCCAACGCGGGGTTGCAATATAAGACGGGCTTTAGGTGTCACGGATGGGCAGAAGACGACCAGCTGTACAAATTGTAGCATGTTTTTAGCATTGTTCAGAATTTTTCAGAGCTACCAGTTCTGACCTCTGAGAACAAGACTTGTGTAAAAACAGTTGTAGGAGACCCACAGATATTATGTATTTGAAACGGATGTAGTAGAACCGCTTTTGCGGTCTGGTGGACTGTAAAATACCGGCCAAGTAAGACGGCATGCCTTGCGAGCGAGCTGAATGTGGTGAGACCACTGGCCGAAGACCAAAATTGGGATATCACAGAAAAGATCTACCGTGTTATGATAGGTGTCACGAAATCTGTCTGCTACGCCACTTATGGAAATGTGAGACCTGTAGCAAAGGAAGCGTCAGAGTGGGTCGAGTGCTCCCTTAGCACTTCCCGCCCAAGCTGCGGCCAGTAGTTCGAAAAAGTGTGGACCTGGCAGAATTGTTCCGGAAAGGGGTCTTGTTGTTGTTTCACTTTGAGCGCAAACTTAAGTTACCGACTGGTACTAGGTACAGAACTGAACTTAAAGGCATCTAAAAAATATATTCTATGTGACGTGCCTGTAAACGAGCCGCCAATCATTCCACTTCGAATTGGAGCGCCCTGGGCATCTCTCGGACCCACGGACTTATCGCGGTATCGGGCGACGCGACGGAAGCGAACGCGCGCGCGAAATGAAAAAGGCCAAAGCCTGACCAGGAATATGTGCGGTGAAGTATGCGCGGACGAACGGGACGTCAGCGCCGTGCACCGTTCGAGCAAGGGTAAGAGAGGAATTGATCAGGATGGCGCCGGAAGAGGCAGTAGAAGACAAGATGTCAGGACAACGAATAGAACGTTAGTGCACTTAGCGGTAATCTGCAGTGGAAGTGTGGCCTTATTGCTTGCTGCCTTGTCAAATCGTATCATTGAAAAGCAGAAACCGCGCAAACAACCCAGATATCGAAGAATAGCACTGTTGAAACATATCAATAACTCTCACAATACGCCTTGTCGAAGGATATTGACATTCGGTTTAGTTGGAGACTTTATTCTGAGTATTAACTTTACGAAATCTGTCCTACTCGAATACATCCATTCCATATTCGAAACTGAGAGGATGAAAGTTAACTATGGCAGCCCTTACTTAACAGCACGCTGACAACGAGGGAGGAAACTGCAACTAGAATCAGTTGATTTAATGCGTCTAGTTCTGTGGTATTTGAAGAGCAAGGATTGTGCTTATCGTTTGTGCCCTATTTTTGGGATAGTACCGTCTACACTCTCTACATGGCTGCAATACTTTATGAAAGTACTTTTGAGGGCGATGAAGAATTCTAGTAAGACATCATGCCGCATAACTTTAACTAATAAGGACGAAATACAAGACTCTCAACTACTACTACGACAAAATACAGTACATGGTAGATTGCTACGGGGCATATTTGGTGTTGTTGATGGCGGTCGTATGCGATGTGCCTCTTATACCGAACCGAACCTGTACCGATTTTTCCTTCCTACGCTTGCGATGGAACAGTTCCCTAAAAATTACGCATAGTCTGGTCACTTGCTTCGCAAAATAGTGCGAAGCGATCTATTCAGACTCAGTAGATGAAGCAGCAGCAACCTTCGGCTTCCTTGATTTTCACACTGTCGGTGATTTGTTGATGCCGCTTATCCATCTCGAAGATGAATTGCTAATCTCATGGCATCCACCCCGTCGGTTTCAGGATGAGCTTCGAGAGACTAGGGGACATGTGAACCGAAAAATAGTACTTAAGACCACAGTGTACTTTCCCTGGGGCATTTCTTAAAATAAGATTTGATAGTTGTAGTGCGCCATACAAATCTGAGTATGCACCAGCTGGAGCCTAGGGACCGTGATAAACCACAACTCACAGAGAGGTGTGTTAGTAATTTTTTATGATTGTGACAGTAACCAATCCCTGTACTCCTTGACTAGTGGTCATCCCTTACAACTACTCAAGACGAAGCAGCTGATGAACTGACATGGAGTTTGCAGGAAATGAATAGGTAAGTTTCGAGTTACTGAAACACGGAACGAATGTAGAAGGCTGATTCCACTACTCAGGACCGTCGATCTGTCACTTCTGCACTGAAAAAAATGGGCGATCTAGTATCCTGAATTTGCCCTTGTTTATTGTCGGGAAATCAATACTCTCTAAGTTGAAGCGGTACTGTAACCCGAAAAAAGTACTGATATGAGAAATAGAAGCGGTTCCCAGCGAAAAAACTGTAATAAATACCTGACTGGAGATATGCATTTACAGCAATGCAGCTGTTGACTAGGAGCCATATTGGCAAGCTCCTCTAATTTGGTCTGCATTGCACTACGCCAAGCTCATGTGCTGCATGGTTGGTGCATGTAATTAACATCGGAAAGAAAAACAGATATCTGGAAGAGTGCATTAAGTAAGGTACAGTAGATTTCCAGTTAGTGAACAACATTTTCATGTTCAGTTGTGGTCAGCATTATTTAACTTTCTTGCGCGGTGAGATATTCTGGTCGTTTCGAGAGTACTTTAGCGGTACCACTTGAAGTATACACTCTATATTCCTCCGGCATAGTTTAGAAGCACAGTTCCTGTCAGACGGCGATGCTATCAGGTTCGATTTTTCTTAATTGAGAAAATGTTGCGAAATTACTGAGAAGCTTCACGTTGGAGTTGATAGAAAGATCTGCACTCAGCATTTTTATTAGTCGACAGAATTTGACGCGAACGCCAAGTCTTCGACAGCCGAGGCACTAATGACAAATTATGCACCTTGATTGAATTAGTATACACGATCATCATAGCTGAAATTCAGTGGCATTTCGAGTACAGAACCGCACATTTCTCCTGCTTTTTTGGTACCTTGGAGTAGTCTGTTAACTCTGTATACAAGTCCTGGCGCGACAAGACGTTGCTATAATCTTCCGGTGGAACCTCAAAGATAGGAATATACAAGTCTACATGTGAGTAGGCATCTCTGATGTACGGCCCTTCGAGCATAAGGTCTTGAGCTACGGGAATTTCTGATAACATCCAAACAGAGTCCTGAGATTCGGCAAAGCAAATATGTTTCGGGATACAATCGGTACAGGTTTTTGCCTACTAACTCGCTGGAAAAAACAATTTTCCTCCAAGAACGATTCTCTTCAGTGTTGAGTAGCTTCATTTCAAATACCAAAATGAATGTAGCTAGTTTAATGTCAAGTTCTAATTTGACATAACTCAGTGTGCATTTTTACGCAAGCGTTAAATTATTAATAGATAGAGGAAGATTTCCATCAGAACATTCGCATGCTTCATCAAATTTGAAAGTACGCTGGAGCCGATGTGTTTTTTTCGACTCTGAATAGGATAGGCATGTTATCTGCTTTGCCATAAATGGTTGAATGGGCGTAGCTTCCGAGTTGTTTTCTTTCTGCAGTATTTTTCATATTCATGCGTCTCGAAATTACTTCTAGATGGGGTTTAAACCCAGTTAATGGATTATCTTCTTACAAGCGAAATTCGGTGGATCTAAGATTTTGAACGATTTTGTGTTGGGATGGATACTCTGATAAGTCTGATGTCAATTTTAATAGGAAAGATGACAAAACAGCTTGCAGGTTGAAAATTTTTTACTTTTTAAGTCTCACTGTACTAAATGAAAGAAAATTCTGGTGAATAAACATAAGAAGTGATTTATGGCCAATTCTTAGGTTGTGCTTCCTACGGCATGTGGGTAGTTCATTGAAGGTACGGGATGTAGAATAAAATTTCGTAGGATGTCGGGTTCATAGAGTGCAGCAAGCGAAAAGTACTTAGGCAAGTTGGAAGAGAACGTATAGGTGCGAGCACTGATTTGTACAGTTTGACTTACCGTAATGATTACAGTGTTTTTCGAATTTGCATTGGCATTTCTATATTAGTTATTCAACGGCAGAGTTTCCCAGAAGTTGAGTTTTCACTGCGAAAAAGAGAGGGAAATGTTGTGTCCGAAGTGCATTGGCATTTGGGCTCCTGTAGGGACAGTAAAGTTTTCCTTCCAGAAATCTGGTTTTGATAGAAGCGGATATCCATCCCTTGGTTGCTGGCAAAGTCCATTTGCTTTGGTCCATTATTTGTGGAGGATTTCTTCGCTTGATATCTCACATGTCGTCCAGTATCGTCTTATTTTCTGTCTGATCTTAAATCGAAATAGTGCGAAACTGTCATTACAATCATCATATGATTTGAATTCAAACAATCTGCACCCTACTCACATATGCACATTATTGGCAGTATTCGGAACATACGATAGACGGACAAGAACAATAAATCTGCACAAAACACAAGGGTCGATCGGTTCTTCAGAATCGGTGCACAACACAATTGCATAAAAACCGACTCTGGTATATTAATTAGTACAACTACAAAAAAAGGTGCATAAAATAGCTCCACACTACCGAATCTAGGTTGTTGACGGTAGATACGATTACTGTTTACATACCTCCAAGCTATCATCCATTGCAATAACTCCATGCAGTACAATACAAAAACGTGCGTTAGAGATGTTTAACCATCGTACTCAATAATTTCAACTGCGTTGGGGAAGGCTGCGTAGACAAAAAATTTCCGGCGATAATGTTGTGATTGCAGATCGTGCATTAAAGAATCACTATGATTAGCCTCAGAAATTTGTCTGACTGAAAAATTTGACAAGAGTGCTGCCTTTCAAATTGCTAGCAAATTATTGGGATGTTATGCCACATCGCATTAGACATCCATGACGGATATTTTCTTGGTCTTGTCGGATCTATTGTCACAGTGAGAGAAGCGATGATGATGACGAATAAATCCATAATGAAACGGAGCCCAACTGATTGGTACTGCTGAAAAGTAGAACTCGCAGTGATAAAGAATGGAGAATTTCAGGAGAATGATTAGGCTTAAGTCACGAAGTTAGCATGAATTTTTTCTTCTTACAGAATATAAGGTTGATTGAATAAATCACATTTTCCGTTTCTTCAGTTTTTTGATGATCCGATAGCATATGGAAGAGGAAAAGGAGCCGGGGCGAAAGGGCAGTTGGTTTATTATTTAGCTTCTGAAACTGAGGGATAACAAGTCCGCCGAAGCAGATTGGATATACATAAGCAGCGCAAAGAACGGTGAGATAGTAGCTCTACATATTTAAGAGTAATAAGACTGAGTGGCAAGAATTTTCGAAACACTTTTGAATTTCAGAAATTGTTGTAACTCCGAAACTTCTTCTCATATGTGTTGGGTAATTTACGCAGGTTTTAGACAATCGCACAATCCGCGGTCGTTCATATGAAACGATTTTAAATGGAGATTGAAGCTGTATGACATATATTGGATGACGTAGCATCTTCAAGCATATCGAAGCTTTATTCGTTCCACAACCTGTGCTAGGTAGATCGGACCAGACAATACAAAGTTATCAATAGATTCCGATTCTTCAGTTCTGCGATGTTCGCAAAAGTAGTGTTTGAGACCAGAGAAACAGTTAGACGGACAGTAATAAATTTTAAACTTGAGTGCCTCCAACAAATAATCGATTGCAAAGTCTTACAATAATAAACCACCAAGAAAAATTTAATAATTATATTGCAGTTTAGTGATTTAAAACAACCCCAGAATGGTGCTGGCACTGCGTGCAATTTAGTAGATCCGACAATTTTCGTCAGAGCGCAAGATTAAAATTTTCCAATTCCGAATTGAGTTGTAACAGTACCGCTCGCGTTTCGTAATTTGAAGCGTCAAACTCTGTCCTATTCATCAAACAATGTAAGACTTTTCTTGTTTATATTTTTGATCCGAAAATCAAAGTAAAACAGTAGACTCTCAATCCGATAGGTGTCTGCCAATTATACATCCAAAAAGTACATCGTGTACGGCGATATCCTTGTTAGTTCAGAAGAATCAATTGCGACAGCTGCTAATTAACTTCGCCGGATCATTGTTTCTGACTTGACTACGCGCTCACCGCCTCAATTATCTAGCTCCCGAAGAAATATTCTGAGAAGACGAGGTCACATTAAGTGTGCCACGGACCGGACCTCTCTACTGCGTGGGATCGCACATCTCATGCGGCTGGGATCGGCCGTAAAGAACCTCGGAAAAATAGCAGAACAAAGCGCCAAAGATTTACGGTGCATGTGGGAAACATTATGGAAAACCACGAAGTGTATTGTTAAGATTCTTAGAAAAACTCAAGATACATTTCCCGCATGGAACGAATCAATAATAGCTTATCTTGTAGAGTTTACAGGCAAGATAATGCTTGGCGGCCTTGCGCGCAGAATCGGTGAATGACTACGAAATTTCAGTATCTTGATTGGACGACGGGAGAGATGGAACATCTGAAATTCTTGAGAATATGCCTGAAGGAGCAGTTAATACGCTACAATAGGATTAATTTAAATTCGGCCTTGAAAGAGAATATTGCGATTTTCGTCAGCTGAATAGTAGCTGAACTCGACTGATAGCAGATGGAGATCAATTGTGCCTTTGCCCAATGCCTGTTTCTAACGAATTTACTTTCATACTGCTGACTTGCAACATTCTGCACGTATACACGCAGATGCACACAATAGTGCGGCGCAGATAAAGATAGAAATATCACTCTCTTACATGCATGGATCTGTAGCAAGCCTTTTTCAAGTATGCAGTACGGAAAAAGAAAGAACAGCTAGCATTGTCTATCAGACAACAACTAATTCGGCACCAAAAATGGGCCGTAAGGATTATTCTGAAATTGTCGCAGTGTTGCTATCGGCAAATCCACTTTGATGCCTTTTTCTTTGATGTTCAATTATTTGGATCTGTAAATCAGATAACATTTTGCTTCCCTGCGGATGAAGATCGAAAAGTGGATTCACATTGCTTGCTTTTCAAATTTAGTCACTATTCACGAAGCAAAATTCATTAGTTGTCTCATAAATTTTGAGGTACTAATTGACCGTGAACCTCAAAAGAAATACTGTGAATTATCCTTCTATATATTCTCAGTGATCCTTTGATTTCAAAAGAATCATGTCACATACTAAAAATTTGAACCAGTAACCAAGCCGTTGATGTCATATAGTAGTCCTTGGATTGGGCCCGTCAAAATCTATGGCACAGAAAATACTGTGAGTTTAACTGCCACACTTTATCAATCTGGGATTCACGTATTGTCCCTATATTTTCTAATATTTGTGCTTCAGACTGTCTCTTTCTTCTACCTTAGCTTCAGGGGCTACTTCTAAATAATCATCATATATAAAGTCAGCTTTTTTATTAATGCAAAACTGTTTCAAAGTTTCCAGATTTCGAATTGAAACCTTCATTTACTGCACAAGCAATACATGCTTGAAACGAGTTTCTTAATTCTGAGTAATCGAGTGCAAAAGGAAAATGAAATATCTGTTGATTAAAATGAACGTTAAGGAAGTGCACTCTCTGTTATGCGGGGGCTGTAGCTCTCCATTAGATATCATTTGTTAGCATCAAACTTGTCATGATTGACACTTTTGACGTTTTGAAAAATATTTACCTGCTTACAAGAATTGTTTGCATCCAATCTTCACATTGTACAGCACTGCACTCTTATCCCAATTGAGCCATCTCAAATCAAATCTCATCATGTCGAATCTGCAGAAGAGAACATGCTATGGTGAACGAAGATGCTTCTCAGTCATGAATTGCCTAAGGTAGTTAAAATGATTTCTTCTTCGTTTTTTAGCGCTCGAAGATATGAACTAGGTCTGTCGTCAGCTTTTTTGACGATTGATTTGTACAGATCTTATGCCGCGTGTCTGAAACGATAATTCACTGTGTTCGTTTCATACTCTGGAAGCTCTTCAGGGGTTCTTTTTACTACAGTCGTAACTGAAGAAGGCTACAGAGTTGCAAGTAATGTGCAGCGCGTTTTTGAGTACGTTTAAGTTCCACCCTTCTCACATCTATTCCACTGTATAGGTACATCTAAAATATTGATTTCTCGATTCCTTTGCCGTCGATGTCATCTCAAAAAGAAGGAACTGTATGGTGTACTGATTGAAGCTCTGGTGGACCACCGACTCCGCTCAGGTACTCTGACTGCTTCTAAATTTCTAATTTAACGTTGGTCCCTACCCGTGTTCAATGGGGATTGACCTAAGGTGTGTGCACATCTCCTAACTATAGAATGGTAGAAACGGATTTTCCTAAACCGTACTTAATTGGATATACTGAACCTAATGCCTGGTGTGGGCATTCTTAACTAAATTCGTCTATTATATTTGATGCAGACCGGAATGGCATTCGAAGAAACAGCTCGGACCGAATTGCTGCCCGTGTTGAAAGAGAATCGCTGTGTTTGCTGCTGCTTTGCGAGTTCAAAATGCGTTTTATTTAATCGGTTCGGTTAAACTTCGCGTCGAAAGAGAAATACTTCGAGAAGTTCCTGTTTTAGTGCAGTTGTAAGCGTGATTATTTTATCTCTCTCACGAGACCTATATTTGAAGCAACATGCTCTTGAATTGTATGGAAATCAAGTTGATTCCGAGCGCATCGCAATATTTTTCGACATTTTCTAGTTGCAGGCACATCGGTATATACTATCGATTTTCGCCTTTCTCGTATGGATTGAGTTGCGTTTCTTGTTCTTCAAATAGTACGATTGAATTGTTTAGGTCACTGTCTCATTCGATTTATATGAGTGAAAAAAGTTAGTGACACTTGCGTATTTTAAAGAGCTTAATGACGTTACGCAAAGAATTCTAGTAAAGACGGCTGCCAATTGTTCTTCATTAATCTGGACCAGCAAATGAGGAATAGCCCAAAGTATTGCAGGCTCGTAGTCAATATGCTGTAATAAATCTGGCTTCATTCAACATAGTCCAGTATATGTATTTCCAATATTTGTAGTGTAAAATAAACAACGGACAATCGAAAACATCACTGTAAACTGCCTTGTGCTTTATTACTTCATTTTCCTCAAATTAGCTACTTTAAGTAGCTCATAACCATGCTAGATTGATGAAGTGTTGCCCTTCGACAGTAGGCTGATATCTCGCACTGAAGAAAAAAGAGCACTTCTCCTAATGCTTATTGGATATTTTGAAACAAGACGAAAAGTAACGTAACTATTCCCATTTATCGATTTCTCATTAAGCCACTGCATAATCAAAGTGAAGTATGAAAAATGTTCTATCGAGCTTCATCAAAAACAGAATTTTGAAATTGTTCGAGTAGTTCCTTCAGCTACTTTGGGTTCAAAATATCTAAAAAACGACTATTACAATAATTTTGGCTGAGTACATTGAAGATTAGGAGACTGCCGGACAGCAGAAAAGTTAGCAATGCGCATTGAACTGCAGACAATAGTTCAAGAGCTCTTTATCTCCATGTATGTACCATGTAAGTCAACCTGTGACCCAATTCATCAGACTCAAATTATTCTCAAGTCTACACAATAGAAATTTCATAAATTGTTGCTGCTTTCACAGATCCAAGAATCAACCACTACCATACCCTGAAGGGCTTACAGAAAATTTCAGCTCGCCGAAATTTTTCGATTCTGCATATTGCTAAGTGAATAGACGTTTAAAACGCTTAAAAT
>JAAUYH010157198.1_pt1 | contig 10112 bp, 9 predicted proteins | sample 7278061 | NCBI WGS metagenome assembly JAAUYH01 (sample SAMN14350203, study PRJNA611818) | marine sediment metagenome | isolation source: surface marine sediment (0.6m) | place: French Polynesia: Moorea | collected 2018-08 | reverse complement strand
CTAGAAGTAGCGCAGGGAGCGTTAAACTGATGACTCAGCATCGGTAAATATAACTAGCCTATAAGATGATGGAAAAAGTAAATCTAATAATTTCAATAAAAACAGAGATGCTGACAGTAGGAATTAAAATGCTGTGCATGCATGATGCATTGCTGCACAGCACAAAGTTTCACTTCGGACTTGTCGCCTTATTTGGCATATGCCCAAAGTAGAAACATACGGTAGATTAGAAAAGTAGACTTTATTGGTTAGACTACTATCTTTCATTTCTATTCTAAACATTACCGAAGGTGACTCATGTCAGGAAATTTTCTTAAGACAGTAACTTTCTACTCATGGCTGTTTTTCTTTCACTCAGCATCCTTCTACGCATCTTGTTTTCTTCGTAAATTTATTGGTACTGCACGCACACAACTACACCCACTCCCTTCTTCCGACCAACTTCATACTTCCTTTCCTTTCATGCGCCAAACATCCCTCAACCGACACCTTTACTACCCTTAACTACTCACCGTCACTATAATAGCTACCAACACACACCATCCTCACCATCTTACCTGCCCCTGCCCCTGCCGCTGCTGTTTCATTTCATATCGCCGACATTCACCAATACTGTTATTCCGATGTGGATTAGACTGTGAGAAGTAGAGTACCACTAAAGGGGATACAGTACATTGTTGAGCTCGGCATCCTTCCACGAATCTTGTTTTCTTCGTAAATTTACTGTACGCTATTGGTACGTAAACAACTGCACCCACTCCCTTCATCCAACCAACTACCAACTTCCTGTCGGATCATGCGCCAAACATTACTGTACTCGACCGCTATCTTTACTATCCGGAACACGCCACCTGTACTGTACTCGCTATCGTATCTGCCGCTGCCGCCGCTGCCTCATTTCACATCGTCGACACATCCGCATCTATCAACCGTCATCCACTATGCTTACCATGGAAACCGCCACAGAAACCGATCGTCTCAAAGCACTTGCGGGGAATATTTGGTTTGTTCTCGGCGCTTACTTTCTTGCCTTCTTCCCGTGGATGATCATCCATAACATAGATTTTATTTCAGAGAAGTGGCGAACTTGTCGCCGCACCCGCAAACTGGCACATTACCACCTCGCCTCGTCAATATTGCCTATTATATACGTGGCGGTGTACGCGGAAGCGCAGCGGCGGGATGGGGATAGCAAGGAACTGGGAGCGGCACTAGCAGCGCTTATGTTCAATGTGTTCCAGTTAATGCGAACGATAATGGGGTGGGTACAATTGAATGCGTTCGTAGCATGGTGCAAGGATGCAGTGGAGTGCATTCGAGCGTTGGAAGAGTATGATGGTCTAAGATGGAGGCCAGAGCGTGGGGAGGGAAGGAGCAAAGCTTGGTGGAGGGGGATGATTGAAACAGTGGGGCAGTGGAAGAACGTGATTGTATCGTGGTGCAAGGGTTGTTGGCAGCGCATGCGTAGAATTTTGTGGAGAGGTGATGAAACTGTTTCGGAGGGCGGAGATGGAGATGGAGAAAACAGGGAGGCATCTGTGGCGGTGAACATGGAAGAGAATGATTTGGAGGATGTGGTTATGGTGAACAACATGGTGGTGGACAATGAACTTGGCGGGAGAGAAGTGACGGTGTCACCATCGTGGGAGAAAATATGGAGGGGGGTGAAAGAAGGGAGATTTACACCAAGTAAGTGGCTGCGGACGGATCGAGCTATTCTGAACACGGTACGGTGGGGTGGTGCATATTTGTGTGGAATGGGTGAAGGTTGGAGTGTTGATAGGTGGGCTATTCTTCCTGCCAAAGAAATTGGAGAAATATTGGAGACATTCTTTTCGAGAGAGATGGAGAATGTGCTCAATATTCTTCAAAGAGTGGAATGGGATATGAACGTGGAGAATAATGGTCGTGAATTGTTCAGCGTTTATCCAGCTAATACTGATGATAGTGATGATGATGATGATGTTGTGCTGCTAACCGGAGAGATGAGTGCTGCATATGGAAATCGTGATACCAGTTATGGCGTGGGGGATACATATACAGTCGAGGCGTATTCATTCGAATTCAACAGTCTCGTAGGTTCGTACCCTGGAATTAACGAGAGATACATTAGTGCGAATCGAGAGAGGATAGTGGTGGGACTTGTGCATTCGGTGTTGGTCGCGAAGCATTTGGGGATTGAGAAACTGCGTGCGATAAGACGCTATTACGATGGACATCGTGTTCCGGAGGGCACTATTCTGCGAACCGCGTTCAAGCTTCTACTCATGCAGATGTGCACTCGGATATCAGATGATTCAAAAATTTGGGAGATGTTTACACCCGAGGTTTACCAGATTCCAATATTCCCGTACCGAATGCAGATGGTGGGGTTGTGGGACGAAGGAACGAATTGGCGAGTGTTGCAAGCGTCCGCCCGTCGAGATATCTTCAATTCGAGGATTTGTGCAATTGTAATGGGAGTGGACAACGCGAAAAGGATCCTGGATAACGCTCCATATCCGGTCAATATCTTTGATTACTGCGCCAAATGGACTATTGAACAAATTAGTAGAACACGTCCTGACTGGAAAGGTTCACTAGGAGTGGTAATGGAAACGGTACGCACTTTCCTTGCAGAATGGATTACTGCAAGTGGACGGGAGCCGAACTGGGAACCTGAGATACCGACATCATACGTCGAGTTTCATACACGGGAGAAACTAGGATTCTACGACCGAACGTACATAACTTGGATATGTCAGCGAGAACTACAAAAAAAGGTCGCACAAATGTCGAGGGAGGATGAGAATTTTTCAGGAGACGCATCTTTAATAATGTTGTTCATCCTGGGCTTTCCACTTCTGCAGATGGATAACGCTCAAGACGGCGAGGTTGATGCACAAAGTAGTGAAGAGGCAGTACAAAAAGCGAGCGGGTCGTCACCCGCGAGCACGCATCGCAGGATTGATTTGAGTAACGTTTGGCGTGCGTGGACCGACCTATCTCCGCAAGACATCTCGGTGATAATTCGAATTGATTCAGACAGTGGCACATTGTCATTGAGACTGGAAAACAATAGCGGTGATACGTGTTTCAAATGGGAGGACTGGGTGAACGCAGCTCTAGGATGTTTGAAAGGATTCGAGGAGGCTGTCGGCGGTGAAAAGAGTTATGGACGGAAAATAATGCGGGCGGACTTGCGGAAGCCTATGGTGGAACTGTGCCCACTGCGTGCGCAAGACTATAGAACAGAAAAACCAGTCAAAAAGACGTGCACAGCTCGAGTGTGAACAGGATGGCCTGCGCTCGATGTGCGAATATGCAAATTCGAAGTAGACCAGTGGTTTAACGCTTTCGGTCTCGACATACAAAAATACAGGGTTAGTGATGAAGCAATAGAATGTGTTGAAGGAGTAATAGAAGCAATAGTATGTGCAGAGAGCGAAGAAGTTGGGAACTCTACGCAGTGCGGTGATGTTTGAGAGCAGGTCATCAAGAAGCCGGTAATAGAACATTATTTGATGAATCCTGCGGTGATGAAGGACCATCAGAAGATTGTGCTTTGGAATAGTTGTGACAATTCCTAACTTTTCAATGAAACTTGTCATCTCGTGGGTAGGAGTCGGACATTACTTGAAACCCAAATACTGTTTTGCTTCAGAGAAGCGCATTTTTCAGGCTCTGCAACACACGCTTTGAGGACGCTCGCCGCTCGCCCACCACATTCGCTAAAACCGACACCCCACCATCATTCTCAGTTTGCAGCTCCACGCAAACCGTCGCGCAGGCGGAGCCATCGCCGCGCCGCACCTCGATGTCCACGCCATTAGTGCGGAACGAAACAGATAATGGCGCAAACGAAAACGCATTGCTTGCGAATTGTAATCGCTCGGCCCAAAGAAACACCGTCCTCCTATCCTTCGCGCGCGCCACCAGCGTGTATTCGTCGCGCTTCCTAGTGCCTCTCAATCGTAGTTCTCGAGGCTTGTACAGCACCGTCACTCCATGGTTCTCGTCGAGATGTGACACCAGGTCTCGCAGCACACGCCGCTCGCCTGGCACGACACCTAACGCGGTAGCAGTCAATTGTGTGCGCGCAGGAAGAATCGAGGTGCGTAATTGTAATGATAAAGTGCCTAGTACTCGTGATGGCAACGATGAGGTGTGGAAAACTAAGGTCAGTGGCGGTTCGAACGAGAGTGGCACGGCAGACGACAATGACGCATCAAACGCTTGCGAGCGTAGCCATGTGGCGAGTTCATCTTGCAACAGTTCGACACAAGGTGCCGATATTAATACCACAACTGAGGTGCGCGACACCACGGGCGTTGTCCGTGATGAAGAAGATATCGCACCTGCACGTTCAGGTTTTCGAAAAACAGCTGGATTGGGCGCGATACAGATACAGGTGCGCTGCCTTCGTAGCGTCGTGCTCCCAGATGGAGTCGTGAAGGTGAAGGCGGGTGATACTCGGGCCATGAGCTCAAGTTCTTTGAACGACGTGTTCCGTATGGGATTGACTGCGAATCTGATTATCATTGGTTGACGAGAGTAGTGCAGCCTCGATTATTGCACTTCTCGATTCCTTCTCACATGCCACAAATCATGTAACGACGATATGTCGCCACATAGCGTCTAGTCAACAGAACAGTTAAACATATCCACGGAAGTACAGCACGGTACAGCACGTGGGAAGAGTGTCGATGCACCGAACTCATGAAAATCTGATGTTGAACTTCTGCGGCATCGCCCCACAACGATGACTAGTGTAGAGAATTGGAATAGTGCTCCCCCGAAATAGTGCCATTTGCGCTCCACGCATTCAGCAAGTGCAAGCGCAATCAACACCTAGGCGAGAGATGCAGACGAAGCGGGCGTGCGCGATATTCGGTGTTGTGCTTACGCTCGTGCTGCTGGTGGTCGGTACCTGCACGTCCGCGTTGATTCCAGTGTTGAAAGCCCTGCCTCCGCACGCGGACCTGTTCTTCCACGGGTTCGCACACGCGTTGTTCGTCGTGGCCGCGGCGTTGTGTTCGCCGCGTGCACATCCGATTGCCATCTACTCCACATCCACCGCGCTCGCGTGCGCCATCGAAGCCGTGCAGGGCATGTATGTGCGAGGCCGACAGGCCAGCTATGATGACATTATCGCCGCTGCCGTTGGCTCGCTCGTGGTATTTGTGGTTCATCCCACTATGAAAATGATGCGACGTACGCCGAGCGCGCTCACAGAGCAAGAGCAACCGCTTCCTGTGTGAGCGGAGCAGGGTTCATGTGCCATACATTGTTCCACTCTTGTGGCTTTGGAACCGCTTGCGCCCGTTGTGATGGTATTTGGGGGTTTCCTTCTGAATGAAGTGGCCGACGAAAGGAGGGAGGGGCTCAATCAAGGTGCCGTAGTTGAAAACAAGTTCATCTCTGGAGGAATGGAGGATTCGATAGACAATTGTTCAATTCTCGAGTACTATTCTCGACCGTCTCTTACTGAGAACTCCCAAAACGCGGTTCGCACTCGTTACCGACTAGTTTACAACACTACGCGTGCTACGCCACACTAAACCGCCTGAGCCTCCTGGAACGCTTGAATTTCGGAATTAGCATCCAAATCACCAGACGGCTCGAACGTGTTCTGACTCATCAGCAAGTTGACCTCGTCATTCTTCTCACGCACATCTTCCGCCTTCTTGCGCTCGATATAGTACCCCTCTTCCTCCTTCTCCTGCCTCGCCGCCGCCGCATCCAGGTCCTCGTCGAGGCCCTGCGAACGCAACCCGCTCTCCGCCGCCACACGCTCGAGCACGCTGATTTGCTCCTGCAGCTTGATGCACATGTCGGTCTTCGCCTTGCGCAGCGCCTCCTGCTCGGCCGCCGCCTCGTTCAGGTGCTCCGCCTCGTCCGCGTCTTCCGCCACCTCCGCGCTCGCCAGCAGGTTGTCGCGCCGGTGCTCGGCCTTCTCCGCGTGCCGCTGGCACTGCGCACACCGTACGCGCTGCGTCTCTATCACCGTCTGAAGTGTTTCTGGGCGCGCGCCCGGCATGCGCTCCGCCTCGCCCACGGTCGGCTTCGCCGCGGCCGCGGCCTCCTTCGCCGCCTCCTTCGCCGCCGCCTTCGCGCCCTTCGCTCTGCCCCCGCCTCGCCCGCCGAACAACGACGAAAACATCGCGCAAATTCGTTGCACGACGCCGCAGATTCCTCTCTCGTTCGCTGTGTTGCTGGCAATCGTGGTCGTGTGGTCGTGTTCGTTGACCACACGAAACCCTGTACCGCTGGGTATTTGCGCGAATGGGGAGCACTGCCTGATTTTCTCTACTGTACAACGGGTGACACCCATTGGTTGCTGTCGTTGCGCATACAGATGCAGCTGCAATACAAACCTGTGCTGTATACCGTTCGTCATTGTAACACCAAATTGCACGTTGGAAACGTTCCAATTCCGTGCGCCATTTCACTTCTCCCCGAATCTGAGGTCAACGTGGGTTGATTGCGAAATTGTCGCGTTGTTGCCTCAAGATGAGCAGTCAAGACCTTCTTTTCTAGCTCTATTTTCTTTGGACAATTCATTTTGCCCCGCTTGTTTCACGCTCAACCTTGTAGTATATACCTTCTTGTGCATAACCCTGTATTCACGAAATCCCGTTTTCCCATTTTCTATGCAATTATTCAATATGGTTCCGCTCACCCCAACATCACTCATTAGCACTGGCATAGCCCGTAGGACATGCATTTTCATAAATTGATCTCCTTCTTGTTAGATGGGATCTATGCCGATACTCTTTTCATGTAACTTTAAACAACATGTTGCGCTGATCCGATGTTGTCCTGACGAATTCAAAACGCATATCACAATAAACGAATGCTGCTTTGTTTGCATGGGAATTGTTTATTGTACAGAGAAAAGATCAGGGGAAGCACATGGCACTGTGATTTCGAATGACCTCTTTTACATGCGCTATTTCTAATTACAAATTACACGGCATGCCTCGAGAATTCAGTTCTAATTCGAGATTAAATCTCATCTGATTAGCTATTGGAGAATACTAATTCAAAAAAACAATTTCGTGCATTTTAAAAAAATAGAGCAAGAAATTTTTTCAATAGACTGCAGAATAGAGCCGCAATATTTGATACGATTTCGTCAAAAATTTTCTGTCAATCTGAAAACAATCTTGCGAATTCTACTCGGATGCACCAAACATTTTAATCAGGGAAGCGGAAAAGGAAGGAAGTCAATCCAATGCTAAAAATTTTTGGAGTTTTTTAAATTGATATATTGACTTGCAGCAACCCATGCATCGTTCGCTTATGATTTCTTAAATTACTTGGAAGCGATGGATCAAAACTAGGTCTAAATTTGAATGTTAACTTGCAAAAATGCCTATTCAATCTGGATTAGTCACAGAACACAATCTTCAAATCGGCACATTAACAAGATATATCGAGTCGATTGGTGATGCTCGGTGTCGGGTGTATAGAAACATAATCAGCTAGAATCAAATTATAATTTTAAGGCTATTGTAGTTCTGCTTAATTCAAATGCGAAATGACAACATTTTGTTGAGTGTTAAGTTTCCAAAATTACAGCACTTGCGGCGAGAACAAAAAATATATTAAAAATATTTCCTAATTCGTGCCTTCGATTAGTGCGTCAGTCCTTAATTTTGTCACTGAATAACCAATTAGTGCTTTAAAAAAGTGGAAATAGCCATTATAACGTGTTGAGAAGCGATGCGGCACTTGAATATGAATTTGATTAAAATCCATCCAGAAATGGTTGATAGACCTTGCTTTCGGTTGAATAGCATCTCCTCAAAGGTAGGGCCATGGTTTGCAAATAGTTGATCGAGCCGTAGATGAATTACGGGAATAACTGCCGTAGAATGCGAATTGGATGCGTAACAAAGCTATATATTCGTATATGTAAGTACAACCCCGTAAAGTAATTTGCGAGAGTATTTAGTAAGAACATCTCTCCTCGATTTCAAATAGCTCTTCTATTGGATTAAGTCTCAAATGAAAAGGGATTTTAATCCTTTTCGATACAAGCATTCTGATTGAGCGAAAGTATTTGTGATAATTATTTTTAGTATCGCATACCTAATTCAAATAAATTTCAGAGGAAAATGTTTTTCATTGATAAATATTACGTTATTTCATACGTTAAGACAAAAAAGAGACTGACCCACGTTGTAGTATCCTTCGACGTGCTGAAAAAAAAGAAAGACGCTCCGAGCATCTAATGTTGGCATCCACATGCAACTCAGCGATACTTAAAGCGCGAATATGACGATAAACACGAGAGAGAACGAGCAGCATTCGAATCATGGCACAGCATCGAATTAAATTTACAGGACGCCACCTTTAAAAGAAGTGCAGAAAAACCGTTGGTCGCATGATTCGCTCGATTTTCCCTGATGACTCGAACATGTATGGAGTGCAGAAGTAGTATGGCTGCACTTAACGTGACCTACCACGAAAAATGGTGTAGGATTTGGAGACTAAATACTAGGATACTCGCTATTATCTGTACTTTTCCTCGAAGTGGACCCGATAAAGCTGTGGATTCGCGAAAATTACGTGGACTTGACTCCGGTTTTCGCGGCTTAGGGAATAGTACTGAAGGAGCTGAAGTATGAGCTCGAGAAATAGAAGACAAAATTGGCGTGCACTATCGAGACCATCCGAAAGTCCAACGACCTGGTCAACAAGTTGACGGCCGAGATGAATCCGAACCTCGATACCGTTCCGACAAGTGATACCACGAAGAACACCTGCAGATACATCTATCAGAACGAGCGCAGTCATTTCATGTGAGACAAAAGTTCGTTTAAATATATAGCAGTTGAAAGAATTACTGCTTTACGAGTGTTACGTGTGAGTAAAGTTTAATCGAGAAGAAAAGGTTTGAGGGACTAGGGACAAGTGATGTAGGGTTGTTGGTTAAGTGCATGCCATTTCGGTTTCTCAGCAGCTATGCCGGAAGTCCTAGCACATACTCGATAGTTACTTGCTAAACTGCACGAGAACCACTGACTAACGAGCGTTCGTTCGGGACATTAGGAATTCTTATTTGACATGAACTAATACGTGCTGAGCATCAATTGACGCTAAAATTGTTTCCAGGCAAGCACCGTCTTCTTCTTTTGATATCCATGAGTGTCCCGATAGATTTGAATGGACCTTACCCTACAGCATGACTTTCAATAGTGGCGAGCTGTTGCGATGTACCTATCATATAGAGCATGACTGCGCACTTCATGGTTGTTTTGGGATATCATTAACGGGTTATCCAGTCTTTCGCAGTTGTGATCATTGTTTCGTAACGCAAATGAAACCATTAACCCAGTTGTCTCACCAAAATCAATTACTCGGATTTCGATGCTAAGGAATCCTGGATAGCATACGAGAATCACGTACAATCATGTTGCTAAATCTATTTCGGTGTCTGGGTACTGCAGAGACGAAAAAAGACTGCAGTATTTCATAAAGTTCTGAGATGGACCATTACTTTTTGCGCGGGCATCGATAATATATGGCCCCATGCTCTAAATTCTTCTTTATCATCGAATCTCAAGTTGAATATTGGAAAATCATATTGAGGTGTTGTTGCCAACTTCGGAAGTGGCGTGCCCCAATTAAACCGCATAAATGATTCAAAAGAGAAAAAAAAGTTAATAGGTGAGTGTGTAGAAAACAAAAGCACGGGTTTTAACACAAATAACTTCAAAATTTGACAATCGGAATAAAATTTGAAATATTAGAATACTTTTCGAAAATTTTCTCAAGTACTTTTAACTTCTCATCTTCTAATCAATTAATACAGTTGAGGTTCACTTGCGATTCGAAGTAAATTCGCATTAAAACAGCAGTTTGCCACTATCAGACGCGAATTAGAAAAACCATGAGGACGAGAAATAAATTTAGAACTAAAGATAAGACCAGTCATAAATGGAGAACCATTAGTGATGAGTTCGATTTTATGTGATAGTTCATCGACCTGAAATTGCAAGCTCACCTAAAAAAGGCCTATTGCATTGGAAGGAAGTGCAAGAGTTTACTAAATAGGAATCAAAGAATATACTGGAACGCGACCTCAACGCAAGCTTGAGTGCTGAGATCCAATCGTTTGATTT
>JAAUYH010139575.1_pt1 | contig 10112 bp, 11 predicted proteins | sample 7278061 | NCBI WGS metagenome assembly JAAUYH01 (sample SAMN14350203, study PRJNA611818) | marine sediment metagenome | isolation source: surface marine sediment (0.6m) | place: French Polynesia: Moorea | collected 2018-08 | reverse complement strand
GAGTAATGACTTGCGAACAATTTAATCAGATTGTTGAAGCTATCATTTCGGGGAAATATTCTTGGGCTTGTATATTAATACTGGAGTTTGCCGGATATAATCCCTTACACTATATTCCTTATCGAACGTATAACAGATTGATAAAAGATAATCGTGTCCGGTCTACATCACCAAAAGTTGTTTCAACTGCTCCATTCAAAAGTAGCAGTTCTAGAAGATCCCAGTCTTTTAACAACTTTTCTAAGCAGTTACAAGAACTCAGCTACTTAGAGGATATTCAAGAACAATCTACTAAGGTGAGTGGAAGTAAAGGATGGGTAAGTTGGATTGACGCGACTATATAGCAATGCTCATAATGCTTATAGTCGTGAGGTACAAATTTAAACTAAAATCAAATTCATCAAACCCCTAAAACCTAACGCAATTAAGGGTGTACTGGATCTGACTAAGAATTGCTATAGTCCGCAATAATACTTAAAATCGATATTCCTCAGAATCTACAGGAACTACCCTTAAAACTATTTCTACAGATTCAACTCCCAATTTTGATACAGAATCTAAGATTGTATCTCTAGCGGATTGAATGTATTCATCGGTAATTGATCCTTTTTGAGCAATAGTTGTAACTGTAACTATTGCCTTGTCGTCTATTAGTCGAACTCCAATATGTTCAATATGAGAATTTTTCCTGATTTCGGGGTAGTTCTTTCTGATTTGCTGAATTTCCAACGTAATGCGGTTCTTGATCACAAATTTCTTGAATGAATTGGACAAGGGAAAAGATAACAAAGCTATGATCGCCAACCAAATGAGAATCGGTTTAATTGCTTGTTTTATGCCGCCATAGGATTGGGTAAGAAAGACCAGACAAGCAGTGAAAGTAATTCCCGCTAAGTTAGCCAAAAATAGTAAAAAAGAACCTGTAGCTACGCCGGTACTAGTAACTTTTACTTGACCAATCTGGGTAGCAAGTTCATTACCGATACCCAACCCAATTCCCGTGACACATAAAGGAGGTACCAGAGCAACAGCAATCGCAACTCCAGCAATGGAACTGGCAATGCTTTTGCGAGTCAAGGAAAAAGAACCGGCAGCTCCAGCAGCAATGGCAATTACTAAGTCAATTAAATTGGGACTAGTTCGAGCTATAATTTCTGAACCAACAAGCTCAATGGGCAGTAAAAGATTGATCAAATAGGAGACGAAAATAGCAGTCAAAGCTCCTAGGGCAACAGTTACTATTGAACGCTGGTAGAGCATCCTATCTCCTGTAACAATGCCAAAGGCCATACTCAAAATTGGGTTCATCAAAGGGGCAATAATCATAGCTCCAATAATTACAGCGCTACTATTGACTAAAAGTCCATTGGTAGCGATTACCGTAGCAGTAATCAACAAGAAAAAGAAGCCAAAAGAAGGAAGAGAGGCTGCTTCACGAGCATGGGCAAGTTCCTCAGTAGGTACAGGTTTTTCTAAGTAGATATGCCAACTAGCTGTGAGAGCTTTCCACAAAACAAAAAATTGACGAAATGGGGGCTTTTTAAGGATTGATTTAATTTGTCGAAGAATTTGCTGCATTTTATGTAATTTGCTTAATTTAAACCTGAGCTCGGGAAATCGCGATCTCGGTCGGTTTCAACTTCGCGCTCAACCGCTGCTCGATAGGTATCTACCACGTGATTGGGCATAAAATCACCATTTTGAGATAAAAATGACCATGCCTGTCCGACATGAACATAAGTTCCCACTGTTTGAGTAGGAGGAACTAAGGTAAAAATATCGGCTAAATTGACTACTCGAAAGCTATTAGGGACTTGTTTGGCGTGGAGTTTGGCAAAGGTAGGATCGCCAACGCGGGGACTGGCATAGGTATAGAGTTGGATTTGTTTCCTTAATTGAGGAACATTGAGGGCGAGATCTAAGGCTGCTAAATTTGCTAGAGAAGACCCCAAGCTATGTCCGGTAACGTAGCAAGGTATATTGGAATCGAGGGTTTGGGCAATTTCTCGCGGGAGAGGCTGGACAATCCTTAAATAATTTTTGAGAAATCCTTCATGAATTTTGCCGCAATATTGACCGGAATTGGGATCTGTAAAATCTTTTTGTACAGCAGTGAAATTATTAATCCATTCCACCCTGGTTTGAGTTCCCCGAAACACAATGATGTTGTTTTCTGGAGAAGACAAGACAAATCCCAAATAAACCGGTATTTCTTGGATCAGTTTGACCATTTGCCCAATCGCTTGTCCCATTTCCTGCTCCGCATTATCCAGATTTTGTTGCAGAGGATCGGAAAAATTGCTTTGATTATTAGTTGGCAGCTGGACGGCAACGGTTTGTGAGGTTTTTGCTTCTTGGCCCTGAAAAGAGGCTATTTGCTTATAGCGATCCAGTCTTGGTGTATAAGCAGGAAGCTCCTTAATCGAACCATCATAGGTGGGAATAGTTTTGCCGGTCAAATACTGTTGAGTAGCTATTTTACTGCAATTAATTAGGAGTTTTGATAGTTCACGATCATAAGGAATATTGGGAGGAGTAAGCTCTAAGGAATCGATAATTTTTTGCCCTTGAAAGATTTTTTCCGCATCTGCTTGAAAAGCCGTTTTTAAAAGACTTTCTTGGTCTTGGGGCATCTGTTGCTCTGCTAAAGCTTGTAATTGCTTTTGCTTTTGACGAGTTCGATAATCAGTAGCTGTTGTGGCAGTAATTCCTGCTGCTACGCCACCAAGTAAAAGCTGCCTACGGTTAAATTTCACTCTCTTGCCTCCTGATTAATTTTCTTCGACCACTGGCATAAAATTGATTAGTGTTTTGTCCTAGCACCCAGGTTAAAGTAAATAAAGCAGCAGCTATCCTAAAGCTGCTTACATACGGTACGAATAGCCCAATTGTAAAAAATGTCAACCAGGCCATAAATGCCATGGCCAAAGCACCAAGAAAACCAAAAAGGTATCCAGCAAGCGCCAGAATGTCTTGCCCCTTGGTAAATTGCCACCTCACGCTCAGCTCCCAAAGCATTTTGGCGAGTAAACCCGCAGCTAAGAGCAATTTTACCGTCAATAAACCATCAATAGGGATGAGTCCTAAGATAGATATACCAAGGGCATAATCGAAAACTAAGGCGCGACTGCCCCTTTCTTGCCGCAAGTAATTGGGGTTTTCCTTCATGGGTTCGCTCTTTATTTTTGATTTTGGGAGCTGGTTTCTGAGCTACCTACACCACTATCCTTTTTCCATTGTTCGATCGCCTGGGTTAAATTGTCTGATGATGCCCCCGTAATCATGTAAGCTTTGAACTCTTCTCCCTCACTGAGATAGGAAGCATAGGATGGCTGTAGATAGGGACGATAATCAGGATTATTGGCGATATATACTTCAAAAAAAGCTAATGTCATAGCTGTTTCATAACTGGATATCAGTCGCGGGCTGGGGAGGTGGAGCTGGGGAACCATTTTGAGTAGTCTTGATGCTCCGCCATCAAGTTTGGACAAGTCAATATGAGTTTTTCCTTGTTCTAGCACCATGTATCGCTCTGAGGAATCGAGCCAAGGGAAAGAACGAGCTTGCTCGAAGACAAAGGGGGTAGCCGGGTCGTAACTACCTGCACCCAGGGCAACGGGAATTTGAATTTGACTCAAGCCCTGCTCGCCAAAAATACTGGCATTAACTGCATTGGAAGCAATAACTGCCTGGATACGCTCATCTCGAAAATTATGGTCTTTACGTTCTAGTTGTAAAGCTCGGCATTCCAGTAATAAGGCGGTATTAAATTTTTGTACTTCCCGATCGCAGTCCCGCTCTAGTTGCGCGAAATTGGGAGTTGGATTAGCTCCAGATACTGCCAGTGCCGTATAACCACCGTAGGAATGGCCATAAATGCCTACATTTTCCAGATCGAGCCTGGACTCAAACTCGGTTGCGTTACGTTTTTCTAGGGCATCGAGGGTAAAGCTGATATCTAACGGGCGATCTATAAACTCATTGAGGCTAAAAATGTCCGAATGAAAACCAGTTTGGAAATCTTTAGAATATTGGGCATCACTGCCGGGATGTTGGGGCAGAACCACAAAAAAACCATGGGAAGCAAGGTGCTGAGCTTTTTCAGTAAACTCTTCAGGTCGAGAACCTAACCCGTGAGAGATAACCACCACCGGAGTTTTACCCGATCGCCATTGCTCTGGCTGATAGACATTAACGTAAAAGGAGCGATTTCGATCGCGATCGGTGAGATTCCAAGTCTGTTGCTTAATACCGGATGTTCCCAATTGACGAAGATCTGGGAGTTGTGCAAAATTTACACTTGACTCTTGAGCTATCTCCTGCTTTGATAGTTGGGCGATTTCAGCGGTAAACAGCTTGGTTGCCTGAACAATAAGCTCCAGATCTTTCTGTAAAGCAATTGCTTTTCTAAGATCCAACTGGACATTGGTTGCCAACTGACGGAAAAAATTCATTAAGGTCAACCCTTCCTCATCAAAAGCAGCGGAAACGATTGCTCCCCTGAGGGCATATTGGCCATTGCCCCCACCTTGAATATTAATCACTTCCCCAAAAAAGTTGAGCAGCCGTTCTCCTTCATCAGTATTGAGCAGGCGAGATAGCACAACTGGCTCGACGTCAATCTTTTTAGTGAGGAGTTCTCGAAACAGTTTTTTCTCTTCCTCATTAACCCCTGCCAGTTTCATATAAAAACCTAAGTCTTTATCTATTGTGCCTTCCTCAGCGAAAATTTCTAAGGAACTAACCTGCAGAGAATCAATCAAGGGACTGTAGTAAAAGAAAATCTTTTCTGCCGCTTTTAGGGGCATTGCCATCAGGGCTGTGGTACTTACTCCTAAAGCGAGAGAAACTAGCCAACGGCTTAAACTTGATTGATAGCAGTTATTTCCCTTTTTAATTAATTTATAATCGAACATTTTATTCTTAATAAAAATATTTTAGCTACTAACCTGAAAATCGCGGGTCGCGCAGCGCCTGCCTTTGGAGTGAACCTCTCACGATTTTCAGGGGCTATTTCACTTCCTTTCAACGGCATTAGTTAGTAAGAAGACCGACTCCAGCACCGATCGCTGCTCCAGCACCTACATCACCTGCGGCTGCACCAAAAAGAGCTCCCGTAACAGCCCCGCGAACAGCACCCTTCTTCTCACTATCAGAAAACAGATCGTCGATAAATAAGGAACTTGTCCCTCCAGTTGCGGGTAACTCACCTTCGAGAATCTGAACAACTTCATAAGAGAGTTCGTCTCCTTCTAGTTGGGGATTAGAAATCTCTACTACAACGCTGGTAACTTGACCTTCCCCGACAATCGAGAGAGCAGCATTCGGTGGGTCTTCAGCAAAACTATCCTTGCCCTCGTCCCAAGCGTCTAAAAACCCTGGCAAAGCAACGTGACCGGCAACTCGTTTAGGGCGATCGCTAAAAAAGATCACTGAGGGACTCACACCTTTGAGGGTTAGGGTTCCATTTTCATAAACCACCGATTCCGCATTCTGAACAAACAGGAGTTCCACCTGAGTGCTTGGGTCGGGTTGGGCATAAACTGCCGTAAGCGTTGCTAGCATTGCTATTGGTAGTGCTAAAGTAAGATTTTTCATGCTCATAATTAGTTAAATAAAGTGTTTAGTTTTTCAGCAAATAATGGAATGAAACCTTTCTCCCTGCTCCCTCTCTTGGCTACCGTGTACACACAAGTTTCTTGTGTTTCGTCTCTGAGATTTGTGCCCCCTAAATCCCCACCTCTCCCTAACCCTCTCCTAGTAGGAGAGGGAACAGATTGTCTCCCCTCGTAGGTGAGATTAAGAGGGGTTGGGGGAATTTGAAATCTTATTCCCCCCAAACTTGTGGGGCTAGATTCCTTATTTTGAAGTTGATTAGGAGATCTGTGTACACGGTAGCTCTCTTGGTGGGCGCTCCCATGCAGCCTAACAGGAAAGTCAAATGCGAAATAGCTCATAGTTTATGGGGTTGTCACATCTGGTTCCTGGATAACATCTCCTTGTTTGCCCATATTGCCGACCAGACCGACTCCAGCGCCGATCGCGGCTCCTTCTCCCACATCACCCGTGGCCGCGCCAAAAATAGCTCCTACAGCGGCACCTCGACCAGCACCCCGCAGCTCGCTATCAGAAAACAGACCGTCGATAAATAAGGAACTTGTGCCACCAGTTGAGGGTAACTCCCCTTCGAGAATCTGAACAACTTCGTAAGAGAGTTCGTCTCCCCTTAGTTGAGGATTAGCAATCTTTAACACAGCGCTGGTAACTATAATGTCACCGATAATCGAGAGGGCAGCATTAGGAGGGTCGTCGGCAAAACTATCCTTGCCCTCGTCCCAAGCCTTCAGGAATCCCGGAAGGGTGACATGACCAGCAACTCGTTGAGGGCGATCGCTAAAAAAGACTACTGCTGGACTCACTCCTTTGAGGGTCAGGGTGCCATTGTCAAAAACAACCCCTTCCGCATTTTGAACAAACAGGAGTTCTACAGTTGTGTTGGGTTTTGGTTGGGCATAAACTGGCGTTACTGACGCTAGCATTGCCATTGGTAGTGCTACAGTGAGATTTTTCATGGTTTCTGTTTGATTGATTAAACTATAGACTTGTTGAGAAATAGTTTGTGCTCACAATTCAGTCCTTATTGGATAAGGGTTTCCGAAACGCGGATATTTTCTTCGCAACAAGCATAATAAACTCAAAACTTAATTTTTATTTCCTCATTAGCAGGCTGTTCAGGCATATTATCGTTAATTCTCAGCTCTCGATCTGGAGACGGAACATCCTCAACTACATTTGGCTCTTCATTTTCTTCATTTATAGTTAAAGGTGGCTCTTCATCTATAGTCAATTGCGGTTGGGAATTAGGCTCCTGTTGCTTTTCGAGTATTTCCGCTTCTCGCTCGAACTCCTGGTCTCCCTCCTCGAAGAACTGTTCTGATTCATTTGCTTGAGCCCTAACGGGAGAAAATTCTCCTACCATAATCGAGATGGAAAAGCCTAGTAAGATTGCGCTTATCAACTGGTAAACTCTTCTGTTAATCATAGTGATTTCCTGATTGCTCCTGTATTAGATACTATTCGGCATCCTAAGATTCCACTTTTGCCATCTGACAGCCTTGCTTTGGCTTAGATTTTATCTCTTCCATCCAGGCTTGCATCTGCGCTTCCCCTCCTTCTCCCTCCAACCAAGTAACTATTAAAAGTCCAATAGTTCCATCATCTGGTTCACAACTAAATTTAATTTCGCCACTGACATCAATAGGTATCCGTTCGGGTTGGGAGCATTCCCATCCTCCGCTCTCAATTGTCTCCTGCCAGCCGCTATAATTTTTAGCATCAACTTTAATCTTTTGATCTCCTTGCAGGCAAGTCCAAATTGTCACCAGGTCTGAATCATCAGGTAAATCATCTATAATTCCACTGTCACTTTCTGTTCCTGGTGTCGAGGGTACTTGGGCAGCGCCGGAAGGAGCTACACCAAGCAGACAGCCAATGCTAACTAACACAGATACGCTAACATTTGTTAATTGTTTGAGGGTCTCGATCTTGTTCATCTCTTAATTTAATTGCTCAAATTCAATAGGGTTGGTCAAATTGCAGTCGTCCTACACCGAGATCCAAACCCATTCGCCGGCAGGGAAGGCGTTGACTGTAAACAGATAAATTCCGCCATCAGAGGGATTTTGCTTAGCTTGTAGGCTAATACTAAAAGTAGTACCCGGAGAGACAGGTGGCTCGAAACTTACATTGATGGTTTTACTTTGGGGGTCTTGAGTAAAAGCCTGGGGTGCAATTATGATGCCTGCGGTGCTAATAGATAATACGAGTAAGGGTAGAATCCGCATTTGATATCTCCAAAGTTAATTCTAGAGGGGGGATGACACACAAATTCAAAAGTAAGGTATGGATTAGCGCTTGTCGTAGATGAAAGTTAAACTCAGGGCTACTCCTGACAATGAGCCTTATCAAAACATAAGTTATTTATTATCTTTGTTCTTTGGCAGATGGTATTCGAGTAAATTGGCTGATTGAGCGTGAGATACGCTGGTGAAAATTCCCTTTATTGGGAAGACTAAGGTATACAAATAGTTACTGAAAATATAGCCAAATATGACATTAAGCAGATATTACTTAACCAGGAGTAATCTCAATCAATAGTATCTTGCCATTAAACTACAATTTAGAACATTAATTTTTGTACAACAAAATGTATCGAAATCAATTTTTGTACAACAAAATGTATCGAAATCTCTTGCCTATTTTGTTTCATCTTCGTGGGACTTGTCGCACCTCTCTATAATCTTCCCTACGAGGAGAGATAGCATGGTGTCCCTCTTTCTATTGATAAATCCCATGACGGGATTTAGGGAGTTGAGATAATATTCTCGAATGGGTTTAATCTCGCTTTAGGCGATCGCAATTGCTTGTTAACTAATTTTTGCCAGAACTTTTATTCTTTTTATTCGGTTAATAAGGATTTCCGTGCTTGGACAATTCGAGAAGCGATCTCTGCGGTCGATTCTTCGAATAAAGGCAAAACACTCTCTATAAAAACTTGAACTCTCCCATCAGGAAGTAATTCTAAACGGGTTTGCACATAACCCTCTGTGGTTTCTTGTCTTAATGTTGCTTCGTTGGGGTTTTCAGCACTCGCAACCATGCCGATTTGATTTAGAATTTCTTGAAATCGTCCCTGCATATTAATTTTTTTTGTTAACTTCTGCTCAGAATCCTACCATTAAATTCGTCAACAGGATTAGCTAACTTGCAGCAATTTTCAATTGAAAAATTCTCAAGGAAAAAGAGAAGAGAAGGGGAAAATTGTTCGTGATAATCTGGCGCGAATATATTAATCCAGCCTATACGAGTCAGACATGCCATTGCTGTCTGCACATAGGTTTAAGAAGCAACAAGTCTTTTAAATGCAGTAATCAGGCTTGTCGCTGGCTCACAAGGGTAGGTTTTTTACAATTAAGAAGAATCAGGAAAAGCCAAATCGCTGAAATGATTAAAGGAAAAGGGAAGCAGACGACCAAGAGTGATGGACTGGCCATTGAGTAGTCGCGCTATTACAGTTAACAAACCATTAAGAAAACAAGAGATGTGACGGGTTTCACAAGCTGCGGAATTCAATTCCGCAGACGAGCCCTCACCAATAGGAGCGGATTCAAAAAGCCTTCGGCGATCGCCAATCTCTTCAGAGGAAGAGGTGATTTCTTCTCCACCCAGAGTAACCATCCACAGCGTGGCGACAGCCATAGCTAACCAATGTCTTTCTGCTCTTTCGGGATGGGTTAGGCGGGTTCGTTGCCTAGCCCGCCCATCGCTTTTAAAATCTCGATAGCAACTCTCAATCCAGACCCGAAATCCATACCAGAGGATATTGGCCTCGGTGGGGTTTAAATCCGTGAGAATTAACCAAGGGTCAGTGTAACCATTATCCCATCGAGCCAGAAGAGTGCAATCAAGGGGATTAGTTTTAAAGCAAGTAACTGGTCCTGACCAACTTGTACCAGTCCGAGGAACAACTTTGGCCAACGGCTGCCATAAAGATGAATTGGGCAGTTGATATTGACCTTGTTGATGATTAATTCTTAAAAAGGGATGCCACCCTAACTTAACAATCTCCTCATACAACCAATGAGCGTATAATCCTCTATCCGCACTAACAACTACCTTCCAACCCGTGGGGACAATATTTTTGAGAGCTTGAAACAATTCTTGCCAGTAGGGTTTCCAACTTCCTTTCTCCATTGCTTTAACTACTTTCCAGGCTACGGTCATGCCACAACCTCGATATAAAACGTTAATGGAAAGTACCGTAAAATTTTGGCCAATAGTAGTAGCATCTAGGGCTAGAGGTAGTTCTTGACTTATCGATGGCCATAAATCGACAATCCATCGCAGTAATGAAGCAAAACAATCTTTGACTTCTAGAGATACTCTTTTATTACCTTTTTTGGCCTTAGCTTTTCCTTCCTTATACCATTCTTTTAGTCTCTGACGTACTGTGTTTTCTTGCTCGGTATTAATTTTGGCTATTAAGTGAGAGACCCTGGTTAAACTACTTGAACTGGTCATCACCATCCCAAAACTCCAAGTTGCTAATCCCG
>JAAUYH010176939.1_pt1 | contig 10113 bp, 4 predicted proteins | sample 7278061 | NCBI WGS metagenome assembly JAAUYH01 (sample SAMN14350203, study PRJNA611818) | marine sediment metagenome | isolation source: surface marine sediment (0.6m) | place: French Polynesia: Moorea | collected 2018-08 | reverse complement strand
GGCCAGTTGCCGCACCGTGGGATGTTCGAAGAGCGCCCGCAGCGGTACTTCCACCGACAGACGCTCGCGGATATTGCTGACCATCTCCATGGCAAGCAGAGAATGGCCTCCTAGCTCGAAAAAGCTGCCATCGACGCTCACTTGCTCAAGCTTGAGCAATGTGGCCCACAGTTCGGCCAGGAGACGCTCGGTCTCGGTCTGGGCCTCGGCGATGGGGCCACCGCCGCCGCCCGATGGGCTGATCCCGTGCGCCAAGCTGAGACGCTCCAGGGCCAGGCGATCGATCTTGCCGTTGGGGGTGAGGGGCAAGGAGTCCACGAAACGGACATAATCGGGGACCATATATGCTGGCAAGAGAGTTCGCGCGTGGGCGATGAGCGTGTCTGCGCTCACCTCTTGGTCCAGGTCGTCGGTTGTATGCGCGACGACGCGGGCGACCACGAAGGCCACCAGGTATTGCTGGGCATCGTCTTGGCGATGCAGGATCACGGCGCATTCGGCCACTTGCCCATGTTGGCCGAGAACCGCGTCGATCTCTTGCAATTCGATGCGGTGGCCCCAGCGTTTGATCTGATGGTCGCTGCGGCCCATGTAGATGAGTTCGCCATTTTGTCGATACCGGGCCAGGTCTCCGGTGCGGTACATGATTGGGCTATCTGCGCCGCCGTAGGGATTGGCGATAAAGCGCTCGCGGGTGCGCGCGGAATCGTGCAAATAGCCCGCACTCAGGCCGGAACCGGCAATGTACAAATGCCCCAATACCCCCGGCGGCACGGGGTTTCCGTGCTCATCCAAAACGTACATCTGGGTATTGCTGATGGGGCGACCGATGGACATGAGCTCCTCATCGCCGCGGAATTCGTAGGTGCTCGACCAGATGGTGGTCTCGGTGGGCCCGTACATGTTGACCAGGCGGCATCCGGGCAGGGCTTGGTGAACGGTGCGCGCCAACTCCAAGGGCAAACGCTCGCCGCCCAGCATCAGGGTGCGCAGGGAGCTCAAGGCGCTCAGGCGGCCGGCATCGCGGCCAAGAACCCCCATGAGCGATGGCGTGCACTGCAGCATGGTGGCCCGATGGCGCTGGGCCTGGGCCGCGAGTCCATAGCTCTGGGACCGGGCACGGCGCTGGCTATTTTCTCTTAGCTCATTCAAGTACGGCAAGTGGGCGAGGACGGTATCTTCGTCGACGCCAAAGTCGATGAGGCAGGCGATTTCGTCGACGCCGATGTCGCCGACCTCGTCGACCAACGTTTGGCAACGCTCGATATCGCCAAATAGGGTGCTGGTACCAAAGAAGCGCTGGAATGCGTGTTCGAGGGTTCGTTCGAGATCGGCTTCACTGACCTCTGCGCCCTCGGGAATCCATTGCGCTTGGCCCAATAGGTTTTTGAGTAGCCCCGACGAGGTCCGCAGATAGTCCATGAACGGCCGGCGCACAATCTCGCGTACGTCGTCGGCGCTGGCGCCGACAAAGGTATGCAGCATCAGGGTAACCGTGCCGGTATCGGGGTCAAATCCGTTTTCGGCCCGACTCTGGCGGTAGACGCGGATATTGTCGTGCAAGTCGCGGATGTTCTGCCCGAGCATATGGGTCAGGACGTGCAGGCCGCGGCGGCCGGCAGCGCGCCAGGTCTCGGGGTTGCCGGCCGAGGTCACCCAGACCGGCAGCTCCTCTTGGATCGGCCGGGGATAGAGCTGGACCTCAATGTCGTCGCCGACGCCGTTTTTCACTGCAACCGCATCGCCGCGCCACAGCTGGCGTATGGTGTCCAGGTGGCGAAACATGATGTCTTTGCGCTCGGCAAAGTTCTCGGGCGCCAGGGCAAAGTCGTTGGGTTGCCAGCCCGCGGCAATGGAGATACCGGCCCGGCCCTGGGACAGATTGTCGATGACGGACCAGTCTTCAGCCGCCCGCAGCGGTTGGTGGAGCGGCAACACCACGCTGCCCGAGCGGATGGCCACGCGCTCGGTGATGGCGGCCAGGGCTGCACTCGTGAGGGCCGGGTTGGGAAAGCGTCCGCCAAATTCGTGGAAGTGGCGCTCGGGCGTCCATACACTGGAAAATTCATGGGTATCGGCAAAGCGCGCGCCTTCCATGAGCAGCCTGTATATGCCGCGGTCGCGGTCGCAGTCGCGGTGTTGGCCCGGGGCATGATTGCCAAAATAGAATAGGCCGAAATCGACGGCATTGCCGGCGATAGGGCGAGCCACAGGGCCGGCGGTGCTCAGTTGATCGCTGGCGATCAGGACCACTTTGGTGCCGCGGGCCAGGGGCCAAAAGAGTTCCAGGACCGAGATGTCAAAGGAAATGCTGGTGACCGCGAGCAGGGTGTCGCTCGTGTCGCAACCGATGCGCTCGTCCATGCCGGCAAAGAAGTTGCTGACGCTGTGATGGCGAACGGTGACGCCTTTGGGCTGTCCAGTGGAGCCCGAGGTGTAGATGACGTAGGCCAGGTCGTTTGCTGCGATATCGACGGCGGGCCGCGTGGTCGCCATGGTCTGCCAGTGGGGCCGGTCTCGGTCCACATCGATATTGACGACATTGACGACGTCGCGGTCGGCCCCGTCGCTGGACAGTGGCCAAAGCGCTGCAGCCAGGTCGGCATGTGGGCCGTCTACTATGACGGCGGCCAACCGTGCATGGTCGGCGATGTAGCGCAGGCGTTTTTGTGGATACTGCGGGTCTAGGGGCACGTAGGCGCAGCCGGCCTTGAGTACGGCCAAGAGCACGGCCAAGAGGTCACAACTGCGCTCCATGCACACGCCGACCAGGGCGCCCGGCGGGGTGCCCCGCTGCCGCAACCAGTGGGCCAATTGGTTGGCCTGCCGATCGAGCTCGCCGTAGCTGCGCTCTTGGTCTGCAAACACCACGGCCACGCGATCGTCGTGCTGCGCAGCCTGGGCTTCAAAGGCGGCGTGAAATCCCCCATGCATGCCGGGAAATTCGACATCTGCGCTGTCAAACCGATTCCAATCGACGAGGATGCGATGGCGCTCTTCCGCGTCGAGCAGCGACAGCTGGCTAAGCGGGGTGTCCGGGCCCTCGATGATAGACTGCAGGAGATTGGTGAAATGGGCCGAGAAGCGCTGCACGCGTTCGCGGCTGAACAGAGCCTCGTCGTATTGCCACAGTCCCGACAGTCCAGAGGCAGTCTGGCCCAGCATGAGGTTGAGGTCAAATTGCGCCACCGTTTGCGACAGCGGATAGGGCACAATGGAAAGTCCGCCGACCGAGAGCCGTTGTGCTTGGTCCGCGGTCGCAAAGCCGAGGAGTTCGACATCGTCGCGGCGGTAGGATTGAAAGGAAAATAGGACATCGAAAAGCGGCGAGCGACTCAGATCGCGCTCGGGCTGCACCGCTTCGACAATGGCGGCCAAGGGCACCTGCCTGAGGCGCATAGAATCGGCCAGGGTTTTGCGGAATTGGCGCAAAAAGTCGCGAAAGGACAGGTCCGCGCTCGGTTCGGATACCACGGGGATGGTGTTGACAAAGTAGCCGACGGTGTGTTCCAGGCCGCGCTGGGTACGTCCCGCGGTGGGGGTGCCCACGGCGATTTCTCCCTGACCCGTATGGCGGTAGAGAAAGGCGTGGAAGGCGCAGAAGAGCAAGGTAAAGAGGGTGACGCCCTCCGCTTGCGCCAGCTGGGTCAGGGCGTCCCCGAGCGCGGGGGAGGTTTGAAAACGCGCATGTCGACCAATCGAAGCCTTCTCGGCCGGACGCGCTTTATCGGTGATGAGTTGCAGGTTGGCGACTCCTTTGCCCAATCGATCGGTCCAGCATTGCAATTGCTCGCGATAGCGATCGCTTTGCACAAACGCCGCTTGCTCGGCGGCAAAGGCCGCGTATGGCATGGACGATGCCTGTGGGGCTGAGGTTGGGCGGCGCCGGGATGGATCGTAGGAGCACAGCAGCTCGTCTACGATGATGGTGAGTGACCAGTAATCGGCAACAATGTGGTGGACCGACAGCAGTAGCAGGTGCTCGTCGGCGGCGCTTTGCAGCACGTGTACCCGAAACAGCGGCCCTCGGGCCAGGTCAAAGGGGGCGTTGGCCAAGGCGTTGAGGCGGCCGTCAAGGCTGGCTAGGTCGCCGGAGTCGTTGAAGTTGGAGACCGGCTGCCCGTGCCCATCTTCGATGTATAGGGGCAGGTCACCGTCTCCAATCCGATATATGGGACCGATGTCCCCGGTAAAGGTGGAAATCGTGGCCCGCAACATGGAGTGGCGACGCCAGACCAGTTCGAGGGCCGCCCGCAATCGTTCGCGATCGAGGGGGCCGGTGATGCGGGCGGCATACGATAAGTTGTAGGCGGCCGACTGCGGATCGAGCTGATGCAGGAAGTACAGGGCCCGTTGCCCTGGCGACAGCGGGGTCACGCCATCATCGCGGCTCCCCTGCCCTGTGCCAGGTGTCGCTGACGGCGCTGGCGGCTCGGCGTTTTTCTCAGCGCTTTGGTCGGCGTCCTCGCAGTCATTGAGGCTGGGCGGATTCTGCTGGATGCCGCGCAAAAGTTCGCCAACGGTCATGCCGTCGATGACTTGTGCCAGGTCGAATGATAGCTGGTATTCGGCTTCCAGAGCGTAGAGGAGCTCCATGGCTTTGAGTGAATCAACCCCAAGGCTAAGCAGGCTGCGCGACGGTGTGAGCTCATCATCGACTGTGTCTGGAGGCAGCTTGAGCAACGTGGCCACGCGGCGCTTCACTGTCTGGGCAAATATCACTGCATCGCTGCCAGTGTTACTATTGGCATTGGCGTTTGACTCGACATCGGCGGGGTTTTGTTCCGGCGCGGCATGTGGCTGAGACGTGGTGCCATCTCGGTAGAAGGCGATCACGGGCAGCTCGCCGGCCACAAAGAGCTCGCGCGTGGCAGCTCGTTGGAGCTTGCCGCTACTGGTCTTGGGCACACAGTTGGGCCGCACCAGAGCAATCAGGTGGGGCATGACCTCGTGGGCATCGAGGATGGCCCGCTTGATATCGGCAAGGAGCGCTTGGGGGTCTTGATCGGCCTTAGTGAGCGGCTTGTATTCCAAGACAATGGCGAGGCCTTCGGGCTCGGCGGCGCCGGTCTCCAGAGCAAACGCCGCACAACATCCAGGGCGCAGGCTTGGGCTACAGCGCTCGGCAGTATGCTCAATATCCTGCGGGTAATGATTGACCCCGCGGATGATGATCAGGTCTTTTTCCCGGCCACAGATATACAGCTCCCCGCGATGCAAAAAACCGATGTCGCCAGTCCGTAGATATGTCTGCGCCGCATCGTCTGCCGACTCGCTGTCGTGCTCGCCATGGGGCGCGCTATGGGGCGCGCCATCGGGCGCGCCATCGGTATGGGCGAGCTCTGCGAAAAATGTCTGCGCCATCAACTCTGGCGCCCGCATGTAACCGGCGGCAATGCTGGGGCCGCGCAGCCAAATCTCCCCGGCCTCCCCTTCCCTGCAGCGAGTCCGGGTCTGCGGATCGACGATTTTGATGTCGATGTCGGCGGCCGGTCCGCCACAGCTGACCAGGGTATGGGCGTTGGCCTCGCCATCGGCGACCGGTACCGTGCGTCGCTGGCGCAACGCTGCACTGTCAAAGGATTGCTGCGTAGGCGTGCGATCTCGATGGCCGCCCGTGACCAGCAACGTGGCTTCGGCCAAGCCGTAGCAGGGATAGAAGGCGGATGGCGAAAAGCCGCTCGGGGCGAATTTGCGGGCAAAACGGTCGAGGGTCTCATGGCGCACGGGCTCGGCACCGCAATAGGCCAAAGTCCAGCTCGACAGATCGAGCTCGCCGACTTCGTCGTCACGAATGCGCTGCACACAGTGCTCATAGGCGAAGTTGGGCCCGCCGCAATCTGTGCCGCCGTGGTCCATGATGGCGCGCAGCCAGGTCATGGGTCGGCGCAGAAAGCTCAGCGGCGACATGAACACACAACTCCCCCCGATATAGAGCGGCTGCAGCACATTGCCGATCAGGCCCATATCGTGATACAGCGGCAACCAGGACACCCCGACAGTATCGGTATGGTTGCCAAAGCTGCGGCGAATCATTTCATTATTGGCCAAGAGATTGCCATGAGTCACCATCACGCCTTTGGGTTTCCCGGTGGAACCAGAGGTGTATTGCAAAAAGGCCAGATCGTCAGCATCCGTGGAGCTTACGCCGATGGGCCGTGCGCCGGCCCGAGACGAGACGCCATCGTGGCTCACCTGGTCGGTGGCCAAGTGAGGGAGCACGGCGATCAGCTCGTCGTCGGTATAGCGGCTTAATAAATTCGATGACGTGGCGATGAGGGCGGGACGCGCGCTTTGCAAGATACTACAGAAAATGTCACGACTGCGTTTCTTGCGGCTGAGCGGATAGACTGGCACCGGGATGACACCGGCCGCCATGCAGGCGAAGAATGCCTCGATAAACGCCAGACCCGGTTCGTACATCAATATGACTCGTTCACCACGCTCGCATTGTTCCCGCAACACGGCGGCAATGGCCCAGGTCCGCTGCAGTAATTGGCCATAGGTAATTGCGTATTCGGCGTTTTGTCCGTTACGCAAAAAACGATATAGCGTCTTATCAGGCGATCGTTCAGCCCAGTAAGCGAGTACGTCTGTAAATGAGGTCCAGTGCGTTCGTCTCATGGTCTATGTGGGGGCAATGGGGGGTAGGCGGGAAGGGATTGTGACCAGAGGATTGCGCCCGTGTGGGGCACAGATCCGCGACGAATCTCTGCCACTGCAATGTATAAACCATCATCGACGATTAACTAAGTAATTGAAAATATATCCCGCGTTTGCACTGAATTGCATACAAGAGGCGCGACACCCCTGCCACTGTGGCGGAACAGACGCCGATGACGGCGCTCGGCCATTGGTCACAGACCCCCAGTCACCTCAACGGTCTCTCCAGTGATGAAATCGGCTTCGGCCGAGGCCAAGAAGCAAATCACCCCTGCCTGATCTTCGGCACGGGCAATACGCCGCAGGGGAATGCGCGCGATCTCGTGCGCTCGCTCTGCGGCCGAACGGGCGCGCCAGCGCGCTCCGATTCGCTCGGTTAGCGTGACCCCCGGTGATACCGCGTTGACGTTGATGCCGTGGGGACCCAGCTCCTGGGCCAACTGCTTGGTCATTGCCACAATGCCGCCCTTGGCGGCGGCATAGGCGGCGTTGCTATAGCGGGCCAGCCCGCGGGCGGCGATGGAACCGATATTGACGATTTTGCCTCGACCCTGGCTGATCATGATCGGGGCAATCTCATGACAGAGCAGAAACGTTCCGTCTAGGTTGAGCGTCAATAACCGATGCCATTCGCTCAAGCTGAGATCGGCGACGGCGGCATTGGGGTCGGCAATGGCGGTGCTGCCGCCAACCCCGTTGACCAAGATGTCAATGCGGCCAAATTCCCGCATCACCGCAGCCACGCACGCGCCCACCTGAACCGGCTCGGTCACATCGACCGCCCAGGCGTACGCTCGACCGCCGTTGTCACAGATGCGGGCCACGGCTGCGTGCACGCGCTCCCGGTCGCGATCGAGGCCGATCACGGTCGCGCCGCGCCGGGATAACTCTGCCGCCGTTGCCCGGCCAATGCCGCTGCCGGCGCCAGTGACGATCGCGGTCTGCTCGACAAAGCTCATGGTTTCCTCCATGTTTCCGGTGCGGCTCATGCCGCCGATGCGTCGTCGACGCCGTCGACGCCGTCGACGTCGCGGGAAGTCGCCTCGCGAGATGTCTGGGACGCCGACGGGGCAGAGGTTTGCCGGACACTATCGGAAGTAATGAGGCGCTCGATAATGCTTCGGGCCGCCATGCCGGCGCGATCAAAGGCCAGTCCGCGCAGCGGCGTCCCCGAGGTATCGCTAGCGATGAGCTCTTGCTGGCGCTCTACCAGGGCCTTGTCTTCGGCAAAAGCCCGGTCGGTAAAGCTCTTGTATACTTGCGAAACGCCGTCGTCGTCCAGGGCCCAATTGCGCAGGGTGAACCAGAAGTAATGGGTGCTGGTGGCGGTCTCCGGGGTAAAGACGTTGTATACGATATGGGTCGGGGCGCCGATGGGCTCATCACTGCCCGCCGGGCGCGCGCCCAGGGTCACGGTGAGGTACACGGGCGGGCGATAGTCAAAGAGTTGCCAGCGGTCGATCTTGCCGTCGAGACCGCGGGCGGCCTTGAAAATCGGTGCGCTATCGACGTTGTACATGATGCGCTGGGCGCGCACAGTATCATCGTCGGCAGCGTCTACTTGCAAGGGGGCATCGGCGACCCCACTGCCGCCAAACGTAGACTGGTGCAAAAACATCACGTGGGTGAGGTCGAGGACGTTATCCATGAGCAGCTGGTAGTTGGCGGCCACGTGGACCAAGCCACGCACGTCGGTCCAGCCCGGGGCAACGAGTTTGTCGAAATCTGGCAAGAGGTCGCAATCGGCGGCCTCGGCCTCGCCGGGCCAGATGAAGATGAGGCCATTTTGCTCGTGTACCGGGAAGGCCCGCGCGGCAAATCGTGGGCCGGGCACAGTGCCGCTGGGCACCAATGTGCACCGGCCGCTGCGGTGAAAGCGGATGCCGTGATAGCCGCAGGCGATGTCGTCGCCGTGGATTTTGCCCGACGATAGCGGTGCTTTGCGGTGGGGACAGCGGTCGCTGAGGGCGGCGACGCGGCCTTGGCTGCCGCGGTACAGCACCAGCGGCTCGTCGCAGATGGTGCGCGCCAGCGGCCGATCGCCAAGTTCGTCCGAGGTCGCGGCCACGTACCATTGATTGCGGGGATAGTAGGGTGTCGTCATGGTGGTTTAACTTTCGGTGTCGGTTGAGCACTCGTGAGACCCAAGGCCCAATAAGCGGTCGGCGTTTTGGTGGCTGATCTTGGCCCGATCGGCGGTAGAGAGCGGTGCGCTATCGAGAAATAACCGCCCGCGGGCAATGTCGCTATAGGGATAGTCGACCGAGAATAGGATGCGGTCGACGCCAAAGGTCTGCATGGCCAAGAGCAGGGGCGGCAGGGAAAAGACGCCGCTGGTGGTGATGTGGATGTGGCGCTGCATGTACTCGGCAACGCTGTGCTGGAGATGGCGACCGAGGGGGGTGAGCCAATCATCGCAGCGAGCCATCATAAATGGCAGCATCTCGCCCATATGGCCGATGATGAGCTGCAAGCCAGGCAGGCGATCGAAGACGCCGGCCATGATGAGGCGCAGCACGTGCAGACCGGTCTCGGCGTGAAAGCCCCAGCCGGCTGCGGCCAGGGTGAAATTGACCCGAGGGTCAAGACCGCTGTAGTAGGCTTGTCGCACCGGTTCGGGCGGCAAGCCCGGGTGCAGGTAGATGGGCACCCGCAATTCCACTGCTTGTTCGAGTACGGGCAGAAAAACCGGGTCGTCGAGAAAGCGCCCTTGGGTGGTGCCGTTGATGATGGCGCCGCAGAACCCCAGGTCTTTGATCGCGCGCTGGAGTTCGCCTGCCGCCTGCTTGGGTGCCGCCATGGGCAAGGTGGCAAAGGCGGCAAAGCGATCGGGATGGACCGATACGGCGCTGGCCAGTTGATCGTTGGCTTCTCGGGCGTAGCGGATCGAGCCCTGGGGATCTTGGGGCTCGCCATCGCCGATCACGGTTTGGCTGAGCACTTGTACATCAATGCCGCCGGCATCCATATCGCGGAGTCGGCGCGGCCCCAGGTCTTTTAGCTGAGCCAAAGGGAAGTCAAAGGTGGCGTTCTTGCCCGGTTCGATCTCGTAACCGCGGGCCATGAAATGCTCTTCTAATGCTACGGTTCGCATGGGTTCACCAGGTTCGCTCGCGCGCTGCTGGGCGATCTGCATTGCTATAGCCATCATCATCGCCGTTTGTATCAATATATGGGTCCAAATGCCCCGCCGCGATCTGGGCCGAGACCCGGGCGATATCGCCCCGCAGCTCGCGGTCGCGCTCGACGTAGGGCGATACCTGGCGCACAGCGTCGTAGAGCTGGCGGGTCCCCGGGGCTAAATTGTCGGCGCCGCGCAAATCGGCGGCCTGGCACAAGAGCAAGAGATGCATGGCGGTGACCGACTGCATGAGGCCCACGACTTCGCCCGCTTGGCGCGCGGCAGCCGCCGCCATGGAGACTTTGTCCTGGTTGTGGCATGCGGTGGAG
>JAAUYH010113413.1_pt1 | contig 10113 bp, 6 predicted proteins | sample 7278061 | NCBI WGS metagenome assembly JAAUYH01 (sample SAMN14350203, study PRJNA611818) | marine sediment metagenome | isolation source: surface marine sediment (0.6m) | place: French Polynesia: Moorea | collected 2018-08 | reverse complement strand
TGTAAGCCCTCCAACAATCGCTCGATATTCAAGGGCGCGGATCCTGCGATCGCCAAGCGACGTTTGACATAATTAGGATTCAGTCGTTGATTTCCAGTCACCTGAATATCTTCTAATCGACCTTCAACGACTTGGATCTCAACAATCCCCGCCTGCATTGTCTGCTCAGGAATAAACGCGCCTGAGGTGACATAGTTGCGGTCAACATAGAATTGGGTAACAGCTGAACGGGCCTGCAACAATTGGGGAAACGTCAGCTCATATCCTTCCGTCTCCCCTTCCTCTCCATAACTGATATTGCAACGCGGGGTATCTAGCAAAAAAACCGCCGCCGCCGCCGCTTGCGAAAGGTCCTCGCTGCTAAACACAGTGCTGCCGCTAACAATAAACTGTCGAATACAGAGGCTACTCCCCACAGGCTCCGTTGGAAACACAGGCGCCGTTGGCGCTCCAACCGGCGGAGCCAACAGATCGCTTGGAGGTGGAAGAACCGGTTCGATTTCAGGTATCGGTTCTAGAGAAGGGGGGACTTGATCTTGCGGCAACCCTCGCCGCGGCGGCGGCTCTGATTGCGCTAGTTGAGTGACTTGATTAGGGGATAAGAGAGATCCGGCTGAGGCGTCTAAAATCGACTGTTTCGAAAAGCTAGGGGATAAGTGGATAGTTTCAGACAGAGGCTCCAGGAATCGAGGCGCCCCCTCTAAAGTAGGGGACGCTTCCGGTGGAGAAACATTCGGGCTCACCTTATCCCGTTTAGTTGCTGGAACAGAAGGAATAGTAGCTTCAGGCAGAGAGTTTGAGACTTTATCCGGCAATGGGCTGTTAATTTGAACGCCATAAGCCCGGTTGAGATTACAAGCTCCAAAACTGAGAATGACCCCGATTGAGCCGTGAAGAAAGGTGTATTTGCCCATTGATGGAAAATGACTCTGGCTAATACCTACGAATTTGAATCATCGTAATCAGAAGAAACTGAAAAACTTTGCATCATTCAACCCTTCCAGGATCTTTCTGATAACTCTTCTTGCAACTGCAGAGTGCGCGCCCTGCTTGCTCCTAAGTATTTTCTACAGTCGAATGGAGGGAATAGGTAGGATTTTGGAGTCTTTCACGTCATTTCCATTTCGAACCATACGGTATGAGTCCATGGCCGCTGAATTATGGATTCTATACTCAGAGAAAAAACTACTTTGGTTTTGTTGCCCCAATATAGGACTTTAACAAAGTTTTTGTTCGGACTGTCCGAAATTCATGTTACAAAAATGACTCAAATTCAGAAAATATTCCAGAGACAGAATACTTCACCGATAAGGACGAGGCCCGGAAGAATCCAGGCGTGAAAATTCAGTACTAGAATTTGGAAAGCAGTGAGCAAGGATTGGGATATGGTTGCCGCAAAACCGGAAGATATTGATCTGGCGCCCTACATCGATCATGCCTTGCTGTCGCCTACCGCTGGGCCAGAACAGGTGGCTCAGGCGTGTGCAGAAGCTGATCAATTTGGGTTTGCAGCGGTCTGTGTCTACCCGGCTTACGTGCGTCAAGCCACAGAACTGCTCCATGGAAAGCGGCCTAAAGTTTGCACAGTTATTGGTTTCCCCTCTGGCGCCACAACCTCCGCCGTAAAACTCTTCGAAGCCCAAGAAGCCGTTGACAACGGAGCCGAGGAATTGGACGTCGTGCTCAATTTGGGCTGGCTTAAATCGGGTGAAACCCAAAAGTTGCATCAGGAGATCGCTTCAATTTGCGAGGCGACCGGACAGGTTGTCAAAGCCATTTTGGAGACAGCGCTCTTGATGGATGCAGAGAAGCAGTTGGCCGCTGAGATTTGTATGGATGCGGGAGTCAGCTTCCTGAAAACGAGTACAGGGTGGCATGGCGGCGCCACGGTATCCGATGTCAAACAACTCCGGGAAATTACTAAAGGACGGGTCGGCATAAAGGCTTCAGGGGGAATCCGCACCCCCGATCAGGCGCTGGCGTTGATTATGGCGGGGGCCACTCGTCTAGGGACTTCCCGAGGGGCTGATATTGTTCGCCTGCGGGGTAGTCTGGAAGAATAAGCCAATGGGTATAGTCGCGTCTAACTCCAGGTTGCCTTTATTGAACATTGTGTAAGCCTGCTCCAGAAGGTCAACTCCAGAAGGTCAAACTGTTTTCTATGAGTCGCACATACAAGGCTACTGGAATCAACCTCAAAGGAATGCCAATGGGGGAATCTGACCGTCTCTTAACGATTTTGACTCAGGAATTTGGCTTGATTCGGGCCTTGGCTCCGGGGTCGCGCAAACATCGCTCGCGGCTTTCAGGACGCAGCGGTTTGTTCGTTGTCAACCAGCTCTTATTCACTCAAGGTAAAACCCTTGACAAATTAGTCCAGGCGGAAACCATTCGTTCCTATCCTGGGTTAAGTCAAGATTTAGGCAAGTTGACCGCCAGCCAATATTTGGCGGAATTGGCTCTCTGTCAGGCGTTAAGCGATCAGCCCCAGGAAGAGCTATTCTGTTTGCTGACCGAACATCTAGAACGCTTGGAGCGATCGCCCAACTCAGCCATCTTGGCCTGCTTAACCCACGCCGCTTTCCATCTCTTGGCGCTAGCTGGACTCGCCCCCCAAGTACATATGTGCTGTTTAACCCAAGAGCCAATTATTCCGGATCTAGGCGATCCTGACTGGCGGGCGGGGTTTAGCGTTACAGTCGGCGGCATTGTCAAATTGTCTGAACTGGGTCGCTTAGCAGACGTTTCCGCCCAGAATTCTCCTAATACGGATCAACCTACGAAGCCGACTTGTCCCGAATCCCCATCCCTCCCCTCATCATCTGGCGACTCATCGAACTTACCCATCACTCGAGTCTCAGAATCATCAGGCCCCGTTTATCGGACTGTCGCCCCTGCTAATAAAGCGCTTGAACTGACGGTTCAGCTGACCGCATCAGAACTAACATTGCTGCAACAACTTAACCAACCTAACCTACTTGCTGTAGAGTCAGTAGCGACGCCATCCGAGCTGTCTAAATATCTTTCTGTCTCACCCTCCCATACCCTTTGGCTTCGATTAGAACGGCTATTGCGTCATTACGCCCAGTATCATTTTGATCGATCCATTCGGTCTGCGACCCTAATCGATGCTTGCTTTCCGCCAATGCTGAGCTAAATTGACCTATGCTGCGAGAGTCCGATTCAGATGTCCCAACTGTTCTGCAAGTTTCAAAGCCTGCAGTCAATGATCAGCCCTCGGCCAAAGCAAACCAGTCTCCTCGCCTTGAAGACGGTCATGGGGCAATTCCCAGTGGGGCGTCCTCCCAAGCATTCAATTCAAAGGCCTTCGCTCCACAAGATTTAGATCAAAGCAAGGAGACTAAAGCCATAGAAGATTTACCAAACACCTCTGAAGCAGACCTATCAGAAACCGCTCAAGGGTTTTGGCCAGTATTGAAAAACACCGGCTTTCTGACGCTTTGGAGTGGACAGGTCTTTTCACAATTGGCCGATAAGGTGTACTTGATTTTGATGATCGCCATTATCGCCAGTCAGTTTGACACCCCTGGACAAACGATTAGCGGTTGGGTGTCTACAATCATGATTGCGTTTACCATTCCAGCGGTCTTATTTGGTTCTGTCGCGGGGGTATTTGTCGATCGTTGGCCTAAGAAGCTTGTATTGGCGCTGACCAACCTGTTGCGAGGCGGACTAGTGCTACTGCTGCCTTTGCTGCTTTGGCTGTCCCACGATTGGGGCGCTCTGATGGGCGTTCCCCTGAGTTTTTGCATTCTTTTACTGATTACCTTCTTAGTGTCTACCCTGACTCAATTCTTCGCCCCCGCGGAACAGGCCGCAATCCCCATGATTGTTGAAAAAAGAGACCTGCTATCAGCCAATTCCCTGTACACCACCACCATGATGGGGTCTTTGATCATTGGATTTGCGCTAGGGGAGCCCTTACTCTCGTTTTTCGATCGGCTCATCGCTCCTTTTGATGGGGGGGCTGGGATTGGTAAGTCTATATTGGTTGGTTGCAGCTACGGGCTAGCGGGCATTATCCTTCTGCTGTTGAATACCCATGAGCAGATGAATCCCTCCTCTAAATCAGACGCTCACATCTGGCATGATATTCGGGACGGTTTGCAGTATTTGGGTAAGCATAACAAGGTTCGCAGCGCCTTAATTCAGCTAGTGTTGCTATTCTCGGTTTTCGCCGCCCTAGCTGTTTTAGCCGTTCGGTTAGCTGAGATAATTCCTAACCTAAAATCTTCCCAATTTGGTTTTCTGTTGGCGGCGGGCGGCATTGGCATGGCCTTTGGAGCCGCTGCTGTGGGTCAGTTTGGGCAACGCTTTTCCCACAAAAACCTGAGCCTTTATGGTTCTTTAGGGATGGCTGGGACTTTGGCGACGTTATCCTTAGTTGGCAGCCATCTATGGCCTAGCCTGAGCTTAATTGCAGCGCTCGGATTTTGCGCCGCCCTGGTGGGTATTCCGATGCAAACCACAATTCAGGAAAGAACTCCTGAAGATATGCGGGGCAAGGTCTTTGGTCTACAGAACAATATGATTAACATCGCCCTGAGTCTGCCTTTGGCGCTAGCGGGTCTAGCAGAGACATTTTTAGGATTACGCATCGTCTTTCTGAGTTTATCTTGCTTGGTGGCTGCAGGGGGGATGGCAACCTGGTATATTGCCGATAAAGGCTCAGATTAATCGTTTGGCATCCAAAATGGTATTTTAAGTTCTCAACAGATTAAAATCGTAAATCTCATAAAATCAAACTTTTGTATCAACCGTTGTTAAATCCTTTTTTGTTTGAATGCACATCGCGTGGCTGGGTAAGAAATCTCCATTTTGCGGCAATGTTACCTATGGTCGAGAAATCACTAACGCCTTACTAGACCGAGGGTATCGAGTCACCTTCCTCCATTTTGCTCAGGCTGAGGATGCGGTTAGCGATCGCCCTCAATGCCAGGAAGTCTCGCTTCCTTTTTTCTTTAAGTCTCAGATTCTCACCATTCCGTCGTTCAGATCAGGCAAACTCCTGGTGGAAGCCCTGAAACGACTCAAGCCTGATATTGTTCACGCCTCCCTCACCCTCTCCCCCCTAGATTTCCGGTTGCCAGAAATCTGTGAAGAACTTAATATCCCACTGGTTGCGACGTTTCATCCCGCCTTCGACCAGAAGCGACGCAACTTTAGCTCCGGTACTCAACATCTTACCTATCAAATTTATGCGCCTTGTTTGGCCAGTTATGATCGGGTAATTGTTTTTTCTCAGCTCCAACATGATCTACTGGTCCGTCTCGGGGTTCCCCCCTCTATTGTCGCTGTTATTCCCAATGGCGTAGATACTAATAAATATCGACCCAGCCCCACCCCCATTAAGGCTGAATTGAAAGCCCGACGATTGTTTGTTTATCAAGGGCGAATTTCTCCTGAGAAAAATGTGGAATCGCTGCTGAAAGGGTGGAGGCAAGCCAAAATGGGCCCCAGCAGCAAGTTGGTAATTGTTGGAAGTGGCCCTCTGGAGACCTCTTTAAGGGCGTTCTATGCGGATAAGAATATTATCTGGTTGGGGTTTGTATCGGATGAGCAGCGCCGAATCGAGATCTTGAGGGGCGCTGATGTTTTTATCCTACCCTCACTCGTTGAAGGGCTTTCCTTATCCCTTCTGGAGGGAATGGCGTGTGGAGCAGCCTCTGTCGCCACAGACGCAGGCGCGGATGGAGAAGTTCTTGGGGATGGCGCAGGCGTTATCCTAGACACCCAGCGGGTAGCTAGTCAACTGCAAACCTTGCTGCCGGTCTTCCGAGATCATCCTGATATGACCGCTTTGCTGGGAAAGAAGGCGCGTCAGCGCGTGCTTGACCGCTACACTCTCAGCACTAATATTAGTCAATTGGAGACCTTGTACGCCCAAGCTCTCCGGCAATCGTGCATTTACCTTAGTCAAGGCGCCTAGCGACTGGTTCAACCGCCCTCTTTTGAACCAATTGATTGATTAGGCTCCGTTTGCCCCCGTCCCCCTTTCCTCCGTTTGTCAGCTTCGTAAAGGAATTTGTTAAGGAATTCCGGATAGGATTCCTGTGCATGAAAGCTGATTACTTTTTTGTTAGATTGTTCGGATATTGGGCGACGCAACTCTAGTCATTCTGCTTTGCTCTTGCTTTGATCCTATGTTCCAGGAAGGTTCACTCGATTTTAGACTAGTCAAGCGAATTTGCCACTTACAAGAGGCTTTAGATCAAGCTTTAGACTCGATTGATGAGCTTAAAGCGCGAGTTGAAGATCAGCAGTTACTGGAATCTCAACTCGCCAAAACTGAAAAGTTTTCTAATGTTCAGCAGCAGCTGATTAATCACTTCAAACGCAAACTGGCTCAGAAAAAACATCGGCGAGATCAAGCTCTTCAGGAACTCATGGCTAATCTCACTGATCTGATTGAAAACCAATATATGGAATTAGAACGCCTCCATGTGCGGATTCAACAGGGTCAGGCAGAGATCCAGAACTATCTGGTTAGGCTTAAAAACCAATGCCAGGAATCTCAAACAATGTCTGCTTCCCCCCAGCAAGAAAGGATGGAGTTAGAAGCTGAGGTCATGGTGGCGCGGGCGTTAACGGTTAGTTTAAGCGCCCAACTGAAAACGGCTCAACAGCATATCCAATCCTTAAATACGGCCTTAAATCACCACCAAATAAATTTAGCTAGGGTTGAAGCTTCACTTGAGCAAGAGGAGACGCCTACGGAAGAATCCCAAATTCTTAACCAGTCAGATAGGCTTCATCCCATAGACACTGCCCCAAAGGCGGCTCCCTTCGAGCTATTACATGAATTGAAAGCAAAGCAATTGATTGTAGAAGAATTAGAAACTGAATTGGATAAGCAATTCAAGCAACAGACCCAACTGGGGCATCGCTGTCAAGAATTAGCGGCTCAGCGCGATCACTACAAACTACTCAGCGATAACCTGGAGCGCCAAAATACTGAGTTCCAAGAGCAAATTCTTAAGCAAGCTAACCAAGCCCACGAGTACGAAGCAACTATCCAGTACTGGAAGGAACAGTATCTGGCTTGCCGAGACAAACTGGCGGGCTTGGGGGAGTAAGGGAGTTGCGTCAAAATAAAGTCCCAGAAAAAGGCAGTGGATGGGTAGATGGGTGGATGGGTGAATGGGATGTTATTTAACCGCAGATCCCTAACGCTTAGCTGCGCAGGCTTACCTGGAACTGTTTTTCCAAGGCTTTCCGCACTTTCTGATGAATCGGATCAACATCTTCATCGGTGAGGGTGCGATCGCTAGCGCGGTACACTAGCCGAAACGCTAAACTCCGTTGCCCCTCTGGGACATTCTCACCGCGATACTGATCGAACAGGAAGACAGACTCCAGCAATTTACCGCCAGTTTTGTTGATCAATCGTTCGATCTCCATCACTGACACCTGTATTGGGGCAAAGAAGGCTAGGTCGCGGTCAGAGGCCGGATACGCCGAGTAGGGCTGGAATTTAACGGCGGCTCTTTGGGTTGACCCCAGACAATTCAGGATGACCCGCCAATCTAATGCGAAAACATAGACGGCTTCAGGAATCCCTTTCTCCTTGCAGAGTTGAGGATGGAGTTGACCAAAGGTTCCTAACCGGAGTTTGCCGCGCACCCAGAGAGACGCCGTTCTACCGGGGTGCAGTCTGGCGTCTTCGCCATCAGGGCGATAATCCACCTTCAGCCCTAGCCGTTGGAAAACCGTTTCTAAAATCCCTTTGGCCTCGTACCAGGTTAGGGGTTCCTCCCGCCCTGAACTCACCCAGCGTCCTTGACGACGATCGCCCCCCATAATCCCCGCAACCGATTCAACTTCCTGAGGTCCATCCTCTGAATTCCAAAAGATGTGACCGATTTCAAACCCATTGAGGGGTTCATTGCCCTGTTCCCGATTGAAAATGAAGGCGTCAATTAAGCCAGAAATCAAATCCGTTCGGAGAGCGGAATACTCTGCAAACAATGGATTGGCTAAAACCACCTGATTCTCAGTGGAGGGTTTAGTTACGGAATAGTGGATCAACTCCGTTAACCCGGCTGCCCTAAAAGTCTCTCGCAGCTGACGCGCCAATCGAGTCTCCGCTGGAAGGTACCCTGCTTCCGCATTGCCTGGCAACGTATCGCAGAAATTGTCGTAACCGTAGAGTCGCGCAATTTCCTCAATCAGGTCAATTTCCCGTTCTAGATCGCGATAGCGGTAAGGAGGCGCAGTCACTCGCCAGACCCGATCCTGATCGGTCGGCGTCGCCTCACAGCCTAATTTCTTTAAAATCTCACGAATGGTTTCAGGCTGTAGTTCGCCAGTTTCCCCACACCCTTTCGTCTGGACAACGGGGCCCAATATCTGGTTGACGCGGTCTAGCCTCAACTCAATCGTGCGCGTCGGGGTAATCTTTCCCAGAGGAGTACGGCCCGCCTCTTGAGCGACCACAACCGCCCCGGCGAACTCCTGCATTAACTGGATCGCTCGATAACAGGCGACTTCCAATTCCGCCGGGTTGACCCCCCGTTCATACCGGGCGGAGGCCTCAGTGCGTAAGCCTTGGCTGCGGGCAGAGCGGCGAATTACGGCTGAATCAAAGTAGGCGGCCTCTAGAACAATGTTCTGGGTGGTGTTAATCACTTCCGTCTCTTCCCCCCCCATCACGCCGCCTAACGCTACAGGCTGGTCATTAGCGGTGATCAGTAGGGTCTGGGGTTGGAGCGATCGCGTCTGACCATCCAGCGTTTTGAGCGATTCATTAGGTTTGGCGAACCGCACCCCCAAACTCAACGATGAATCCCCCGCCACTGCTTGAAGTCGGTCTTGATCAAAGGCGTGCAGCGGCTGCCCCCATTCCAATAAAACATAATTGGTGATGTCGACTATGTTATTGATGGGCCGGGAGCCCGCCGCCTGCAATCGTTGCTGTAACCAGGCGGGCGAAGGACCAATTTTGATGTCCTCCAACACTGTACCGATGTAAATCGGGCACGCTTTAGGGTCTTTTAAGTCAATCGCCAAGTCGGTCTGAGATGGAGATGAGGGTTTATCCGCTTCAGGCAGTTTCAACGTCGCTCCGGTAATCGCCGCCACCTCCCGAGCAATCCCAACCATGCTGAGGGCGTCGGCCCGGTTAGCGGTGGAGGTCAAATCTAAGACCACATCATCCAAACCCAAAAAAGGACGGGCGTCGGCTCCCACGGTCAGATTATCAGCCTGGAAGATATGAATTCCCTCCGAATCTTTCGCCAATCCCAATTCCGCTAGGGAGCAAATCATGCCCTCCGAAGGCGAGCCTCGAAGTTTACGGGGTTTGATCTTCAAATCAACAATCGGCAGATAAGTATCCAGAGTGGCTACTGGGACATAGATACCCGCCTTGACATTCTTGACATTAGCGGCGCCGCAGACAATTGTGGACGGAGCGTCAGCGCCAATATCCACCTGGCAAACACTGAGTTTATTCGCATTGGGATGAGGTTCGCGGTGGATGACTTTGCCAATCACCACACCATCAGCCCAAGTGCGCCGGTCCTCAATCTCTTCAACCTCAAACCCCGCCATAGTCAGGGCGTCTGCCAGAGCTTCCGGCGTTAGGTCAATATCTACAAGTTCCTGGAGCCAGTTAAGGGAAATACGCATCGGGCCTATGAGCTAGTGGACTAATAACCAGTGGACTAATAAATTTAAGAGGAATGGATTAAAACAATCGATTCAGCCATCCATTTTACCGCTGTAACCTGCTTCTGCCTAAAGAAGCGGTTAGAAGTAGAGACTGCAGTAAATTGGAGGGGCGGTAAATTAGAAAGGATAGTTAGTTTAGCAGATAGACGAAGGCGCTCTTAGGCAGGGTGGCGCCCCTCTTATGAATTCGCCTAAAAATGTGTATCCTAGTACATCAATTTCATATTAAATTGATTTTATCTTCAGAAACTCTTCAATGTTTTGATCGGTAATACGGCATTTACCCTCCTAATGAATGGGGGAATAATTAGATTAATGTGACAATAGTCTGTATCTCGGCCTGATAATTTCTAAAACCAATGGAAATTGAATGAAGAGGGATCAATGAGTATTTGCATCGACCTGGCAAATTAAACTCCG
>JAAUYH010147644.1_pt1 | contig 10114 bp, 6 predicted proteins | sample 7278061 | NCBI WGS metagenome assembly JAAUYH01 (sample SAMN14350203, study PRJNA611818) | marine sediment metagenome | isolation source: surface marine sediment (0.6m) | place: French Polynesia: Moorea | collected 2018-08 | reverse complement strand
GGGAGATGTTATCTATTTTCCCATTTTTGATATCTTTTTGAATTTTAGGACTGTTCCACCATTGTTTTACAGTTGCGATCGCCAGGTAAGGACAAACAGCCGAAGCACCATAACCTATTAAACAAGCAAAGTGGTGTGTACTCCAACATTGAGCGGTATCGACAACTATTGAAGCTTGCAATCGCAAACCTGCTTTAATTAAATAGTGGTGAACTGCACCGACTGCTAAAAGTGGGGGAATGTAAGTATATTCTGAGTCGATATTTTGCGGAGTGCGATCGCTCAAGATTATAATTTCTGTTCCCGATCTTACTGCTTTTTCTGCTTGCTGACAAAGATTGTCGATCGCAGTTTTTAATCCTGCCGGCCCGCTCGCAATCTGATATAAACTAGATATCTCAACGCTGTTAAAATCAGAAGCTTTGATTTGTCCTAATTCAACTTCATTTAATATCGGACTTTCTAATTTCAACAAACGAGCATCTTCTGGGGTAGGATTTAATAAATTGCCTTTTTTACCCAGTTGCATCTGCAACGACATCACCAAACTTTCTCGTAAAGGATCGATCGGCGGATTAGTTACTTGGGCGAAACGCTGTTTAAAATAGTCGTAAAGCAATCTCGACTTATCCGATAATACGGCCAAAGGAATATCATCGCCCATACAAAAAGTAGGCTCTTTTCCATTTTGAGCCATCGCAGCGATAATCATCTCGACATCTTCAGCACCATAACCAAAAGCAGTTTGCTGGGTTAGTAGGGATGTTTCATCAAAAGTTGTTTCAAAAGCTTGTTTGTTAATTGCTTGACGATGCGATCGCACCCATTCACCGTAAGGAAGTCTTTGCGCGATGCGCTGTTTAATTTCCCAGTTTTTGAGAATCTCCCCAGTTTCAAAGTCTACCGCAATTGTTTGACCCGGGCCTAATCTTCCTTTCTCGACTATGTCGCTTTCAGGGATATCTAAAACGCCAGCTTCTGAAGATACTAAAATATAGCCATCGTTAGTAATACAGTATCTAGCCGGACGCAAACCGTTGCGATCGAGACTAGCTCCAACAATTTTACCATCGCTAAACGCCAATAAAGCCGGCCCGTCCCAAGCTTCTTGTAAGCCGCTATAGTATTCGTAAAAATCGACAATCTCGGGATATTGTTTCAGATCCGGTTGATTTTGATAAGCTTCCGGTACTAAAATCGTAGCCGCTTCTAGAGGACTTCTTCCGGTACGTACCAACAACTCCATCGCGCTATCTAGATTGTAAGAGTCGCTGTTATCTGGATTGACGATCGGGGTTAAACCTTGTAATTCTTCACTCGTCCAACCCTCAACTTCTAGATTAGCTTCGATCGCGCTCATCCAGTTAATATTCCCTAGAAGGGTGTTAATTTCCCCATTATGGGCTAACAAACGCATCGGATGAGCGAAAGGCCATTTCGGCATTGTATTGGTGCTAAAACGACGATGATAGACTGCAAAAGCACTTTGATAGTCTAAATTTTGTAAATCTAAGTAAAATTCGCCCAATATTTCCGAGCGTACCATTCCTTTATAAACGATCGTCCGAGCAGAAAAAGAACAAATATAAAAATCGTCCGACAGTAATTTACCCACCCGCGATCGCGCAATATATAACTTTCTCTCCAAGCGATCGCCTGCTAAACCATCCGGTGAAGTAACGATAACTTGTTCTATTTGGGGCTGATTTTCTCTTGCTTGTCTTCCCAATACTTCCGGTTTGACAGGGACTTTGCGCCAACCCAAGACGGTTAAATTTTCTCCTTTAACTATTTTCTCGATATGAGCGCGACACGATGCTGCTTTTTCGGGATCTGTAGGTAAAAATACCATCCCCACCCCCCATTTTCCTACAGCAGGCATAGTGATATTATTGTTTTCAAACCAAGATCGGAACAATTCTGCGGGTATTGCGGTCATCAAACCAGCCCCGTCTCCAGAATCTCGATCTGCACTACAACCACCGCGATGTTCCATACATCCTAAAGCTTTGAGTGCTTGTTGAATTAAAGTATGGGTACTGCGGCCGTCTTGATAAGCAATGAAACCAACACCACAAGCATCTCTTTCCTCTACCAACCATTTTTGTCCCTTAAAGGGCTTTTTTGGTTGTTGCAATTGAAAATTTTGCTGGTTATTTGGTGACAAAGCGTTATCTTTTCTCATTATTTTTTCCTCGATTATCTATTCAAATTAAGACCTGAATTTTGTGGAGAATTTTCTTTCTTCAAAACTCCTTCCTGTAAGGTGCGTCTGCTTTACTCGACGTAAATTAAAAAAAACAGGAAAAAGAAAGCAAATATTATTTTTCACAGTAAATTTAAAACTTGCTTCTTTTTTAAACTTTCCCTAGTCAATCATAAGACAGCCAATTTGAACGCTCCATTGCGATCGGATTTAACTAAGCTTTTTCAGTTAGGGATCTATTTTTATAAAAAAGTATTCGCTTTCATAGGAACCATTTCTAAAAGAGAATGTATTGTTATTATGCATCGATCCTCACTGCCGGACAAAAATAACTTAATATCTTTAAAAATGAAGCGAATAATTCCATCTTATCTTACTGGTCAGATCGAAATTAAGGGATTGGCGCGAAAACTAAAAAAATCTTTTATTTTTTGGTTTTTCTTTCCTTTAATATTTATATTATTTTACTATTTGAACCCAATTGCGATCGCCACCTCTGGCCCCTCTCCCAGATTTATTAATAATGGCATAGAAATATCATTGAACGATCGCAAATTTCCAGTAGCTTGGTCTCAATGGTACGAAGGAAAAAATTTACATACTGGGATCGCCGATACTGGGGCAATGAGATTTTTAGGCATAGAATTATTAAACACCGAAGATCCGAAACTTCAACCGATCGCATGGTTTTCATCCCAAAAAGTTGAGACTATCTTTAAAAGTCCTTATCGTTATTTAGATCTTACAAAGCTTGCCAAAAAATACAGTTGGCAGTTTGCGATCGAAGACCAGATTTTAAAAATTGATGGGCCTTCAGCCAAAATAAAAAATATTATCGCTGAAAAAAAGCTAGACAGTGAAAAAATTACAGTCTTTCTAGATCGAGCTACTTTTTGGCAATCTTTTCAAAATAAACAAGAAGCGATCGTCAATATCAATGCTAATACTTTAGTCAAAAAAAGCGATTTATTCGATTTAGAAAAAGCAGCAAAGCAAACAAAATTACACTTCGATCTCACAAGTGAGAAAGAATTAAGAATTTCAAGTCTTAGTAATCCTCATCGTCTTGTTATAGAGTTTCGTTCCGATGCAATGGTCAAACGAAACATTAAATGGAACGATCGTTTACGTTGGCGAGCTGATTATATCAATATAGACAAAGATATTTCACCTCAAAAGAAATTACTTGATTCTGAAGCGAATAATTTTCCAGTAGTTTGGCTGGAAATAGACCCGCGATCTCCCCAGATTAAAATTCTACCGACAACCGCTAATTCAGAAGGAATAAATGGGACTTTAAGAGTGATAAAAACCGCTCGATCTAGCCAAGCATCAGCAGCAATAAATGGAGGTTTTTTTAACCGCAATAATGAACTACCATTAGGAGCAATTCGTAGTAAAGGAAAATGGTTGTCCGGGCCGATTTTGAATCGAGGAGCGATCGCTTGGGATAAAGAAAATAATATTAAAATCGGACGTTTGCACCTCGCAGAAACTTTAATTACATCCAAAGGAGATCCCTTACCAATTGTTTTGCTTAATAGTGCTTATCTAAAGCCAGGAATTGCTCGTTACACTCGAAATTGGGGTGAATTTTATACTCCTTTGAGCGATCGAGAAACTATTGTTATCGTCCAAGGCGATCGCATTCTTAGAAAACTTTCTGGAGGAAAAGCACTAGAAAATAATTTTCCCATTCCCAAACATGGTTACTTATTAAGTATTAGAAAAGACGAATTGCTGGGTGAAAAAATCGTCGAAGGAACTTCGGTTCGCTTGCAAAGTAATACTGTTCCCCACGAATTCAGTAATTATACTGAGATTATTGGTGCGGGCCCTTTGTTAATTAAAAATGGTAAAAATGTTCTTAATGCCAGGGCAGAAAAATTTAGTAAATTCTTTGGCAGACAAGCAGCAATTAGAAGTGCGATCGCCGTTACAAAAGAAGGGAAAATTGCGATCGTTGCGGTAGGAAGATCGAGTAATAAAAAAGGTGTAACCCTGAAGGAATTGGCTCTGATAGTGGAAAAAATAGGAGCAGTTAATGCGTTAAATCTTGATGGAGGCAGCTCTACTTCTCTATACTTAGGAGGACAATTAATTAATCCCAATTCAATTCCTGTTGCTAAAGTTCACAATAGTATTGGATTTTTTTTTAAAACCAGTCAATCTAACTGAGATAATGATTTTTGAAGCTTGTATGAATTTTAAGATAAAATCGATGAAAAAATGGTGTTGACAATCGATTTAATCGTTTAGATGTTTGCAATCCAAGAGTGTTTTGTTAACTTTGATAAAGGAGCGTCTAAAAAGGATAAATATCCAGTTACTTAAAAATAATTAAAATTATTTTGGAGCAAAAAAAATTATGATTCAATCTCAAGAAATTACTAAAAATTCTGAAATGTCTTTAGCACAAACTACCACTCCTGGAGTAGCCGCAACTGAAATACGTCCTTGGGGTTCTTTTACAACCCTTGAAGAAGGAATCGGCTATAAAATTAAAAGGATTGAAGTTAACCCCGGACATCGTCTCAGTTTGCAAATGCACCACCACCGTAGCGAACATTGGATTGTAGTCTCTGGGACTGCAAAAGTAGTATGCGGTGAAAAAGAAGAGATTATTAGTAGCAATGAATCAACTTACGTTCCCCAATGTACCCCCCATCGCCTCGAAAATCCAGGAGTCATAAAACTAGTCTTGATTGAAGTTCAAAATGGTGAATATCTTGGTGAAGACGATATTATTCGATTTCACGATGACTATGCTCGCAAGTAATATTGATTTTTGTAATTAGTTGCTTGTTTTGACGTTAAAATGTGATAAAAAAGAAAATGAAATTTCTGTCTGGCAAAAATGTAAATATGGCTCTACGACCAGACAGCAATTCAATAAAAACAAACAAGATTTTTTTGGATGATTCAAATCAGCCCCGCAGCGTCTAGAGAAATTAAAAGACTAAAAAGTAGTCAAGCCAACCAGAACGGTAGATTTCGTTTAAAAGTGAAACCGGGGGGCTGCCTAGGAGCGATTTACAGTCTAGAAATAGAGGCAGAAAGTACAAAAGAAGAAACTGGCGATCTTATTGTGGAAATCAACGATATCGTTGCGATCGTAGATTCTGAAAGTTATCCACACTTACAAAATTTAAAATTAGACTATGCAGAGGATTTGATGGGAGGAGGATTTCGCTTCAACAATCCAGATGTTTCCTCTACCTGTAGTTGCGGGCAATCTTTCAAACTAGAATCGTAATAAAAATTATCAAATTTACTCTTGACTGGAAAAAAAGTTATCGGTATAATGATATTTTGTCAACGATTTTAAAGAAGTCAAAGATAGCTCTCGAACTATAGATAAAAAAACCCATGCCCACTATCGAGCAACTAATTCGTACCGAAAGATACAAAGCAAAAAAGAAAACTAAATCTCCAGCACTCAAACAATGTCCTCAGCGTCGGGGAGTTTGTACGAGAGTATATACGACAACGCCCAAAAAACCTAATTCAGCTTTACGAAAGGTCGCCAGGGTCAGATTAACATCAGGATTTGAAGTAACAGCTTACATTCCAGGTATCGGTCACAACTTACAAGAACACTCGGTAGTCTTAATTCGTGGTGGTAGGGTTAAAGATTTACCAGGAGTCAGATATCATATTTTGAGAGGAACTCTAGACGCAACTGGTGTAAAAGATCGTCGCCAAGGTAGATCCAAATACGGGACGAAGCGACCTAAAGAATAGTCGAAAGTCCTGCACTGCAATAAAAGACAGTTCGTAACAAATAAAAAAACGATCTTAAGATTGAATTGCGGATACCTTCTTAGCTCTTAGTGCTACAGTACAAACGAAGACAATAGTCTGGCAAGTATCTAAATTCAATCGCATTTCAATCTGCCATAGCGAAAAAGTTATGGATTAAATAATTCTCAATCTTAAAACTTAATTGAAGCAATTTTCATTGCTTGGGTGAGCAAGTTGGAGCAAATTCAATTAATACAATCCCTATTACACTAAAGATTACCAAAAAGGGAAAAATAAAAACTATGTCTCGTCGCAAAAATAGAAAACAACGTCCGATTCCTCCAGATCCCGTATATAACAGTCCCCTGGTCAGTATGACTGTTCGCCGAATTATGAAAAGTGGGAAAAAATCCCTCGCATCAAAAATAGTCTATGATGCGTTTAAAACAGTCGAAGAAAGAACCGGTAACGATCCCTTAGAAACCTTTGAAAAAGCGATCGCTAATATAACTCCTTTATTAGAAGTTAAAGCACGTCGCGTAGGCGGTGCAACTTATCAAGTCCCGATGGAAGTAAAACAATCTCGAGGCACTACTTTAGCTTTGAGGTGGTTAGTACAATTTTCTAGATCTAGAAATGGTCGAACAATGGCTGGCAGGTTAGCTAATGAAATCATGGATGCGGCCAACGAAACCGGCGGTGCTATTCGCAAACGCGAAGAAACCCATAGAATGGCAGAAGCAAATAAAGCCTTTGCACATTACAAATATTGATAAGAAATTGACTAATTAACGAAAAAAGACGACTTACAAAACGCTGACAGCCAAAGGGAAAAATTAGCATAGTAAAGTATAGAATTGTAAATAGTCTAAATAAAATTAACTAAAAACGAGTAAAAAAAACTTGCTCGCCAAAATCAAGGAGGTAGCTGTGGCACGTGACATCCCGCTAGAGAGAGTACGCAACATAGGCATCGCGGCTCACATAGACGCGGGCAAAACAACAACAACCGAACGAATACTTTTTTATACGGGTATTGCCCACAAAATAGGAGAAGTACACGAAGGAACGGCCGTAACTGATTGGATGGCTCAAGAGCGAGAGCGGGGAATTACTATCACTGCTGCCGCAATTAGTACCAACTGGCGCGATTGTAAAATTAATATTATCGATACGCCAGGACACGTAGACTTCACTATTGAAGTAGAACGTTCTATGCGAGTTCTCGATGGTGTAATTGCGGTCTTTTGCTCGGTGGGAGGGGTGCAACCTCAATCAGAAACAGTTTGGCGGCAAGCAGATCGATATAAAGTTCCTCGGATTGCTTTTGTCAATAAAATGGACAGAACTGGGGCGGACTTTTTCAAAGTTTACGAACAAATAAAAGATCGCTTGCGTGCTAATGCCGTACCAATTCAAGTACCGATCGGTAGCGAAGGAGAATTTGCTGGCATTGTCGACTTGGTACGCATGCGAGCCAAAATATACAAGGACGATCTCGGCAAAGATATTGAAGATGCAGAAATTCCTGCCGATCTAAAAGAATTGGCAGAAGAATATCGCGCCAAAATGATCGAGTCGATCGCAGAAACAGATGAAGAACTCTTGGAAAAATTCTTAGCTGAAGAAGAATTTAGCGAAGAAGAAATCAGGAAAGCATTGCGCAAAGGAACTATCGAAGGAACTATCATGCCGATGCTTTGCGGTAGTGCCTTCAAAAATAAAGGAGTTCAGGTACTTTTAGATGCGGTAGTAGATTATTTGCCAGCACCAACAGAAGTACCCGCAATTAAAGGCTTACTTCCAGATGGAAGCGAAGGTGTCAGACACTCCAGCGACGAAGAACCATTCTCTGCCCTAGCATTTAAAATTTCCACCGATAAATTCGGTAGATTGACATTTATTAGAGTTTATTCTGGAGTTTTAAGTAAAGGTACTTACGCCTATAACTCCACCAAAGAGAAAAAAGAAAGAATTTCTCGTTTAATCATTCTCAAATCAAACGATCGCATTGAAGTAGACGAATTGAGAGCCGGCGACCTTGGAGCAGTCTTAGGATTTAAAGAAACTGGCACTGGGGATACCTTGTGCGATGAGAATAATCCGATTATTTTAGAATCTCTGTTTATCCCCGAACCGGTGATCTCAGTAGCAGTAGAGCCAAAAACAAAAGGCGACATGGACAAATTGTCCAAAGCATTGGTAGCTTTATCTGATGAAGATCCAACCTTCAAAGTAAGCACTAACTCAGAGACAAATCAAACCGTAATCGCCGGGATGGGAGAATTACACTTAGAAATTCTCGTCGATCGGATGCTACGTGAATTCAACGTCGAAGCAAACGTCGGCAAACCCCAAGTAGCATATCGGGAAACAGTAAGAAAACCAGTCAATACAGAAGGCAAGTTCATTCGCCAAAGTGGCGGTAAAGGTCAATACGGTCACGTAGTGATCGAATTAGAACCAGGAGAGCCAGCAAGCGGCTTTGAATTTGTTTCCAAAATCGTTGGTGGTGCAATTCCTAAAGAATACATTCCTGCAGTAGAACAAGGCATGAAAGAAGCCTGTGAATCAGGAATTATTGCCGGATACCCCGTGATTGACCTAAAAGTAACTTTAGTCGACGGATCGTATCACGACGTAGACTCTTCAGAAATGGCATTCAAAATTGCCGGATCGATGGCAATCCGCAATGCCGTAACCAAAGCATCTCCGGTAATATTAGAACCGATGATGAAAGTAGAGGTCGAAGTCCCAGAAGATTTTCTCGGAGATGTCATGGGCGATCTCAACTCCCGTCGAGGCAATATCGAAGGGATGAACTCCGAAAGCGGCTTAGCCAAAGTCTCTTCTAAAGTACCTTTAGCAGAAATGTTCGGTTACGCCACAGATATCCGCTCTAAAACTCAAGGACGTGGAATATTTTCTATGGAGTTCAGTAACTACGCAGAAGTGCCTCGCAACGTGGCAGAAACTATCATCGAAAAAAACCAAGGGAACGCATAACTAAAAAAAAGGAACGATAAATTAATGGCACGCGCAAAGTTTGAAAGAAACAAACCCCACGTAAACATCGGCACTATCGGCCACGTAGATCACGGCAAAACAACCCTAACTGCGGCAATTACTTTAACTTTATCGGCTTTAGGTAGTGCAAAAGCTCGGAAATACGAAGATATTGATGCTGCTCCAGAAGAAAAAGCAAGAGGCATCACTATCAATACAGCTCACGTAGAATACGAAACACCAGTTCGTCACTACGCTCACGTAGATTGCCCCGGACACGCTGACTACGTAAAAAATATGATTACCGGAGCAGCACAAATGGACGGAGGTATTCTCGTGGTCTCCGCTGCTGACGGCCCTATGCCTCAAACTCGCGAACACATTCTACTAGCAAAACAAGTAGGCGTACCGAGCTTGGTAGTATTTTTAAACAAGCAAGACCAAGTTGACGACGAAGAACTGTTAGAGCTAGTAGAGTTAGAAGTACGCGAATTATTGAGCGAATATGACTTTCCTGGCGATGATATTCCAATCGTGACCGGATCTGCCCTCAAAGCAGTAGAGCAAATGACGGCTAACCCCAACACCCAAAAAGGTGAAAACGAATGGGTAGATAAAATCCACGCCCTCATGGATAGCGTAGACGAATATATGCCAACTCCAGAAAGAGATGTCGATAAAGACTTCTTGATGGCAGTAGAAGATGTATTCTCAATCACAGGTCGTGGAACTGTTGCTACTGGAAGAATCGAACGAGGTAAAGTTAAAGTTGGTGAAACAGTAGAATTAGTGGGCATCAAAGACACTCGCAGCACAACCGTAACTGGAGTAGAAATGTTCCAGAAAACTCTAGACGAAGGTATGGCTGGAGATAACGTCGGCTTGCTTCTCAGGGGTGTTCAAAAAGAAGATATCGAACGCGGGATGGTAATTGCTAAACCAGGTTCGATCACTCCTCACACAGAATTCGAGGCAGAAGTTTACGTATTAACTAAAGATGAAGGAGGTCGTCATACTCCATTCTTCCCCTACTATCGCCCTCAATTCTATGTTCGTACTACCGACGTAACTGGGGTAATTAATTCATTCACTGCTGATGATGGTTCTTCTGCAGAAATGGTTTTGCCTGGCGATCGCATTAAATTGACTGTAGAATTG
>JAAUYH010006308.1_pt1 | contig 10114 bp, 10 predicted proteins | sample 7278061 | NCBI WGS metagenome assembly JAAUYH01 (sample SAMN14350203, study PRJNA611818) | marine sediment metagenome | isolation source: surface marine sediment (0.6m) | place: French Polynesia: Moorea | collected 2018-08 | reverse complement strand
GGGCAACATAAAAAGATTAATAAAGACATAAAAATTAAATAAAGATTAGGTAAAGAAACGCATCCAAGTATTGTTACTTACAACTAATAAAAAATAGTCAGTATTTTTGAACTACTGACTAATAAATGCTCTTTACTTTTTTGAAGTATAAGGGGTGATTTTAACCCAAAATTGATAATTGATAATTGTTAAAGAACTTTATGAGTATGATCGTGTTGCTTGACATTATCCTCAGTACGAACTACGTTAGCCGCATTCAAGACTCTTTTTCTGGCTACAGAGTAGTTAAAATCCCGTTTAGTTGTTCCCAAAGGAATGTGCTTAGTAGCTTCAGGGCGACTTTTGTAGGTACGAGTTGCAGCGGCGACTCTTTCATCAAAGCGATCGCACAAACTGGCTTCTGAAGTAAACTCGGTGGGGATTTTAACCGTATCTGCTGTAAAAATCTCTCCTAAAGTCATTGATTTAGCCAACTCATAGGAAGTAGGAATTCCCTTGATGATGGCTTCTAGTGCTGCTGAGGGAATGGGTTCGACAATTTTTACTTGATTTACTTCTCCGTCTTCTCTGACAAAACAGGTAGCTAAACCTAAAATGCAGTAATCGTCTTGAGATAAATCTGATGCTTGTTTTAATACTTCATTAATAGTCATAGTTAAATGGGATCGCTTTATGGTCAAATCAAATATTTTGCTTAGTACATCAGAATGTAATGCAAAAATCGCTCTCGATGGTCAATCTCATTAAGATTTGTCATGAAAACAAACATTTTGCATAAAAAACTCAACATAAACCTAAGTAATTTATAAAAGAGGTATGGTAAATCTGTTATTCAGCGTACTCTAATTTAAAGAGTCAATCGTTTTATTAACTACAAATTATATAAATACTTAAATTAATTTTGACTAATGTTAGTTTTCTCTAATTTAAGGGAACTCTACTAGATGTAATCATCGGTTTCTTCTTGAATTATGAGTTGAACAACAGCAAAGTACGGCCAAGTCAACCAAAATTCCATGAGTATTGACCAAAACTCAGATTAATAGACGATTAAATGGGTGACACATTCTATTCAGTCAAAAGAAGAAGCGAGATAGTACAGTAGCTGTAACAAAGGTTTAATTGAGTCCATGAAAACCGACTTTTATGATAGTGCAAATTTTAAGCGAGAACAGGCAGAATTATCTTTATCTTCTGTTAGTGAAAATTGTGCCAGACAATCCTCGTGCCAATTTACTTCTACATCAAATTTAGAAAAGCTCAATTGCGAGCATCAAATGCGAAGTTGTATCGAACAAAAAGCATCCCAAGGAAATTATGCAGTAGCGATCGCTTTACTTGACCAATTAATTGCTTTGCGCCCTAATAGTGCTACTGATTACAATAATCGCGGCTTAATGCACTTCCGCAACAATCAAATTACAGAAGCCTTGGCGGATCTTTCCCAGGCTTTGTTAATCGACCCTAAACTAGATAGTGCCTATAATAATCGTGCTAACTGCTATGCTGCTCAAGGGGAATTAGAAAAAGCGATCGCCGATTACGATCTTGCTCTAGATATTAATCCTGCTAATCTCCGCGCCTGGATTAATCAGGGAATCACTTTCAGGGAAATGGGAATGTACGATCTGGCGATTGAAAATTTTGATATTGCTTTAATTATTAGTAACAGATTGCACGAAAGAATTTATGCTGAAAGAGGACGTTCTTATCATCTAAGAGGCGACTGGAATTGTGCCGTTGCTGATTATCAACAAGCTTTAGAAATTCTAACAACCAAGCCAGAACTAACAGGCTATCAATATAAAGTCAAAACTTGGCTTGATAGCTTATTTCATCCTTTGAGATCGTAATAAGTCACAAGTGTTAGGGAGTAAGCAATAAGGTTTTAAGGAAATTTCTCTTGTCTGTTTGCCTCCCTTGCTCCTCTGCTTCCCTGGTCCTCTGCTTCCCTTGCATCTTCTGGCAACCAGTAAATACGACTTTGATTGGGAGCAAGTAGAGAGCTATATTGTTCCATGAGATTTTTAGTTTGTTGGGGATCGAAATTTTTGTTAAGTTGTTCTCGTAGTTTGACAACTCTAGCTTCGGTTTCTTGAACTTGAATGCGTAGCTCTTTTAATTTTGCCTGTTGAGAAAGATGGTAAGGTAAGAGCTTGACCGCAGAAGCTAAAGACGCGATCGCGATCGCCCAACTAAGAATTAATTTAAGAGTAATTTCGGCTGTAGTACCTCTATAAGCAGACCTACTTGGAGACGAACGCTTCTTACGGGTTTTTACTGCCGATTTTTTATTATTACTCATGCATTTAATACCAAACAGGGATGAAAGATAGCTGTTCTGTTTAGGAACAGTAAAAGACGACATGTCCAGAGAGAGGGATGCCGAACCAAGTTCGGCATATCCAATCAAAGCTTTGGAGGTTGCCTCCGACATTTAAGCCGTCTGTCTGCTTTAAGCAAGCTCAAGACTAGCAATTTTTGGCAATAATCGCCAATCTCAAATCCCTCTATATTAAGCAGAAAGAGCGATCGCCCTTGGATAAAGTTAGGATTTATATAATTCCAAAGATAGGCGGAAAGCCATAACTCCAGGGATTAAAGCAACTATTAAAGCTACGAAAATTTGAGTGTCTGATAAAGGCATAGTAATTTTACTCCTGATAAAAGGTACTCATCCCTTAATTTGCGTCATAATCGACCCCAAGCAAAACATATTGTTACACAATGCAACATAATTAATTAAGGAACGCAAAAAAAAAAACTCGACCAACAACAAAACCATAAGAGGTTGTCTGAGAAGACTAATTAGATACGTCAAAGTCCCCTAGCCCCCAAGTTTGAGGGTTTTAGGAGGCAAAAACAACTAGAAAATTAGCTAATAATGCTTTTCAGATATCCTCTAAGCAAAGTTTAAAATTTTATGGTCGTCGATCTCCTACCAAATTCGGTCGGGACTTTTAAATAGAGAATAATAGTGAATGCTAGAACAAACAATCGATTATTTGACCAGTATTGGGGTCGAAACTTATTTTATTCTAATTGTCCTTATAGCCTTAGAAGCAGTATTATCAGCTGATAATGCCATCGCTTTAGCAGCGATCGCCCAAAGTATTAAAGAACCCAAACTACAGCGTCAGGCTCTTAATATCGGCTTGATCGGGGCTTATATTTTACGGATGCTTTTAATCCTAACTGCTACTTGGGTGGTTAAGTATTGGCAGTTTGAGTTATTGGGCGCAACTTATCTTTTATGGTTAGTTTTTAACTACTTTACTGATTCAGAAGACGAAACAGAAGAAGAAAACAAACTTGGCTTTTCTTCTTTGTGGCAAGTAATTCCCACTATTGCCATTACCGATTTAGCTTTTTCCCTGGTTAGCGTGACTACGGCGATCGCTGTTACCGAAGAAACTTGGCTGATTATTGCTGGTGGCACAATTGGCATCATTACCCTACGTTTTTTGGCAGGTTTATTCATTCGTTGGCTACAAGAATACACCTACCTAGAAGACGCTGGTTTTATTACCGTTGGATTTGTGGGAGTGCGTTTGTTACTTAAAGTGGTGATGCCAGATTTAATTCTTCCAGAGTGGATTACCATCGCCTTGGTCACGGTTTTCTTTACTTGGGGATTTTCTAAGCGGGAAGTAAAATCATCCGAAGGCGGTGGAGATAAGTAAAATTAATGCGTCTGTTTATTCCGATTTCGATACAATCTCGAAATTCCGACCGATTCAATTTACCTGATACCTGCGGGTAAATAATTATTAATAATCTGACGATATTTGCTTTTTTGCTTTATTCCTTTAATTTCTCGAAGTAACTCGCGATCGCGGAAAAATTGCATTGTTGGAGTACCAATTACTTGACCCATCTTGGCTATTTCTGGATCGGCGACAATATCAATCTCGACAAAATGAATCTGACCTTCGTATTCATCTATAACCTTATCTAGAATTGGTTTGAGAGTCTTACAAGGACCACAGGTAGGAGATACATATTTAACTACTAACAGGCGATCGCTTTCGTGGAAGAGTTTTCTCAGGGCATAACCGCCATAGTGACGAGTGATATTAATGTCAAAATTTGCCTCAGTTTCTTCCTCTATAGGGCTATTTGAGGTGGTTTCTGTGGAGTTTTCTGGGGTAGATACCTGAGAATATTCGGTAATCAAATTATGCTCCGATAGCCATCTTTCGGCTGCTAAAGCCGCCATACAACCCGTACCTGCTGCGGAAATTGCTTGACGGTATTCACGATCTTGTACGTCTCCTGCGGCGTATACTCCCGCCACTGAAGTTTCTACCGTACCTGGTTTGACGGTGATATAACCCACTTCATCTAATGCTATTTGCCCTTTAAACAAAGCAGTATTGGGGCGGTGTCCAATGGCATAAAATAAACCTTTAGCAGCAATATCGGTTTCAACCCCAGTTTGGTTATTACGGACTTTAATTCCCGTCATTAAACCATTTTCGCCGAACACATCAACGGCTTCTGTATGCCAATGAACGGTAATTTTAGGATGATTGAGTACCCGCTCCTGCATGGCTTTACTAGCACGCAATTCGCCCCGACGCACTAACAGATGAATGCGATCGCCGTATTTAGTTAAATAAACGGCTTCTTCTGCTGCCGAGTCGCCACCACCGATAACTACTAAATTCTGTTGGCTAAATAAAGGACTCGCACCATCACAGATGGCACAAGCTGAAATACCATTATTCCAGTATATTTTTTCACTGGGTAATCCCAAACGTTTTGCGGTTGCACCAGTAGCAATAATAATACTATCGGCTTGAATTTCTCTTTCCTCAGAACGAACTGTAAACGGAAGTTGACTTAGATACACTGCTGTTACATCTTCGGTATAGCATTCCGTACCCCAACGCTCTGCCTGAGCTTTCATTCTCTCCATTAATTCGGGTCCCGTAATTCCTTCGGGAAAACCAGGAAAATTCTCTACTTCAGTGGTGGTCATTAACTGTCCCCCAGGTACGCCACCTGCTTGTAAACCTTCAAATAATACTGGTTTTAAATTAGCCCGCGCTGCATAAATAGCCGCCGTATAGCCAGCAGGACCCGAACCGATAATTACGACATTTTCAATTTGGTTTGACATAACAATATTATATGTTTATTTAAACTCATAACGACTTCGTTTTTTCTAATATACTAAATTAATTCTCAGAATGGTAACATGAGTCAGGAGTTGTGAAGTCAGAAATCAAAACTCAAAATTCAAAACTGAAAACTCAAAAGTGTTTTAAAAACTTAATTTTAAAGCGTTAACTGGTACTTCATCCCAAGAATCTACTACCCGCAGACGCGCCACCCAACCTTCTTGTTTTTGTTTATTGGTGAGATTATTTTGCCAATTTTGATGGCAATCTTGAGCCGCTTCTTCATTTTGACAAGCGATACAAGCGTAGACAATACCCCCTGGATCGATTTGTTCGTTAACCCAAATAGTCATATCCTTTTGCAACGTATTGATTACCTTTTTCTTAAAACCTAGTGTCTATCAATCTGGTTACTAAGGCAATCGAATACCATTAGATGAATATAAGTACCTGGGCAAAATTAATTGTGTAGGCGTTGCTGAATAAGTAATGATTTAGGCAATCGCTTTTTCCTAGCCTCGTTATTATAACCAATCTAAATGCTTAGCAGCTTACAGAAACCCTCGCAATTCCGTAACCAGTAAAGATTTGTAATTATAAACAATTACATTGATAAAATATCAGCTTATTTTGGGAACTATAACCTTGGTAAGTTGATTTTTATCATTATGACAACAACTATAAAATTTAATCCCAGAGAGTTATTGTCTCAACTAGCACATTCTAATAGTTCTGGTTGTATTGAATTTTATGAAGGATTGATTTGGAAAATTTATTTACAACAGGGAAATATAAAGTATGTTTGCTGTTCTGCACAGTTGTTAGACCAGCTTAAGTATTATCTACATTATCTTGGATGGAAACAAGCTGTAGCAGCTTTTAAACAGTTACCACCATCTTATCTAAAGATACAATCCTATTTACAAGAAAACTGTTCTTATCAAAATCTTTATAGCAAGGTAATTTCTTGGCTACTGACAGAAGGATATATCGAGCCATCCCAAGCTTTAGAACTGATTGAACATATGACCAAAGATTTACTAAAGTTTTGTCTTTGGCTCAATAAGGGTACTTCTTCATGGCACGAGGGAGAAGCAATTCCCCTTTGGATTCGAGAACAACTCGGGGATTGTTCATCTCTAAGCGTATCAGAATATTTGGATGTAGAGCAAAAAAGGCTGAAACAATGGCAAAGGCAAAATTGCAGTGAACAATTGCTTTCTGTCCATCAACGCCCTTATTTTACTTCTGGTTGGGAACAAAAACCCCTTCCGACCTCTGGTTCATTGGATCTCAAGACCCTTAAACAGCTAGCCCAGGTGATACGGGGAGGCACTAGCATTCGTCAACTATCCGTATTGTTGCACAAGAATGAGCTTCAGATAGCACAAATTTTATCTCCATATATTGAAGATAAGATAATTTATTTACGCCATCCTCAACCGCCTTTAGATCGATTACCCAGTATTCCTCGACCTGAAAAAATTGTTCGTAATTCATCTTCAGTTGCTCTATCTACTAATAGTAAAAATGAAAATAAAATTTCAGAAAGTGCTGCTATTCAAACCTGGAAAATAGTATGTATTGATGATAGCCCCACGATTTTAAAAGAAATTCAACGGTTTCTAGATAGAGAAAGGTTTAAAATTACAGCCATAGATGACCCCGTACAAGCTGTATCTATGATTTTTCGCATTAAACCAGACCTGATTTTGCTAGATATTACTATGCCCAAAATCAATGGTTATAAGCTATGTACTTTGTTAAGAGGAAGTAATTATTGCGATCATACTCCGATTATCATGGTGACAGGAAATACTGGCTTTGTTGATAAAGCTAGAGCCAAAATAGCAGGAGCTACAGATTATTTTACTAAACCTTTTACCAGACAAAGTTTATTAAAAATTGTAGAAAAACATTTAAAGTAATTTGATATTCAAGAATTACTATATAAGTTTTTGTTAGATCATAAAAAGCTATTTTGTGTTCAAAAACAATCAACCAAACTAATTAAAAATTATGAAAACTATCCTAATTGTTGACGATTTACAATCTGAATTAGATTGGATGGCAAACTATTTAACCAATGCTGGTTATAACATCATTATGGCAATGGATGGAGAAGAAGCGATCGCTCTTACTCTGGAAAATAAACCCGATGCCATTGTTACTGATTGGATGATGCCCAAGATGGGTGGTTTAGATATTTGTCGCAAACTGAAAAAGAATCCTGAAACAGCAGAGATTCCTGTTATTGCTTGTACTGCTAAAAATAGAGATGTCGATCGCCTTTGGGCGAAAAAACAAGGTGTTAATGGTTATGTAACTAAGCCTTGCACTCAAGAACAATTAGTCAATGCACTGCAAGAGGCAATGGGGTAGCTAAATCATGAAAATATCTAGTCCAGCTTCGAGAATTCAAGCCAATTTGCAGGAATTATTTAAGGCGAAGTTAGCTCCAGGAGATGCTTATATCCGATTTCAACTGACATCGGATATGACAGCATTATTATCAATGGAACAGGTACAAGAGTCTTTGGTAGTTGAAGCCGAAAAAATAACTCCTTTGCCTGGTATGCCAGAATCTGTTATTGGCATTATGAACTCTCGCGATCGCGTGTTTTGCGTATTCGATTTAGCTCAGTTGCTAACTTTGCCTTCTCCATTTATTGCTCCTCGACAATATCAAATTATTGTGTTGCAAACCAATTCCGAACAGCCAATTTATATTGGTTTAGCCGTAACTCTTCTTAAAGGGATAGTACGTTTACCAACAGAAAAAATCAAGTCATCTTTAGATGCTTTTGCCGATCGCATTGCTCCTTATCTTTGTGGTGCAGTTCAAGAAGAGGAAACTATTAATCCCATATTGGATTTCAATAGCATCTCAGAAGCTTTAACTCAAGCTAACCATAACTGAGTTGAAGCGAAATTAATTGTCCAACAAACATCAACTATAATTCTCGTAATTGTCGAATGCTATGACTACTGAACAAGAATCTAAGAACTCACAATTAGAAGCAACTTCTCCTATTAAATCTGTAACTGACGAATTTAAAGGAATTGGTACTCTCCGTCGTCGTTTGCTAGTTTCAATTTTACCAGCAGTATTACTTCCTCTACTTATCGCCAGTGCGATCGGATATAACATTACCGAACGTCGAGCCAAAACTGAAGTTGTAGAAAAACTTGAGGCTAATACTCTTCTAGCAAGTAAAACAATTGGGACTTTTATTCGAGACTCTCTTCAAATCACTGATTTGGTTGCTGCTAATCCAATAGTGATTCAAGCAATGAAAACAGGGAGCAATAAAGCTCAGGAGGAACAATTAACTCAGCAACCAATTGAATCTCTAGAAACCAAGTTTGCTGCCACCAAATTATTAACTAACGATACTAGTCTTAATAACTATCTACAACAGATAGTTAAATCTGGTCAGGTAGCAGAAATCTTTTTTACCGAGCGCAATGGTTTAAATGTTGCATTTAGTAATCCTACTTCCGACTTTGTCCAACGCGATGAAGGTTGGTGGCAAACCAGTCAAAAAGAAGGAATAGATATTGGCGAACCTGAGTTTGACGAGTCAGCAAATGCTATTGTAATTGCTTTCTCTCAAGCAGTAAAAGACCCTAAAACTGGAGAATTTCTAGGAGTAATTAAGGCTGGTGTTCCAGCAACAACATCGATTTCCGATCTCGCCACCTACCTAGAAGGAAAACACAGCAAATCTACTCAATTCCAAATTGTTGACCCCAAAAATAGTTTTGTTTTTAGTAATATCGACTTCACAGATGTGGAATCTAGCGATCGCCAAACAAGGAATACAGAAGAAGTTAAAGTAGTTGGTGGTGAACCTATTTTACAGATAGCCAAAACTATGATGCAGATTGTAGATAATGCTTTGAGTGTGGAAGAAGCACAACAGTCAATCCTCAAACAATCCGACTTTTCCGATCTCCATTTGTATCAAGAAACAACAGACTCTAAAACTAGTATTATTGCTGTGTTTAGATATCAAAACAAAATTTATAGCTTATCCACTGTTCCCAATACTGACCTCGTATCAATTGGTGTCATAGATTACGAAGTGGTAGCTAGTGCAGGACGGAGTTTACTATCGGTATTTGGTTTAACTGGTCTGGTTCTGGGTGCTGCTGCTTTAGCTTTAATTATCTTTCTAGCACAACAATTGTCTCGACCTTTAACTAAGCTATCGGAAAAAACTCAACAAGTAGCAGCAGGAAATCTAGATATTCAAGCCGATCCAGAAGGAACTCTAGAAACTAGAACTTTAGCAGATAACTTTAACAAACTAGTTAAACAAGTTAAAGAGTCCTTGCAAAATCAACAAGCCTTGGCTAATGAACAACGTCAAGAAAAAGAACAGCTAGAAACAGCAATATACACCCTAATAGATGAAGTCGCCGATGCTACAGAAGGGGATTTAACTGTTAGAGCTAACTTAGACTCGTTGGAACTGAGTACAGTTGCCGATTTATTTAACGCTATTATTAATAACTTGCAAGAAATTGCCATTGAAGCCAAACAGTCTACTAGCCAAGTAGGTTCTTCTTTGAAGCAAAATGAAGAGGCAATTCGTTTGTTAGCAGAACAAGCTATTGCTGAAGCTGAAGAAACTCGAAATACTTTGATGTCTGTCGAACAAATGTCACAGTCGATTCAGGCAGTAGCAGAAAATGCTAACCAAGCAGAACAGATTGTTGATGATACTTATAAGACAATTGTCAACAGTACTGACAATATGGACTTAACTGTAGAAAGTATTTTAAATCTGCGGACTACAGTAGGTGAAACAGCAAAAAAAATGAAGCGTTTAGGAGAATCTTCCCAAAAAATCTCCCAAGCTGTCTCTTTTATTCAAGAAATTGCTCTAAAAACTAACGTATTGGCTATTAATGCTAGTGTTGAAGCTGGTCGCGCAGGGGAATACGGACAAGGATTTACCATTGTTGCAGAACAAGTCGCG
>JAAUYH010131479.1_pt1 | contig 10115 bp, 4 predicted proteins | sample 7278061 | NCBI WGS metagenome assembly JAAUYH01 (sample SAMN14350203, study PRJNA611818) | marine sediment metagenome | isolation source: surface marine sediment (0.6m) | place: French Polynesia: Moorea | collected 2018-08 | reverse complement strand
ATTTAATTCTGAAGTACAGCCGTGATTCATTAACATTATTAACATGGTATGGTATATAGATAGTCGGCCACGATTGATTGCAGTCTGACATTTTTCAGCATGGTTAGACAGCTCAGTTTGGTTTCCGGAGCCGTGGTACTTAAATGAAGATTGAATAAAAGTGTGTCTCAAGAATTTTGTACACGTCTCTTCGATGCATTGAAATTGGGTACAGAACGATTCTCGGCAGAGCCCAAAGCTTGGCTTTGTATCAATAATTAGGTCACGAGTAGGCGCTGCGATCTACCTCAGCTGAAGAAGTCCTCTACATCTCGTTCCATCAAAGGATATTTAACTCGAAGAGAGCGTTTGACAGTTCAAGTGCTAAAATTTCATCCCTACTGTGTACGATTTTCCTTAGAGCTTCAGGAGAAAACTTAAACTTATGGGAGATGTGATATTTACGTAGGGTTCGGCATGTAATGTTGAGTACACGGATTTCGTCGCCGTGGTTCGGATCACGCCGGATACAACCTCGATGTAGGATTGTGCGAGATGTTATTCTTGGGTTGATAATTTGAGTGATCTGTATTATTGAATATCCTCTCGACGTCACAGGTTGGTTCTCTCGCATCATGTTATTGTTTGATGATTTCGAGTTTTTCACCTAATGAGAAGTCGTCAAATTTTCGAGGGCCTGACCGATAATTATAGTTGGATGGATGAGTAGAACGTCGATATGTTGAGAGTTTTAGGAGAAATCGATCGATAATGAGTTATTTTGTCTATATAATTTCCTTTATCTAGTGTTAAACGCATCGACCGCTGTGTAATTATTAAGTACTACGCGTCAAACTAGGGTAGTAATCTAAATTTTCATACGCGTTATACTTACAAGTGACTTGACCTTAAGCGCGGAGGGCTTAAGAGTGAGAAGTCCATGTAATTTGGAAGATAGATTTGTATTTGCTCAGTTATTTTTCTTGAAATGGTAAACGACCTTGCTTCTGAAGGTACATACTGCGCTCAGTTTTCTTTCTACCAACGGTGTAATTTTTGGACGCAAAACGGTAGGCTTCCGGCGTGAAAAAAGAGCATATCAGTTTTAATATGCTTGCTAGGCCTTTGAGAAATTCTTTGCTACGCCGAGCTGATGCACGTGTCCAAGCAAGAGATGATAAGTTCCCCAAACCATTCTTCGCTAAATTTATATCAGTTGATCGTGAGTCAATCTAGATCCGTTCGTTCTTTTCTAATAAGGAATACTCGCATTTCAGAAGCATCATAAGGCAGTGTAGCCGTTCGCACTCCTTATAGTAAGATTAAGGTTATTGGAGACAAGACACGAACCTTGTCGTTCGCTGCTTTCAAAAAGACCTGAAGGATGCATAAGTAAAGAGCGCCGAGCGCTTCAATATCCTAAGACGCTTATGCATCTGGCAAGATCCTGTCTCTGCCAAGATTTCTAGGCTTGGAACCTCTTCTTTGTTGTCAGATGCGATCTCAACCGTCGGAAAAGGTCTATATTAGACCGCCGATGGTTGCCTCAACATAATCAATAATTTCTTGGAGTCGTGCTTTCTTGCAAAATGCCAAGTGACGATAGTTCCATATTTCAGAGCTAAAGATCTCATTAATGACGCCTTCGTTCTGATAGACTAGCCCTTGGAACAAACCTTGCTCCAGCCTCAGTCGACCAGTCGAACACTCATGTCGCACCAAGTTTCTTGGATAGACCGACATGTTTTTTCTCGTTGGCCGCAGTCGTCGGCCTATCCTGCCGCAAATTTTTAGCCAGACCGGGAATAATTAGAAGATGATTCCCAGGAAACTGGCTCTAACCAAGAACGGAATGGCCTGTTTGATGCAGAGCCGTCGAAGTGATTCGAAGTAGTCGTGGTATCGGAGACCGGGCCTGAATCCAACTGAGTTGTAACACGGTATCTTCCCTTCGGTTGCAAGGACCATTCTTTCGAAATAGGACGGATCGTTGCAGGCAGAGAACAACAAGCTGGTATACTTCTGGACACTTCCCCACTTGTGAGCTCGCATTGGTAATTGTATCGCCGAGGGCCACTTATTGCTTTGCGAAAATTAGAAACTGCCAGTTACTTCGGGGTCAGGTTCATTCAGAACAATCACAAAGACCAGACGGTAATGATAAAGGATGGGTCGCGAATCCGTCTCATTCGTAATGGAAAATGTTGCTGCTCCGTCTGCCAGCCTGCAGTAACTCTCACCCGAATTATCGCAGACAATTCTTTTGTTCTGCCCGGTCCGCACGAACCAATAGCATACGGGACGATGGAGTTGCCATCATCTCTAAATTCGTTCCTGGCAGTCTAGTCCGGAAGGATGGAAATCGTCACCTTTGAAACAACTGTTCGGCATTTATCAATTTAATATACTCTGTGGGGACATGTAATCTACAAAATAACAACTGGAAAGCAATTTAATAACTAATGACAGACATCAACTCCACGGTTGCTACAATCGAGAAAGGTCCAATTGTCGCTTGGGTTATACTATAACCAGAAATGATATTTACAATCGATTCCAAAGTCGTAACTGTCTTGAGCATCACGCCTGTGACCTTGGGAGATGGCCAGTCAGGACCGTTCGATTACTTGCCTCTCAATCGGCAAACCGTCATCAAAGGAGGATAGTGAGACCTTAACTCCGTATGAACTTTCCGGGTGGAAACTAACTAAAGTGATCGAAGGTTTACGTTCCTAGGCCCGCAAGATTCTTTCCGAACACGCTAGCCTATATTCTGGGAAGATTCGTTCTATTAGCAACACGATGCATCGTGTTGAGCTCATTACTGGTACATTTCCATTGCTACAGGTGCCCTATTTACAAAGGCTAAGAGACGGATACGTTGGGAAGGAAGATTTGAACGTTATGGTATGGGTTGACGTCATCCTATAGTCTTTCTACGAATGGCCGCCGCCCATTTCCTTTGGCCAATATCTAACGGTTACCTTCACTTCTGTGCCGACTGCCCCATTCTGGAATGCCTTAGCTTTAAAGATCAGTACCAGATTACTCAGAACGAAGAACGAGTCGATTTTCTGGGTGATGCTTTTGCCTTCACTAGCTTGGAGGCCAGTGGTGGCTTCTGGAAGATTCCGGTGTCCGACGAATATAGTCGGAAGATGGCATTCACCAAGCACGTCGGACCTTTCGAATCAGTACAAATGCACCCTTACCTTTCCCGAGAGAGCGCTACAGACTACACTAGTTGCATTCATCTACCAGACTTGCCTTGTTTATATCGACAGTGTTGTGATTTCATCGCATTCCGGAGAATGCACCTATCACATGGCGACGAAATCGTGACAGAGCTTGGCAAAACAAAGTTTTAAGTAAAGTGGAAAATGCGAGTTCTTCCGTGACAACATGATACAGCGCACCTAGTACCAAGACAGATTGATTAGAGATCGACAAGACTTTGATAAAAAAGCACGGGAAAGAGAATCTTTCTGCGCGCTGCAAGCCTCTATCGTCCATTCGTGTAAGGGATAGCGAAGATATCCGTGCCACTTACTGCACTGCTCTAGGATCTCTTAGCAAGAAGTGGAAGGGTTCCCAAGAATTCTGTTCAACTGTACGGCCATGCGCGCGATGCCGTTCATTAACGATTGGATGCGATGACCTCATCCTGGCGTGCAAGCTTTACTAGTCGCTAATTGCCGATTGTGCTGCGGCACAAACGCCTTTATTTACCAGATTGGGATATTATTCTTAAGGAAAACGAAGCAAGTACCCGAAAATTCATGAGGTTCTTGTCACGTCGACTGACGAAACCAAAAAGGCCTCATAGTAGTACCGAAAAGGAATATATCGCTATATTATGGGCTATTCCAACTTTGTGCTATACTTTCCGAAATTCGAGTTTGACACTCATATGTAACACTATGCTTTCAATGAATTATGACGATGACTGACCCGTCATGTCGCTTAAAGATATGGCGTCTTCGCATTTTGGGTTACGTTCGATATCGAGTACAGAAAAGGGAAGCACAAAGTGTCGCAGGCATGTATTTCCGAGCTCTCGCGTTGACAGGCAGGGAAGCTCTTCCGAATGAAGGACTGCTATATTTCAAAATGCGCACGTATCCAGGAGATGTCGGAGAAAGAGCCTCAAACGACTTTCTTGATCTTGAAGAGACCCTCGCACTGCAGGACAACAAGATTTTGGAAAAGGCCTTCTCCTTATATCAGGGAATCTTCGGGGCTTAGCAAAAATACTCGCTTGAATATCCATCGATAAGCTCCAACAGGAGCAAGGATCTAATGAATTTGCCGATGTATACGTCAAGAAATGCAGAATCGTACACAGACATTCAAAGCGGCTGAACCGTAGGAAAATGTTCTTCATGCTACGCGGGAGCTAGTGCATACTTGTTATTACCGACAGGTTCTCGGAAATGGTGCGAGTAATCGCGTTGTATTCTATCTGTGCGACAGACATCGTCGATGAATTTATCAATGAATGAATGTTGATCTACGCCCACAATAAAGAGCAAACGGACGACGGTCTGCAATTTCCCGCGCTAATTCTGCTCTATGTGCATTAAAGCCTTGGAATGAATGAGCTCTTAACGTCGCCATATCATCCGCAGAAGAACAAATGAACAGAACTGTATAATCCACCCATTATATGTGACTACTACTAGTCCGTCAATGAGATCCCAGCATGGCGTAATCTAGCTCTGTAGCTTAATCTCCTATCCACAATTCCCGGACGCTCGAAGATAGCCTTTCTCGCCAATAAAACTAGTCACAATATCAGTTTGATGCCAAGGTTCGAACAGCTCTTGCTCCAAAGGGTCGGTGAATTCCCATTTTCTGCAGAGAAATGAACGGCTGCTATCGCTATAAGCTGTCTTCACAGGCATCCGGTCCCTTTAAACTGGTGAAGGCTAGCCCTGAAGGGGGTACGTTGGACATTCGACGGAATAACCTTGACAAACGTGTAAACATCAATCTCGCGGAAGTGGAGCGGAGACCTGGAAAGGATCAAGCTGGCGCCGCAAATGCGGTATGGCAAGGACGAGCTGCTCTACTGGAGGGAAAAAATAGCGATTTTAAAGCAGCAACTCATTGAATACTGTATCTTGCAAGACATACTTGTCGACACACCGAAAGGAGGCAACCCGCTCAGCCCATGGATGCTACGGATAAATGTTAGGGATTTAACGAAATCTGTTGGGAACCTGTGCCCAACTTGCGCTGGGCAGAAACTATTAGATATTGTCGCTTGAAATTTTTTGCTTTGCCATGCGACGTTTCAGGGTCTATGAGTTCCTAAGCATCGTGGCTACATATGACATCGTCAAAAATATCGAAAGAACGCGAGACATGCCCACCAGGTAACGTAAATGCCAAGTAAAAGCGATTTTATAGGTGAATTTCGATGAACTTCTGTCTCTGATTAGGCGTACAACGGTTATGTCCATACTTTGAAAGTCACGTTGAGTGGCGCGCGACTGTCTTCAGATTCCCAAGATATACAAGCGCTTCATCTCGATTTGGAATCTTTATCTACTTTTCTGTATGTCACTTATGCTAAGCAAATACTGCCAAAGATACAACAGAAGAATTCGTGAAGCTGCAACTCGCACCGAGGTCGCGGCACCGAAAAGATGAGTTGACTTCAGAATTTTCTGTAGAATTTTCTAAAGGCCGGACGCAGCGAAAGAGAATTGCACGCATGCGATCACTTCCTAACAATTTTACGCAACAACCCTGATGCAGTTCCTTTTGTAATTGTTAGGCGTTTCTTAAACAGGACTTTTATTATCATTTGAAAGAGTGGTCTGGTAGAGGAACTGAAAGTGGTACACGGTCTGAAGTTCAATCATACGTATCTCTCTTGGCAACGCTCGGCAAGAGTTGCCACTTAGAAATATACTGCACCCCGAGCATAATTCATCTCTGCCCTTACAGATTCAATTTTGGTATGCTACGACATGTTGCATTTCGCCACGTATGTCGCTGAATTACATCATCAGCAATGCAAATAACCACATCGATCAACCTTGGCTTGCGTTGATACGCTTGCAGAATAACAACTACTACTCGCTCGTTACTCTTAAACCTATCTATTGTTCAATTGCAAACGTTGCTTGCTTTACCATGTCTGTATGAGTCCTCAGCACTGCTCTTCATGGCGAAGTTCTTCTACTTAAATCGTACTCACTATCGGACATCCGCAATTCAAATCACATATCAAACGACCTACAGACCACACAATCGATAATGGTCACAGGAAATCGTCATCGGCTCTTCAAAATCTACCTTAAACACAAACTATTGCTCTCGTCGTTCGTACTGATATTTGCTTCCGCAGATGAACTGTGTCCGTTAAATATTCCGACATACGAACTACGAGGCACCACGACCAATTTTCGGCGATAACGCCGATAATTATTCAGGAAGGAGGTGGTGATGTCCAAAATCGTTGGAACGGAACAAGAATTAGAGTTAATTTTCCTTTGCATCTAGAAACTCTTTTTTTTGTCCCAGATTGAATGATGAAAACTAAATTGTTTGCGTCAGTACTTCGTAGTTTACTTTTGTTTTTTCACTGCTTTTCAATTGGCTTCTGAAAATAAACAGCAAGTTAGTGAAGGAGCTCTCTGGAGGATTGCTCCGTGAATTCCTCAACTCATGAAGCTGATCCAGTTCACTCTTCGACTACAACATTTCTTATGGAATGGCGTCTTAGGAAGTTCCAATCGGTTCTATATGCAGTTCAGATATTGAATCTGTGCTGAATATTCGATATATCTCACTCTTTTGATTTCCAAAGGCTAAGCATTGGATTCAGCGCAGTGTAACCCACAGTTGTTGTTTTGCTGGTCAAATGACTCAAAGGCTAGTCTAGGATTGGTGGCAATATCTCAAGTTGTACTAATTTTAAGATGGTAAGGTGAATTTCATCCTAAAAAATATCGAAATATAAATATCATACTTTAAAACTTGAAAACCATAAAATAATAATAGTTTCCAATGGCCCAATAAATTTTTACGTAGCTTAAGACTTGGTTGCACACCTGAATGATCATTTTATAAACGAAAAAGAAAATGCGAAATGTAAGATCATTGGATCATAAATCAAACCGAATGGAAACTAAAACAGCATAGTAAATCACCTAACCCAACATAAACTCGGAATGAAACTTTAAAGTCACGTAGCTTGAGCCCATCAAGACTTGTAGAATGGTCCCATGATTCGAGTTAAGCGCTCGCATATTTTGAAGGCCAAAATATCAGGTACCTTGTCTGCCGAATCTTCAGCAGACTACAGATGCTCTAGAAGAACAAGCCAGTTCTCGAGAGCATCCCGGAAATAATAATTTTTTGGTCGATTTATTTTGCCCTGGGCAAAAATTGATTGTCCAGTGCTGGATCTTGTAAACCAGAGCTATCTTTGTTTACGACAGTGACCGTTTTCGTTCCACGCAACCGTGCAGAGAGATGTCCTCAGATTCTGCAGATGATGTTGCAAAAACGCATTCTTCCAAGTTTTCCAGACTATCTGCGATTTGTTGATCCACTCACCTTTCCAGAAATGATCCTCCCAGCCTAGCCGACAGCAAGATGGGCTTCAAGAGTTCGAGGCGATGGGGGAACCGAGCAAGGCTACTCCATTTCACAGAGACAAGTGATTGCAGTTTTCTGTAAGACACGCTTTAGTAATTTTATGTACCTTACAGTTAGACCTTAATTTGAGCAAGAACATCTACAGAAGATCAAACAACTGCACGATTGTACGCTGCAAATTAGAGTAGACTACAGATTAGTGAAAATTGTTGATTATGTTCCGCATTGGTCACGAATGCTGCGATTCATACGCTGCGAGACGATCCATGTTTTTCGCATTTGGCGTATCGACACCATTGGTGTTATCCATTCGATAAATCTTACGGCATTTATTTGAAATATCCATCCTGTTTGATTGAGGTGATGCCATATTGCTGTGCTACGGTCCATTCAAGTCATGATGTGAGCTTTTGATCGTTTCATATACTAGTTGTTTGAAAAGTATGTCTTCAGCCTCTCCATTAATTGACTTGAGTTGGACGAGAACGCCGAGTCGTCTACAAATATAGCATTTATGATCAATTTCGTACCTTGGTTACATAAGTAAATACAATCATAATAGTAGGGCTTAGGAACCTGAATCCATTTAATGATTTTTCGAGTAGGGAATCCCATATTTGTATCATAGATGTTCTTGCAAAGTCTACATGGATGTCTGGCATGACATGACGCCTAGTTGAATCTTGTAGTCATTCTACGACGAACTTCTTACTCTGGCTCTCATCGGAAATGCCTCGAAATCCCCAAAAATCAAATCAGTTTTAACCTACCTGCATTTTTCGATGAGGAAAAACCCTACGCTTCACTCACTATTTCCGGAAAGTAACGCATTTTTTTCTTCATGGATTAAGATAACTGCAACCTGCAGTCCCGGCCTTATAATAAGCTTGATTTGACTACTAAGAATATCAATTTAGTGTACTACATGTATTATATGGACATACAATGATAAATTCATTTATTTCATATACACGCATAAGTACAGTAGTACCACATTTCTGTCGTCCATTTCAGCAGTGCCACTGTACGTCACTCCAGTGAGACAAAGCCTCTATTTCATAGCTTTGCTACTTTAGCTTTAATTTTTAGATTAATTTGTGCTCCCTATCATATCATTCTGGCATACATGCGAAGGTTTGAAGTCCGGCCACTAGCTGAACGATTCGGCATGCCTAAGGACGATTTAAAAACTCACAGTGATGCGTCTGGCATTCATAAAATTTTAAAATTTACGACATATAGAATGCAAATCTAGCAGTCCAGCACTTTCCGCTAGAAAAGAGTTCATTCGTTCTTGGTATTTTCCAAAGAAACGACAATGTTGAAGTGCAGGATTGTTCTGCTACACTACTGCTTTTTTCAAATTGAAGTTCGTAAGATAAAGTGTTCAATAAGCTGTCTATCTTGTATACAAGATAGCTTCATCCTCATTCTCTTCCTCGTAGAACGAACTAAGAATACAGTTTCTTGTTTGAGAAAACGTTTTCTGAAACAAATCTTGAGTTACACCAGTAAAGTAGTCTAGTTATGGAAACACAGCCAATTATGACAGCTGCTCGACACAAATGCCTTCTGATCAGTGATAAATCCAGTTTTTTTGATTTCACTCAGCATTTTTGATTCTCGGGCTTCTTAGTAAATCTCTATTCCGCCGAGATTCGCAAGGTTAGTAGCACGTGCGATATTAAGTATTTTTGGATAAGTTGGAGTGTTCCTTTCATATGCTTCTGAAACAAAATCTGGACTCATGTTACGTCACGTCATTAGAAGATCAGTACAATACTGTTTTCCTCAATCTCTACCATAATATTTCACATTGAATTTGTTACTATGCTTTTTTGAGTGCACTCGAATTTCACGAAGAATAGATAACAAATCAAATGTCAAAATAAAAACTGCGTTCGTATATTTTTAGAAGGCCGAAACTAAGTGACAAAGCTAAATATGCTTTTGATAATTAGATCCTCTATTGTTTTCTCTTCATGTCGCAAAAGAGATCAGCTCTCAATTTTTCTTTAAAGGTAATATGACCCTCCGAAAACGGGCATTTTTATCAGAATCACCTGTATAGTAGCCTTGGTTCTTACATCTTTCAACTCAATGAGTAGCACGACAGTCCATATTCTTTGAGGACACCTACAATTATTTTCTGCAGATTCATCCTGATTGTTCGAAATTGTGATCGAAAATGAGATAATGGGTGAGCTGGAACTCCACTGCTCAGCTGGGGCGGAGAAGTACGTTGCTCCATATCTTCTTCTCTCAACTAAAACTGCTGGAACGGCACATTCTGAAGGTGATCTATAATTCTTTGTCTTTCGCTTTGTTTTTAAAAAAACTGTGAAATCGCATGTACTTGCGTCCAGCTTTGTCCAGCATTGATTTTCTTGAGAACTAAACCACGATTGTTTTATTCTAGCCCTTAATGCCTGATTTCTCCTCCATTCTTGTTCAGTATCGCTGCCAAATTAGTTTCGCCGACTCTAGTCGAATCCATCAGTTGTTTCTCCGAAGCGTTATCT
>JAAUYH010105305.1_pt1 | contig 10117 bp, 8 predicted proteins | sample 7278061 | NCBI WGS metagenome assembly JAAUYH01 (sample SAMN14350203, study PRJNA611818) | marine sediment metagenome | isolation source: surface marine sediment (0.6m) | place: French Polynesia: Moorea | collected 2018-08 | reverse complement strand
TACAGTACAGTAATCAACAAATGCGTGCCTCTGCACTCTCCTTCGCCAAACTGTACAGTACTGTACCAGTACCTACCCTATACCTTCTTCGTTGTCCTTACTGTACCCGCTACCGGTACTGTACCGGTATCTTCTTCTGTTTACTCGTTACCGTCCTGATCATTTACAACCGTCTTATTCACAATCTGTACTCTACTTCCCATCTATCGTTTTCGCTGAGTCAGATTGACCTTCCCTCTAATTCGATTATCTACCGTACAGTACTACTCAACAGTACTGTACTGTGCTCGGTCACACTCTTGAATTTGATTTCCTCATCAACCTCGTGTTTTATTTTGCCAATTACGTGATTCATTAGATGACTTGTATTGTTGGTAACGCCAATTCACTGTTAAACTCAATACGATTCGGCTCGATTCGATTTGATTCGATGGCACATTCTCTAATACACGTGAACCACCTGTACACGTGTCCTATTAGATCCATATATAAACCTCAATCTTTCACTACTTCTGCATCACCGCCGCCGTCCTCTACGGTTTGTCACCATGTGATGTGACGTGCCAATATCTGCAATGGTAAGTCGATCACATTCTCCTTCTCGCCGGCAGTGAAGATTTGCAACAACAATACGACTTCTTCTTCCAATGAAGTGCCTACCATAGTGGGAACCGTGTTTCGTTTATGCATGTGGCCGAGCCGTACGCCTCTTCACAATCTTGCCGTGTACTAACTACTGTTTGCAGGCTGCTTACATGCTTATTGCAATCGATTTTGATTCCATTCGTAGACCAATAACTCCTGTACGCCCGTGCCGGGCTACGCCTTAGACATCTCGGCGCACGCGAGACCAACTCTGAATCAGAGTCAGCGATGAGTGAGGCCGTTGCACTCGTGCGTTGACCGCAGATCGCCGAGGTGCTTCTTCGCGCAAGTTCTATCACTTGGTCTGTGTTGGCACTCCCATTTTCCACAATCCCGTTATCCATATGGCTGTCCGCCGCTGCCGCCGCATCCACACCAATTTTGGCATATTGTACTTGCCATCCTATAGTGTTGGCAGTCCACGGTCCAGCCGCTTCTTCACTCTTACCCAATACTGTACAGTACTAAGGCAATAAACTAAGAGGTTAAGTTTGTGTTAGCATACGTTGAGACACTTTGGTTAATGCGAAGACAACTCATCTACTAGAATTCTGAGGGCTGTGCTTTTCTACCAGTGTTGGCAATAGACGATAGACGCTTTTAGATTCATGGTTCTACAGCCAGCTCACCACGAACAGTATTAGATTTAACCAGAGAAAGAGCAAGGGAAAGAAACAGGGTAAAAAGATTATCAGCATAGCTGAGAATAACCACAACAGTTTCGACTGTTTCACACAAACGACCGTCGAATTGGTGCAAGACTGTGTAGTCGACGGTTTTGACGTAAAGTCCGTAGGTCCATTGAGTAAATATCGGAAAGAGGAGAATATCATGAGCGCAGACGCGGCAGTACAACCCGCCGCCGACTGAGAATGGAGTCGACGGAAGAAGCCAAGACAGTTGAGGACAAGAAGAAGCGGCAAGCATTATTTGCGATAGATTGGGACAATGTGATGTTTCCCACGTCGTACTTCACGCAGCTCGGGTTGCGAGATCTTGAGTTTGAGGATTTCGTGGAGGACTTTCAGACGGACATGGTGTTGCTGGAGAGTGACGTGATATTGCTGCTGAGTCAGGTGGTGGAGAATGGCAAGGTGGCGCTGTTCACGGAAGAGAAGGAGGTAATGACGGAGGATTGCCAACGCTACATGCCGCGGTTGTGGGATAAGCTGGCCAACCAGTGGCACATCGACATAGCGTCGCCGACCGACGAGGACGCGGGCGACTTGTCCCGATGGCGGAAGAAGCGAATGATAGATGGTGTGTCGGCAGTAAGGAACTTGGTGTGGAGCAGGAGAGATGTTTACAGCGAATCGCTGAGCATGGTCTTATTCACGTGTAGTCCATCGGTTTTCATGACGGCCCAGAATGTGTGCTCCATGTTCGGTCAGTTGCATGGCAAGTACATTCTGGCAGTGATGGGCACCAAGTCGCCGTTCATCCTGAAACGACAGTTGGAATTGTTGGATGAAATGTTCGACGAGGTGTTTCAAGTGGATCGGGACGAGCACATTGCTTTGGGTAATAAGGTGGAGCAATGCGTCAATGGGGATGTCGTGTACGGTGAGAAGAACTCGGTTAGCGATGAAGAACAGGATGCGGATGGTGAATATCTGAATGCGGTGCCCGAGGAAGACGAGGAGGAAAGTGAAGAAGAACTGGCAAGTGAGCAAGACGAGGGAAACGAGCAAGTTTGATACCATGCTTCACTGCTCTTCAAGTCCGTTTGTTGTACTCTAGTTGTGATTATCACAATGCTGAACGCTTGGTCTTCGTTCTTGTTCCCATATACGCTGGGCTCTGGGCCTTTTGTTTAAGAAGAAGTTTGTCTGATACTACGTAGATAATTCTGTGAAACAGTGCTACACGAGAATGTTGACTCGTTGTGTAAAAGAAAGATAACTTAGCTCTCATCTAACAAACAACAAAGTAAACAGTAGTAAAAGTGCCACTAAAGAAGAGTACTGCATTCAGGCCAGCAGCCCGAGATAAACTTCGTGCTCTACTCTTGTGTTTGCGACCAACAAAATTTCATCAACGTTATCGCGCCCATAGAACTGGTGCCAAGGATTCTTCGGGTGAGTAGGGAGCACACCCATGGGCGTGGCACACGATTTGTTAACTGGTAGTGATGAAAAGCTACAGTGCGCTAATAGTATACGAATGGGATGATATCCTGTTTCCGTAAGTTTTTGACTTCACCTATATCATCAACCCGTTACTGACACAACATAGAACGACGTTCTTCGTCGAGAATGACCTGTTGGATGCTCATCCGCTCGAGATTCCGTTCGAAGTGATGTTGCAGATGTCCGCGCTGGAGAAAGCGGCCATCGAGTTACTGCGCCTGTCGCTAGACATCGGAAGCGTACGAGTAGTGGCGCGGTCCGACGCGAACACCATAAATCGGTGCTGCGACGAGTTCATGCCACGACTTCGAACGTTCCTGGATGATACACGAATTCCTATCATCGTGCGAGTCACGCCCAACCCGGTACCGCTCGATAACTGGATGGTGGGATGCCTGTTCTTCAGCGTGGTTGACGCGAGAGCACTCGATACCCGCTTCGTCATCGTCGTGGTTGGGGGCGATGCCGCACTGAATAGAGCCGCGCAACGCATGGAAGCCGTGGTGCCCGGATGTTCGTTGAAGTTGGTGACGTTGGAGCGCGAGCCAGTGCCCGAACAGTTGACGAATCTCGCGAATTCATTGCGTGCGTGTTTTCTTGACACGGTAGGACATGTGGGCGACGAACAATTGACTTGGTAAATGACTAGATTATTGTTGCGCTGGCGTATTCTTGCAGGACACTCACCCAGTAGTGGCGCTCGTACTCGTTCGGACATCCGAACGTTAGTGTTCTTCGATTCGTAATTACGCTGAACGTCAGCTCGTCGCCCTCTTGTACACGACAGGAGCCGACGGGGATCACCTCGATGCGGCGAGTGATGCCGTGTCGTAGGCGTAGTGTCGGTGCGTTGGATCCCACTAAGCTTAGGTCTACTGTAACCTTCATCCAAGTGCATGGGATTGGGCCGTAGAGGCGCAAAAGGCCAGTGAATAGTTTTGGTCGACACTCGAACTCTAGGTCGTGACTCAACTCGTCGTTCGATGGAAACAGAATGCTACTTCCCGCAGTTTGGACTATATTCTTTCGTTGTATTGGAGCACCCACGGTTTGCTGTTCCTTCACATGCTTTGTACAACTTGGTTCCATAGCGTTCACTAAAGCATACTCGACATCCATGTTGAATTTCTTATCTAACTGCACTAACTCGAGTGATTCTCGAGTCATTTCTCATAGTGTCACATACAAAACACAGAGCTGCGTTGACGAGACGAACACTCTACTAAAACTGATGTATTACATCGCGCATAGTCTTCATGGGAAGGGTATAAAATTCAGTCGCTTCACGTACAACCCACGCCATTTCGAGTCAAAGTAAGATGAGTTGTTTCTAATCACAACAGTACGGAACACCGCAGGTGAACCAAAATGCAAGAATTTACCATCACACTCAGCTCGGCAACTCGTCGTAACCCATATTTTCCTTTTGCGTCGCATAGGCGGCAATACCGAGTTGCACCAAAACAAATCCGAGAACGCTTTTCGCCGTGACCGCATCGCCGAACAAAAGAATCCCAGCCGCGATGACCATCACCTCCTTCGCCACAAAACCGACGCTCACCGTCAGCGAGCTAGTGCAGCGAACAAGTTCGTATTCGGCCCAGAGCAGGATGAACACGCAACTGCCGATGCCGAACGCCGCGGCGACGACCTTCACCGCATCGAACGTCGGGGCCGTGGCGAACCAATTCACTAATTCACCCGCCTCCAGCGCCAACACCCCCGGAAGAACCGCGAGGCCCGTGTATGGGGCAGTGAGACGTACTACGTCGATGGCGTGTAGCTCGTGGTCGAGGCCGCCGATGAAACGCATGCAACAATCCATTCCTTCGCCTTTCACGAACAGTTGTGTCACCACCCAGCGGAGGCCTGACAGCACACCCGCGGTTAGCTGCATCGTTACGCCGACGACCAATGCGGCGTGGCTTTTTTGTGACGCCGAACTGCCGTTCACTGCTAGTACCAAGCCCAAGGAGACCATGGTCACAATTAACGCGGTCCGTAATGATGGACGATACACTCGCAGCACGATGCCCCAACCCATCACGAGTAATGGTGCGGCGCCTTTCAACATTGTCGCCAACGTCACAGTGAGCATTGTTAGTGCCCAGTTAGACAGACCGATCTCGAGTGCCGTCATAGCGCCGACCACCGCACCATACCGTTTTGTAGCCGGCGAGTCATCTGAACCAGGCCGAGCAAATGACGCGATGGTGAATGATACTATGTTGGAGGTGGTGGTGATTGTTAGGGGAAATGAAAACTCCTGTGCAAACTTGCCTTGAAACAACGCCTTCAAAACTAGAACTGCGAATGCCGACGAGATGTACCATGCGGCTACGAGCCCGCCCACTCGTGCAGCGGATGGCATGTTTCCGCGACCCCGACGTGCCGCACGACTGCGGCGATAGCGGATTACTGGCGCAATCTGAAAATCATACAAGGGAACACTGCTGGAATGTAGGTTAGTACGGTGGATGTCGAATGAACAATTCTAGGGTGTGAATTCGCGCTCGGTCCTTTGCGTCAACGAAACACGGTTCTCACTACGGTGAGCACTTCATTGGAAGAAGAAGTCGTATTGTTGTTGCAAATCGTCACAGCACAAGTGCAGGATGCGGTGTTGCTCAACTTACCTGTTGGTTTGTGCGCACGATGTGGACTTGGGCACGGACAAACGCAATCATGTTGGTTGCATGGTGGCGTATTCGTGTACCGTCCGTTGGCCAATAACCCTGTCCAAGGCGAAACGTGGCTACGTGTATACATATCATACTTTACTTCATGGCTGTTCTTGTTAAGAGAACGATACTCTGTACCAGCGTCGTCCATATGTTAAAAGATGCTGGTATCTACTTCACCTTGGCCTGCAAATGAACAAACGAGTCACACGTTAGTTGCCTCTTCAGACTTGGGCTCGATATCTTCACTAACCTTGACATCAGCCGTGTTGAGGCCCTTGTTATATAATGGTAGGTCAAGGAACACATACTTCTTGACACTATCAGGGAACTTCTCGTACAGTGTAGGTGGCACCGGAAAGAGCACACTGGTACGCTTTTTGTATGCTCGGTATTCCTCCTTTGACGCGTGCTTCTTGTCAGCACCGCTTTCGAGTAATGGAATTCCACTGAGAAATAGTATAATCAATGTGATGAAGATAGGTCCCGATACTGCGGCATGTTCAGCGCCACGCAATGCTCGTACCGCACTGATGTACACGCCCCACCAGCACAAGATTTCACCCGCATAATTCGGATGCCGACTCCATTTCCATGTTCCCACATCCGTCCATCGACCTCGTGATTCCGGCGTTTTCTTGTATGCGGTTTTCTGCGCATCCGCTACCGCCTCGAGCACGAATCCAATGGCCCATATACACCATCCAATAATGTCCGATGGGGAAATCGGTGGATTGTAGGGCGTAGCATTCACTAGCGTAACAGGTAGCGATACGGTCCATACCCACACTGCTTGAATCGACCAGAATATTGCAAGTTGCACGACATTCTCGCGCTTGTCGTCAAATCTTCGGTCTTCGCCCCATGCCAGAATTCGAGAGAGTAGGAATGCGCAGAGTCGTACACCCCACACAAACACAAGCGTGGAGATGACTGCGGAACGGGCGCTTACCGGCGCACCGAGTGCGAGTGTCAACGCCGCCAATAAGATGAAGTTGGTGCTCCCCGCGAAATCGGTGAGCGTGTCAAAGCGACATAAGTACGTCACAATGAAGAAGGAGAGCTGGTACGCAACCGTGACTATCGCGGTCAACGCCAACAGTCGTGAGTCCAACACCATGGTTGTTGTCGCCCGGTTCCGTCGTGGGCGGCTGTAGTGAATTCGCGTGCAACGTGGTCGAGTTGGGAGGGAAGGGGCGAACTTACGTAGGGTGGCTCTCGAGGGCCGTCCGTGACCGGAAACGCCGGTTGCAGAGATGGCACTACTGAAACCAAACGACACCAAGGGGCGTTGATAGGACAACTGTATCTCCATCGTGGCGGTTGCGAACCTCAAGTTAGAAACATGGGGCCCCAAAATTTTTCGAAAATTTCATTGTTACTATGCCCTTTCATTTCGGCCACTTGGCTACATTAATGCGTTATGGAACTACGTTGAATTGAATCCCGAATCAATACATGGTTTATTTTTACTTTTTCAAGTTCCTAGCTTCGCTTCTGGTTACGATCAGACGAATGAGACTTTGGTGTACTCTGATTCTTGAAAAATACAGCACTCTCGGGGACTTAGGTGCTATAACGTATGAAGATTTAAGGTAGACGGTTTATGTTGACGGTTTATGTTGTTAGCGACTCGGTTTCAATGATATCGTGGAATAATTGTTTGACGCCATTATTTTCGAATACTTTTCCCTCACGTTCACCACAAGGCTTTGTCTAGGAAATGGCTCCTGATTCCTGCAGTATATGTTCGCGTACGCACATTTTTGTGTTTCATTGTAGATTCTCGCGACTCTTCCGATTAACAGAGAGCATGCCCGCGGCGGAGTGAATTTTTGTAGGGGTGTTAATCAGCACTATCCTATTTACTCGGCCGCTGCGGAAGCACCCAACATGCCAAACAACACCTCTGCGAAACGGCTTCTGGATACTAAATATTCTGAAATACTATTATTCTGTTTTCGCAGAGAACTGGGGAGGTTGAAAGGTCATAAGAGCTTCGCCGTGCAGTGTAATAATCAATGCAATAGAACCAGGTGCTAATAGCAAATGGGTGTGCGTTGATGAACTCGTTGCAAAGATAGTGAATGAGTGAAATTTAGTGAGTGGTGCTCCCTTTGTTCTTATTTTACTTGGCACCGCAGCAAAGATACACTGAAAAGGATTCTGAAATCAAAAAGTAGCTCAACGAAATGGTAAAGCGGGAACAGCTTCAGAAAGATAGAAATTCGACAGAATAATAGCACATACCGCGAAGCAGTTGGTAAAAGAAAGCCTAACAGGAGTATGTGAAATTTTCAGTGAGAGTGAATAGTAAGCTGAAGAATTGAGACTTCGTTTGTGCGAACGGACGTCGACGAAACTGACGATATGCAGTCAATAGAAATTTTTATTCTTCCTCTTTGAGGTTTGTCTAGAAACATATCCATGCAGCATTGAACGATCGCATTCTGTAATACTCGAACAATGAAACAAGCGATACTTCGGTTTACGATGGTTCTTCAGGAATACTGTACTTATGCATTCTCAGCGATAACCACGGCTAAGCCTTGTAGAATACGAGGACGATGTGTAGTCGGAATGCTTTGAGGCACTCTGAACAACTGTCGAACACTATGCTTAGCAGATGTAATGTGTAACGATAGGAGTTGGGGAATTTATGTGACTAATGACTTGAATATGCGGTTAATTTGAGCACATAGTGATTAGTGTTTTCCGTTTACTAGTTCGTTCGTCGACTACATGTTAGACACTTCCGAACGGCTTTTTCTAAACGGTATAGTGTTTCTTTAAAATTCGCGTTCCGAGCGCGAAATCTCCAACAATAAATAACGAAGTTTAACTCCATTTTAGATGAAACCATCGTCTACTTATCTAGCGTTACCGTGTTTCTGATTTGATCGTTCATCCTCGCTACTCTGTATAATTTGTGCTGCGCTGTTCACCTCCTGAGCGCCATTGTTCTCAAACATTTCAAGACACCCGCACCCGCCGACCCACATCCTCTGAACTTCCTACTCTCGCTCTCTGTTCGCAAACACCACTTCGAGACCACATCACTTCAAGTATTCCCGCCACTTCCTACGCCAGTACCGAAAGATGAAAGAGCAGATCAATCCCTCGAACAAGATCGTCGCCGTGGCTAGTATTGCGCGCTTGGCCGATGGTGACTCGAGGCACACCCAGCCTTCCCTCGCAGTCGCCGAGAACATTCCCACGACCATGGGTGTGATGAGACGCAACAGTACTACCGCAGTTCATTCGGCCGACGCGAAAGCTCGAGACCACAAGTCGCCCACTCTCCACGTGAATGACCTACACGCACATGTAAACGAAGCTACATTGTACGATGTCTTACGAACGGTCGGCCCGATTACCAGCATTCGAGTGTGCCGCGACCGGATGACTGGGCGCTCGTTGGGCTACGGGTACATTACGTTTGGCACAGTGGAAGACGCAGAACAGGCGCTAGCGACGATGAACTACTTTAATGGAGTGGAAACGTTCGGCAAGCCGCTGCGACTGATGTGGCACATGCGTGATGGGTCGTGGTGGCGTCATGGCGAAAGCAATATTTTTGTGAGAGGCCTCGCGAAGAAAATCGATTCCGAGGCGTTGCACAACACATTCTTGCAATTTGGAGAAATTTGGTCGTGCAAGGTTGCGACGGATGGAGTAGGTAAATCGCTCAGGTATGGGTATGTGCACTTCATAGAAGTGTCGGCGGCGCGAGCGGCGATCGCTACGATGGACGGGAAGGAATTGGAAGGGAGGAAAGTTGAAGTCAGCGCATTTAAGCGTCGACAAGAACGCGAAGCGGCGGGACACCATGGCAGGGTCTTCACGAACGTGTACGTGAAACATCTGAACGAAGAGCAGTGCTCGGAAGGCGCACTTCGATCACTATTCGAGGCGTATGGTCCAATCACGTCGGTGTTCGTCCCACGGCACACGGACGGCACGGCGAAGCGGTTCGCGTTTGTAAATTTCGCGAGAGCGGAAATGGCAGTCCGAGCGGTCAGCGAGATGCATGGGCGCGCGCTCAGTGGTGCGGAATGTAACGATTCGGCGAGAGCTGCGTCAGAAGGTGCGAGAGCTGCGCAAAATCGAGGCGACGATGCGAATGTAGAATGCAAGCTGCTGTACGTGTGTCGAGCGCAGAGCAAGTCGGAGCGCGAGTCGGCGTTGCGCAAGAAATTCGCTCGCATTCGGCGCCAGCAGGCCGAGCGCCGGGAAGGGCGCAGTGTCTACGTGAAGCATCTCTCTGCGGAAGTGGATACCCAGGTACTGCGCGCGTACTTCGCAACGATGGGTGGGATCACCTCGTGCGCAGTGAAGCGCGATGCGCGTGGGTTGTCGCGTGGGTTTGGATTTGTGGGATTCGCGACGAGAGCCGAAGCGAGGAAAGCGGCGAAACAGATGAATCGAGCAATCCTGTGTTCCAAGCAACTGTACGTGGCGATCGCGGAGCGAAAGGAAGTCCGTCGCGCTTATGTTCGCAAACAGCGCAACGAGATTGTGCCTGAGAGGATGGCGTCTGCAGCAGCGGTGGCGGGCACAGCTGGCGGCAGAGCAAATATTTCGATGACCCCAACGATCTTCCCTCCCGGTGAAATCCATGCGCAGACAACCTCGTATTCGCCCGACACTCAGGTTTCGGAT
>JAAUYH010116374.1_pt1 | contig 10118 bp, 10 predicted proteins | sample 7278061 | NCBI WGS metagenome assembly JAAUYH01 (sample SAMN14350203, study PRJNA611818) | marine sediment metagenome | isolation source: surface marine sediment (0.6m) | place: French Polynesia: Moorea | collected 2018-08 | reverse complement strand
TGATTAGCAAATTCTTTAACAATTAATAAGCAATTTTGTTCCTGTTCAGTGCGATAGTAATCTAGGCGATTAGAAATCTTATTTAAAATAGGAATACCACGACCACTTGCTAGCCAATCAGTGTTTTTTTCAGAGTTTTCCCTGATAAAACCATGTAAATCAAAAGCCGAACCGTAATCCCAAATTCTAATTTCCATAGCTGTTTCTTTAAGTAACACTTCTATCCTAATGGGAATCTCTGGAGGCAAGTTTTTATGAGCGTGTCGTACCGCATTAGTAAACCCTTCCACCAAAGCCAATCTGCATTGTAGCCAATCCCGAAGGGGTATAGAATTTTGGTAGATTTCATTGAACTGAACTAGCACTTGGTCTAATACTTTCAAATCGCTGGGGACTTGAATTTTAATGCTTTGTAAGACTTTCAACTTGTTTTACGCCTCGATCAGACATAACAGGCAAAAATACTGCTACGCTATTTGCTGGATGTTAATAATTACTTTCGGTTGAAATGGCTTGTGGCAGTGTAATCTATTTACCCACTTTCAAATGTATGATGATGGTTAATTGATCTCCTCTAGTTTAATCAGGCAACTTTAGCTTTCTACTCAGGCATTACTTTAGTTGAGCTTGAGCGGAAATTGCCATAACCTGAGGTCATCAGATAAAAAACTATCAACCTACTATGGCTCAAATTCTGATCATTGACGATGACTCCACAACTCAACTGCTTCTAGAGAGAACTTTAGGCATGCAGGGCTATGATATCACCTTAGCCAGCGATGGAGAAGAAGGGCTAATTAAAGCGAAAACAATTCGTCCCGCTCTTATCATATGTGATTGGATTATGCCCCGTAAAAACGGATTAGAAGTTTGTCGGAAGATTAAATCCACTCCTGAGTTGTCTACCACCTTTTTTATTCTTCTGACTTCTTTAGATTCAGTAGATGATCGAGTTAAGGGTTTGGATGCTGGTGCAGATGATTTTTTGTGTAAGCCCATCGAAATGCACGAATTAAAAGCCAGAGTCAGAGCTGGATTGCGCTTACATCAACTGAGTAAGGATTTGCAAAACCAAAAACAGTTACTGGAAGCAGAATTAGCAGAAGCAGCTGAGTATGTCAGTACTATATTACCACAGCCTCTCCAACACCCGTCGTTGAGTATTGATGCCTGCTTTATTCCTTCTCGGCAGTTAGGGGGAGATAGTTTTGATTATTTTTGGCTAGACGATCGTCATTTGGTATTCTATTTACTGGACGTTTCGGGACATGGTTTACGGGCGAGTTTACCTTCTTTAGCGGTAATTAATCTTTTACGTTCTCGTGGGCTAAATAACGTCGATTATTATCAACCCAATACGGTATTGCATGGACTCAACCAAACTTTTCAAATGAGCGATCGCAATGATAAGTATTTTACTATTTGGTACGGAGTTTATGATCAAAAAAAGCGCCATCTTACCTATTCTAGTGCAGGACATCCCCCAGCAATTCTCCTAGCGCCAACTAGCAGAAACGCCGAGCAACGACTGAAAACACCAGGGGTTCCCGTAGGCATGTTCCCCGATATTAGATATGTTAATGCTTCGTGCAAGATCGCAGCTAATTCCAGTCTATATGTGTTTAGTGATGGAATTTATGAGGTTGAACCGCAAGCCAACTCTCATTGGGGATTAGATCGCTTGATCAATCTACTTAAGAAATATCAGCGAACTCCAGAAAGAGATTTACAAAGATTATTACAATACGTGAGAACTTGGCATCCTAATTTCCAGTTTGAAGACGATTTATCAATTTTGCAAATTGATTTTTCATAAGATTCATCTCTGTTCAGATTTGAATGACTGGCTTGTACGGGCTGTATCTCTCACCATGCATAAGTTATACTGTTTTGTCAATCTGAAAGTTCCGTTAAAAAGTAAAAGAGCAGCTACCCATAGCGGAACAAGCTGCCCAAAAAATATTATTCTTACCCCTGTTGCCTGGTATTTCTGAAGCGGAACAAGAGCAAGTAGCTTACTCTGTCAAAGACTGTGTTTACTGAAAGTATAAGTCCTGTCCATTGCTAACTAAGAACCGAAGTTGGACTATGGGACAAAGCTTCCACTAAGCTACGTACCGCAGCTACCATCGCGACTTCACTATCTAGCTGGTTGATTGCCGAACCGACACCAACTCCAGCAGCCCCAGCAGCGATCGCCATTGGCGCAGTCACGTTAGATATCCCGGAAGCGCAGAGTACTGGAATATCTACAGCACGAGAGATACTGTAAGCAGCAGCTAAGGTTGGGGCTGCCTTTTCAATTAATCCTCTGACTCCAGAATTAATTGGCTGAATGCTTGTACCACCTTCGGTTTGAATGATATCTGCACCAGCTTGAACTAACTGTTCTGCCAGCTGAACTTGTTCATCTAAAGCCAAAATATGAGGCACAGTTACCGAAAGGGTAATTGTGGGTAATAAGTCGCGAGTCCGTTGGGTTAATTCTAAAACTTCGGGGGCTTCAAACCTTCTACCCTGACTGTAAAAACTGTCGAAATTACCAATTTCAATTAAATCAGCCCCAGCGTTGACGGCACCAACAAATAATTCTGGTTCTACTGCGGAAACACACACAGGCAGACTGGTTAGCTGACGAATTGCTGACACTAAATCGGGTTGAGCTGCAATATCTACAAAAGTTGCGCCACCTGCTTCGGCAGCTTTTACAATTGCTGTAACTTGTGACTGGTCAAAGTTATTTAAACCACTAATTACCTTGAGGGCATTTTTTCGCGTCAAGGCTTGAACTAGTTTAGGATGTACTGTCATATTTACTTCCTGAAATTCTTGAATTTGAAACTGCTTAAGTTCCAATTAGATTATCTTAAGCTGACATCTGACAACCGTAGAATAAGATAATTAAAGGATCATTCAGTTAAGGTTTTTAGTTCTTGAATTGACTTTGATCTTACTTAATCAACCTAAATGCTAGATTCGACCTCAAGGTTCGTCTGGGAATTCGATCGCCCAGCTGATTCATAGGGAACAGAGGTGACTTGTTTACGCTCCATTAAGGCTGTGATCCTTTGCAAGAGCATATCAACTTCTGCTTCTAGATGTAGGTACTTAACCTGCTGGTCTGTCTGATAGTGCTTAGTTTTTTGGGTTTGATTAGATAAGATTGTTGCCATAAATAACTTGTTATTAATTTGATTTGGTTACCCAGTCTGAGATTTTAACCTAAGAGAAACATATTTTCTTGATCGTAATCTTTAGATTTCCTTTAGACTGTGATCATTTACACTATTAAGCGTGTGTGTAGCAACAGATAGCCGACAAATAAAGGAATTTCTTAGCTGAATTTTCAATTTTAGGTAAGTTTCCCTAGTTTAGTTATTTGAGAAAACATAAATTAAATTTAGCTAAACGGCACTGTGCCGAGAAGTCACTGGTTTTATCAGCCAGAATATATATATAAAAAGATGAGTTTACTATCTAAGGGTTTTGAAGTAGAAATGTACACTGGCACTCCGACAGGAAAAATCGTGGGCATGTCAGATAAGATTGTTCAAGCTTTAGATGGTTTTGTGCGGGAGCCTGATAGCCGCAATGTGGAGTACACTACTGCTCCTTTTTGTGGTTATGACCGTCTCTTGTGTGCCCTACTTAAACCTAGACAAGCTTTGAGAGGCTATCTGCAAACTTTAGGAGACTATACCCTGATTCCAGGCAGCACCTTGTCTTTAGGGGGTAGCGATCGCTTCTATCGTTCTGATCCCAATAATCCTTATCATGAATACATTGAGCAAACCTATGGCACCGATGTAGTTACCGCTAGTATCCATATCAATATTGGTCTGGAAGATCCTGAAGTACTGATGCAGGCTTGTCGTCTGGTTCGGCTAGAAGCTCCTTTGTATCTGGCTTTAAGCGCCTCTTCTCCTTTCATGGATGGTAAGATAACTGGAAGCCATTCTACTCGCTGGCAAATGTTTCCCAAAACACCTCCAGAGGTTCCTTTATTTGAAAGCCATAGCCACTTTATTCGCTGGACCCAAGAGCAGTTAGCCACCAAAAAAATGCGTAATGTGCGCCATCTTTGGAGTGCTGTCCGACCTAATGGCGATCGCCGTCCCTATGATCTTAATCGTTTGGAATTAAGGATTTGTGATTTGGTAGTCGATCCTTTAGCTTTGTTAGCAATTACTGCTCTGCTAGAAGCCAGAATTATGCAGATGATCGATCATCCCGAACTCGATCCACTACAGCAAAGTAGCTTATCAACTCATGATTTAGCGTCAGAGTTGGTTGCCATGGCAGATGAAAATGAAACCCTGGCAGCCCGTCAGAGTCTCGATGCGCCATTGCGTCATTGGCAAGATGGGAGGAAAATCTTGGCTAGGGACTGGATTGAAGAAATTTATGATCAGGTATATCCCATTGCTAAAAGAAGAGGCTTTAGCTGCTTTCTGTCACCGTTGAAGAAAATTCTGCGTCAGGGAAATACTGCACAGCAATGGCTCAAGCTGTATGACCAGGGTATGTCTCCTGGAGAAATTATTCAACAAGATATTCAAAACATCGCCCAGCAAGAGAAAGACTTAGATTATGCAGTATGTCCACCTGCTCTAATTGCTTAAGTGAGAGTCTCTAGCCCGAAGAAAAGATGAGTAACAGAGATTTATTTGCCCGCGAAGCCTTGGCACAGATTCCTAAAATTCTGACCCTGTTAGATCGCAATCCTCACAGCCCTACTTATGGTTGTTTCGATCGCACTTTTTGGCAATATAAGGTGATTGATTTTCCTGCGGGCATGTCTCAAGAGTTTGTCTATCCTCTAGCTTTAGCCTATCACTGCGATCTCCCAGGAAATATTTACTATCAGCAACCCCTGATTAAAGAGTGGGTGAAAGCGGGAATTAACTATGCCTACTGGAGTAGTCATGGCAATGGCTCCTGTGATGATTATTTTCCCTATGAGCGAGCAGCAGGCGCAGCAGCTTTTTCCCTGCTTGCTTGTTTAGAAAGTACTAATTTACTCGGCTTGGATCATTCAAAAGAAGTATTGGATTTCTTTCGTCGGCGAGCCGATTGGCTGGCAAAACATCAGGAAAGTGGACGGTTAACTAATCATCAGGCTTTAATTGTGCTCTGTTTGCAGTTAGTCGGTAGACTGTTAAAAACAGATCGCTGGAATGTTAGTCAACAGGAACGTTTGGAGCAAGTATTGTCCTGGCAAAATCCCGAAGGTTGGTTTATTGAGTATGAAGGTTGCGATCCTGGATATCATACCTTAACTATTTCCTGTCTCGCACGGGTATATGAACTAAATCCTGAGCCCAGATTGCAACAGGCGATCGCCAGTGCCGTCAAGTTAGCTGCGGAGTTTGTCCATCCCGATGGCTCTTATGGTGGAGAATATACCAGTCGTAATACATATAATTTCTTTCCCCATGGGTTTGAATTGGTGGGAAAATGGCTACCAGAAGCTTTAAATATCAATGATCGTTTTTTACAGGGCTTAGGCAATGGGTTAGGTTCTTGCTACGCTGATGATCGCATTATTGGACATCACACCTGGAATTATCTTTTAGCTTGGCGTGACTTTATTCCTGCGCGCCCGCCCCTACAGCCACGAACCCAGGGACGAATCCATCTCCAACAGGGGGGGATTCTCATTGATCGTCGAGATAATACGGAACTATATTTAGCTCTTAATAAAGGTGGAGTATTTAAATTATTTCGGGATAACAAGTTAGTGGCATCAGATACTCAGTTTTCCCTACTGGTACAAGACGGCAAGAAGCGCAAAAATGCAGTGGGGCACTTAGTCGATGATTATCAAATTCAGCTAGCCGCCGACCAAATTGCGATCGCAGGTAATCTGGGCTGGGCGAAACAAAAGCAAATGAATCCCCAGAACTTGATCATTTTGCGCTTGGTAATGTTATCTTTGGGTCGTTTTTTCCCGAATTTAATTCGTCGAATTTTGCAAGCTATTCTGATTACAGGGAAACAGACTACACCATTTCAGTTCTCTCGGCGATTGTCATGGCAAAATGGACATTGGCAGATTGATGACCGACTTACTGCTGATTCCTGGAATCAAGTAGTGGCAGCAGATATTGGCTGCGATCGCACTTCGATCTACGTCGTAATGAGTCGTACTTTTCAACCAGGACAACTACAACCAGCTTGGGATTTGAGCGAGCAAGTTAAGCAGTTAAAATCAGGCGAATCACTAAATTTAACCAGAAATATTTAGTGATTTAGTAGCAATTTAGTAGTAATTTAGGCATTACTAATCAGGTTCGTTGAACCCTCTTAGGAAACAAATTGTTTCTCTCAGAGCTAACGAATTAAGTTCGTTGGACGCTCACGTTGTTTAAGATTGTTAAGAAATCAAGACAATTCCAGTACTAATAGCTGGCAGTTAATAGGTTCAAAATCAAAATCACCGAGCCGCCAAAGTAACAACATGTGCTTTACAAATGAAGAATTATAACAAATAGTTACTTTGTTTAATTTTGGATTAATTACTTTAGTTGTTTTAATAAATTCAATTTGATAATAATAGTTTTATCAAGTAAATATGGTAATAAAAAATATTACGGTTTAACTATGACTTGCGAAATGATACAATCTCATAACCTTTAAGTCATAAGTACATTGGCTGATGTAGTTTTTCGGATAGTTTTTACTATTCTAATTAAGCAACAGCAATTTAACTGTAAAACCTAATGTAGTTTGACTTTAAAAATCTTAAATGCGCTTTTCGAGTAATCATCAGCTTTTTGACTGTGGTGAGCTTAGATTTGCATTTCATTTCAACTCTATATAGGCGCTTAAATTAATTGATCTTATGATCGAATCATCGAGAAAAAGAGTGACTATCAATTGGTTACAGAATAAGTTAATTAATCACGAAAGTGGTATTCTTTTTGAGAATCCTGATTGCACTTGCTTCGATTTTATACAAGATTTTCTGGAGACTAACAATCATTTTTTTAAGACTCCTGTCATTTATTATGAGGCTTTTCCTGATGAGAAGGCAGAGGAATTAATCGGTACTCTCAGGGAAGAAATAACTGCCAAATTAGGAAATCCTGAACTATATTTACACAAGCCATTATCGGAAATTATCGCCGCTGCCGAATTAAAAATGGTAATTATCGACCAAAGTTATCTTTATCCCCTCAGTACTATCGAAGGTTTATTAGAGCAGCTAATTCCCTGTAATGTTTGTCTACTCTTAGTTGGTTCTTATGACAAAATGCAAATTGCCCAGATTTTGAGCCATCCAATTATTTCTCAATGGGAGAGATTTGTCGTTGATAATGAATGCCAAAATGCTTGTCTGTCTTAGCTTATAAGTGTCTAGAGATCATTAAAGATCAAACCATAATGAACGAAGTCGGGGGTTACTACCTACTGCCTACTACCTCTTACCCACTACCGACTACCCAATCCAAAATCTTTTGATCTCATACCAGAATTTTCTGAAGCATCTTTTATTTTATTTTCAGCAAACATTAAGGCAAGTTCATCATGATGGTTGTATTGTAAATTGTAACTAGCTACAAGCTATAAGCCTTTTAAACTTTTAAATAAAAATAAAAAATTAAGTTGACATAAATAATATTAGTATCTCCTAAATTTGATTGCTAACGTCAGATAAAAGTAGCATATAAACTCATGTTAAGAAGTCTTGGTCAAATTCAGAACCCTTTAGTAAGAAGTATTACTGCTGCTAGCACATCTCTAGCAATGGTGACAATAATTGCCGCCGTAGTGATTGGGTTAAGTGAAAGCCCTAAAGATAAATCAGCCAACAAGACTGGAGTATATGCTTCGCTCCTGGCTTTTGTCGTTGGCGCAGGCATTGGTTTAGTAGTTAAAGATAAACAAGATTCTCCGTCAAAGGTTAGTTCGGCTACAGTACAAAAAACATCACAAGAAACTGATAGAGATACTTGGCAAGATTGGCGTGATTTCAAAATTGTCAAAAAAGAGCCAGAAAGTAAAGAAATTACTTCTTTTTATTTTCAACCCGTTGATGGAGGTAAAATTCCCGATTTTGAACCTGGTAAATATTTAACCATTAAACTAGATGTTCCCGACCAGCCCCGTCCCGTAATTCGGACTTACTCCTTATCAGACTACCACCCAGCTCAAGACTATTATCGCCTCTCAATCAAACGGGAAGGTTCCCCCAAAGGTCTAGACGTGCCTCCTGGTGTTGCTTCTAACTTCATGCACAATTCCATTGAAGTGGGTTCAGTTATTCCCTGTAAACCTCCCAAAGGTAAGTTTTATCTAGAGGTTGATAATTCTGTCCCTGCAATATTGATTAGTAACGGGGTCGGTATTACGCCGATGATTGCCATGGCAAAAGCCTGTGCCAAAGAAAACCCTCAACGTCATCTTTGGTTTATTCATGGTGCGCGCAACGGTGAATATCATGCCTGTCGTGAGGAAATGAACGCAGTCCAAGCATCCTACCCCAATCTCCATCTTCACTATCGCTATAGTCGCCCTCGCCCAGAAGACGAAGGGAAATACCATAGCCAGGGCTATGCAGATAAGCAACTCTTAGCGGACACGATTATTCCTGAAATCGAAGCAACCCATAATGGTTCAGCTAATGCGGAATATTACCTCTGCGGTTCCCCTGCTTTTATGGATTCAATTAGAGCAGGATTAAGTGAACTAAATGTATCGGAAAACCAGGTGTTCTTTGAATCTTTTGGTGGAGGAAAGACTAAAGGTAAAGCGGAAACTTCATCCCAGACTGAGGGGATAATAGACAGCGCGGAAGTAATGTTTGCCAGCTCCAACAAGACCTTTACCTGGACACCTCAAGATGGCAGTCTTTTGGAATTTGCCGAAGCCAAGGGACTAGATCCTGACTATAGTTGTCGTCAGGGAGTTTGCCAAACCTGTGAGTGCCAAATAAAAGAGGGGCAAGTTGAGTATCTTGAATCTCCTGCCAGTGAACCCGATGAAGGTTCGGTGTTGATCTGTATTTCTAAACCGAAAACTAACAAAATTGTTTTAGATCTTTAGGTTGCATACAACAATTTAAATACAAAAAAACTACGCAATGGCAGCGATCGCCGTTCCTCAGTTAAAGATGATATATTAACTTTGTATCGTTGGGCTAACGATTCTAGTAAACTTAGGTCATTAGCGATCGCTGCTAACATTCCCGCACTTTCGGCTATTTGAGAATGCTGCGGATTGAAAGACATGGCTACATATGCTTCTAGCCAAGTTGGATTACCTAGACTAACTTGTTCTAGTTTTTAGGTTACCGTCCAGACGTTATAGTTGCACAAAAAAACATTAGCATATGAAAACTTAAAAATCTAAAATTTAAGCCCTGCTGAAGGTGGGATAGATGGGCAGATTATCACAATGTGGCACGATGATGCTGAGAGGAGAATTGTTGCACCAATTTTTAGAGCTTGGTTGCAGAATTATGCCGAAGGATTAGAATCAGGACAATTCATTTTTTCTGAAGAGTATAGCGGTATTGTCAATGTGAATGATATTTAACTACTGAGTAGCCTTACTCCCAGTTTTAAACTATTGCCAAAAAATTAATTTCAGGCAGGATATAATTGATTTTTGATTTTTAATTTATCAGAAGAGACTAATGAACAAGAAATTACTGACTACACTCGGCTGTTCTGGATCTGTTGCCTTGTCTTTATTGGGAGCTAATTCTGTCAGTGCCAAAGAGTATGTATTTACTGCTCCTGAAATTGATAGTCAGATTACAGAAATTCCTGCTAGGGAAACCGATTATCCTTTTGTTGACTGTAGCTGCGATGAATACGATGCAGAAACCGCAGCCGAACTCGACCGAGAAGGTGACAAGGCGATTAAGCTCTATGGTTGTGATTGTGCTGGCTGTAGAAATTTAGTACGCAATCTTGATGGCGACGAACAGCAGTCATGATGAGTAATCAGTAATCAGCAATTAAACCCCATCCAGATTGAAAACAGTAGTTTGGTTTCGAGAAATATTTTAAATATCTAAATATCTAAATATTCGCTACTCGTTACTCGTTACTTGTTACTCATTACTCAAAAAAGATAGCTTAAAAACTCCAGGTTTCAAATTAGATGAG
>JAAUYH010162674.1_pt1 | contig 10122 bp, 7 predicted proteins | sample 7278061 | NCBI WGS metagenome assembly JAAUYH01 (sample SAMN14350203, study PRJNA611818) | marine sediment metagenome | isolation source: surface marine sediment (0.6m) | place: French Polynesia: Moorea | collected 2018-08 | reverse complement strand
TAGTACTCCTGTACGCTCCCAGTTCCTAGATCCGAGCTGTGTTGACAGTTTAGATTTACCAGTGCCGGACAATGTGCCTTTAATAGTAGTTTTCGGCGGTAGTCAAGGGGCAGTTGCTGTCAACAAGTTAGTACGTCAGTGTGCGCCAGCATGGTTTGCGGCTGGTGCTTATGTAGTACATTTAACTGGAAATAACGATCCAGAAGCCCACAGCCTCCAGCATTCTCAGTATATTTGTCTACCGTTCTACGATAATATGGCAGCTCTATTACAGCGCGCTAATTTAGCTATTAGTCGGGCTGGTGCAGGTAGTTTAACTGAATTAGCGGTGTGTGGAACCCCAGCTATTTTAATTCCTTACCCCTTTGCGGCCGAAGACCATCAGACTTATAATGCCCATGTTTTTACTGAAGCTGGAGCTGGTTTTAGTTACAAACAATCGGAGCTAACACCGGAAATATTGCAGAATCAGGTATTAAGTTTATTAAATAGCACCCAAGAGTTACAACAAATGGGGGGAAAAGCTAGAGAAATTGCCCTTGCAGATAGTGCCCAAAAGTTAGCGCAGTTGGTACGAGAAGTGGTGGAGAGTTGAGGAAGTTCTATTATTATGGGTCAGGATTTAACACAACAATGGTTAACAGAAATACAAGCACTGAAACAACAGCTTGTGGAATTGCGACAAGAACGGGATAAAGCCTGGGAAAGTGCGGAAAAGTGGCGTAAATTGTACAATACGGAATCTGAACAACGACGTAGCGATTCTCAACTATCACAACAAACCATCGCATCTTTAAAGTTGGAAATTCAGCAGATGCGAGGGATTGATGAAGAACTGATCAATGAAGCTACTATGGATGAAGCTATACAGCAAGAAATAACTAATTTAGATTCTGTAGAAAAGTTGCAAAGCAAATTAATAGCCACCCTCCAAGAACAGGAGCGATTACTACAAGCATTAAAAACAGAACAAGAAAACCATGCTCAAACCCGCAAAAATCTGACCACAGCCCTTGGTGATGCCATTGATGGATTAACCAAGGAACGGGCTGTGGTGAGTGAGGGAGTGAGGGAGTGAGGGAGGGAAGGAGGGAAAGAAGTGTGGGAAGTGTGGGAAGTGTGGGAAGATGAAATAACTAACTATCAACTACCAACTACCAACTAACAACTACCAACTATCAACTACCAACTATCAACTCCCTAACTTACTCAAAATCCCATAGCTTTGGCTACTGTTTCAATTTCTGGAGTAATTCCCTGTTTGACTTGACTATTGCTGTGTTTTATGGCGGTATCTGGATCTTTCAAACCATTGCCTGTAAGCACACAAACTACTGTTGCTCCTGTAGGTATTTGGTCTTTTACCTTTAACATCCCTGCAACAGAAATAGCACTGGCGGGTTCACAAAAAACCCCTTCTTCTGATGCCAAAATCCGATAGGCATCCAATATTTCTGCATCGGTAATGGCGCGAAAATTTCCTTCACTGGCATCTTTCGCAGCAATTGCTTTTTCCCAACTTGCGGGATTACCAATTCTAATGGCTGTGGCGATAGTTTCTGGTTCTAATACTCGTTTCCCATATACTAAAGGTGCTGCACCGGCGGCTTGAAATCCCATCATTTTGGGCAAGCGATCGCATTTTCCTGCTTGATGATACTGACAAAAACCCATCCAATAGGCGCTAATGTTACCAGCATTACCTACGGGTATACATAACCAATCGGGAGCATTCCCCAAAACATCAACTATTTCAAATGCTCCTGTTTTTTGCCCTTCCAAACGATAAGGATTTACTGAATTTACTAGGGTAATGGGGTAGTTTTCTGCCATTTGACGAACCAGTTCTAAAGCCCGGTCGAAATTCCCTTTGATTGCTAAAACTTCTGCCCCATAAAGTAAAGCTTGGGCTAATTTACCTAGAGCCACATATCCATCAGGAATTAAGACAAAGGGACGCATACCTCCTCGTCTGGCATAGGCGGCGGCGGCGGCGGAGGTATTACCCGTACTCGCGCAAATCACGGCTTTTGCCCCAGCTTCCTTGGCTTTGGAAACTGCCATAGTCATTCCCCTATCTTTGAAGCTACCAGTAGGGTTTAGACCATCATATTTTACATATACCCTCACTTGCCTACCAATGCGTTCTGCTAGAGCAGGAGCAGCTATTAGAGGGGTATTACCTTCCAATAGGGTCACAACTGGAGTTTCTTCACTGACGGGCAAGTATTCACGATAGGCTTCTATAAGTCCAGGCCAAGGTTGGCAGTGGGATTGGGATTTATCAGCAGACAGGCTCAATGTCACGGGATGTATAAAATCTATTAGCTCGAACTGACGATGCATTTATCTAAGATATCATCAGGGACTCCCAATGTAGTCATTTAGAATATTTTGTTAACGTGAGTTCGATGAACTTTAAAGTCTGAAACCCTTAACCAACATATGGTCTGGAAATTAGTAGTTCCCAAAAATGCTTGAGTTTATTGAGAACAAAATCAATAATCTCTAAATCTGTCAATTATTGATTGAGAGTTGTTATCAGCGTTTGTTTCAATAATCCTTTATTTACAAGGCTTTTAGCCCCTAAAATCCGTCTAACTCACGTTTTGTTAATTGTAAATTTGCAAATTCAGCGTTGGTTGGAACAAAAATTTTCCCTTTGCTGTCAGGTCTGTACACAAATGCAAATCAGTGATATAAGCAAAAAAAATGTCATATTTGTTCACAAATCTTTAAGAGTAAGTTAGGATATAACGTTTAATGGTGCGAGTCAATTTGTGGAGCTATTAAAAATGTCAACATCATCTACTGTTTCCCATCGCCCTTCCCAAACAGTTGAACCCAAGAAAGCAAACGAGTGCGTTTATCAAGTAGATCAGCAAGTTAAGTTTATTCATTTACAAGCAGAAGTGGATTGCTTGTTACATCAGTTACAAAACTTAGCAAATCAGAAACACGATAATTAGTGTACGATAGAAGGATTAAGCAAAGTTTAAGGTTCGTTGATTTAAAATACATTTTTTTTCATTTGTTTTAGAGTGTTCTAAATAAAAAATATTCCTAAATCTCTTGTGGTGCAGGTATCCTACCTGCTACTCCTACAAGGATAGGCAGGATGCAAATCCAATAAGATTGGGTCATATTTTTTTGTGGATTTCTCTTAGCAACTCCTAACCTTAATCAATAGACAGGTTAGGATGCTTGTTATAAATATGCGAATTGTAAACTTTTGTAATGAGAATGTAAACCCCAACGCAAAACAATCATCCCCTAGGGAATATGGTATGAAAGGGGTTAGGTGTTAGGGGTTGGGGAACCCCTATTCAAACTGCTGATTTTTTTCAGACCAACGCTGAAGGGTATATTTTTGGCGATTCTCCACTAATAATACAGGATAATTTGTGGTAGGTAATTTAGCGATCGCTGTTAATGTCTGCAAATTATTGGGTTTAAATTCAGAGTAAATCACTTTACCATTGTCTGAGAATATTAGAGTCCGGAGTTGTTTGCTGGTTTTTGTTTGGTTCTGGGAGTTGGCTGGTTTCCAAGTATTAATTGTTTCTGGAGGAATTGTTACTAGTATTTCATCCCTATTGTCATTGGTAACATCTACAATTTGTACGGGTAAGTTTGCTAGTTGTTGGCGCAGTTGTGAAAGATGAGGATTTATGTCTGGGGAGATATTACCGGATGTTTGTAATGAGCGCCAAATCTTTTGTATCATTGCTTCTGCTTTTTCTGGTTGTTGCTGATACAGAAGCTCAAAATTCATGGGAGACGGTTGCACCCATTGTAATGCTCCATTAGTCACAGCTAAGGGTTGCAGTTGATGATTAACATTGCCATTTTCTGGCTCGGGGGTAGTTGTGGTGGTGGCTAATAGAGTTAATACACCATTTTGTAATTTTACAGCCTTCAAACTAGCGATCGCATTCTGTTGTTGTTTGTTTGGTAGCCAGGTAATAATGTCGATGGTTGAATTAGGTTGAATCCCCAGTTTTTTTTGCAAGTATTGGCTGGGAGAATCTGGTGGTAATTTCAAGTTTTCAAAAGGCAAATATCGCCATTTTTCCCCATCATGAAAGGCTGTAACCTCTATTTCCGACCAAATTTGGTTTTTTTTGGGCACTAGGTCTTCTTTACTACCCAGTGGTAGCCATGCTGAACCTTTCACAGTGACATTTTTTTTGGCTGTACCCACAATTCGACTAGAATGGGTGGAATTAACTTGTGTGGGAAAAACTTCACCATTAAGTTGTGCCAACAGCTTTTTAATCTGCCTACGAGTTGATGAAGTTACCTGAGATTGTTTATTTAACCAGGAATTAGCCTTCTTGTCCCCTGCTTGGGCTGCTAAAATCAGTGCTCCCCAGATTTGGACTTCGGCTCTTTTGGGATTAACTTTCAAGGCTGCTTGGGTACGCTTCCACAATCTACCCCCATCAGCTTTTAATAAATTAGCTATTTCTTGAGAATTTTGGGGTGACTTTGTAAATATCTGTAAAGCTTTTTCCCAACGGCCATCGATCACATATGCTAATACTTGTTGACTGGGAGCAGCCCAATTTTTATCTGCTTGTACCTTGGTAAGTTTTGAGTGCAAACGAATTAAATCAACTTGCTGTTGAGCCGCCCCAGGGAGCAATCCTTGACGTTGTTTTTTGATAAATTGTAACCATTGCCAAGCAGGTGTCCACAATCCACTGCGAGCAATAATTAAAGCCTTTTCATAACCCCCATCACCCATAGCTGGTTGTTCCAGGGTAATTTCTTGGAGCTGGAAGGGATTGAGAAATAACTTAACAGGTTTTAGTTGATAAACCTTGAGCCGTGGTTCTAAGCCAATGGTTTGTTCTACTACTAGTTCCTTTTCTTGGTCACCTGTTACCTGTTGCCATTGGGGTAATTTCCCTGAAGGACTAGTCCAAGATAACATTTGCTGGAGGCGATCGCGTTGGGGATTGTAAAATACAATATGTCCGTAGGCAATCCCCTTGGTTCCTTGCTGTCGTTTACCCTGTAAATAAAACCAGAACCCGGAAGATGGAGCACCATGTTGATAAAGTCCCACTTTACTTAAAGGTAAAGAAATATTACTACTTTGGTTTTCCCTGTCAGCCTCACTTAAGGGAGCTGTGACAAAAGATTCTTCTGGCCCTACAATTGGTAATTTACTTAGCAAATAGTAATACTTTGCTGATTGGGATTGCCATTCCACCTCTTGCGCTTGTTGATAAATCCTCAGTTCAGTAATTTGTTCGCAATTTGACTGACAGTTAGGGTGACGGCGCAACACTGGTAATAGAAAAGATTTTTGGGAATTTTTGCCTTGACTATTCACAGGAATAGTTTCCCCGACTTGTAACTTTTGCTGCTTGAGATTAGCTGTAATTTCTGTCAGGGTTTGGGGAGGTTCTCCACTGGATAAAGAAATACGTGCCCACACTGGTAACAATTGATTCAGCCACCCCAAGTCAGAGGGATTAAATATAAATAAAATACTTACCCAAGCCAGACTAACTAGCATACCACCACTAGCTAGCAAAAATGCGATCGCTACTGTCTGAGAAATGAAATTGACATTTTTGCGGTCATTTTGTATCGATTTAGCTTTTTGATCGTTATTATTTCTTTTTCCCTTAATTTTAATTACTCTTCGTTGTAATTTTTTCACCTTTTGATTGCCAGTGGAAGAATAATAACGGTGTATTGGTTTTTTATATGGTTTTGGGGATGAATTAGGCGAGGGGTTGGCCATAGAACTTTTCAGTATAAATAATGGCTTTTTATCTATTTTTCTATTCTTTTATACTCCCATACACTCAAAGATGACCAGCACATCATTGAACGTATCGCGCGGCAGTCCCTATTCTCAGCAAAGCGGAATAGGGAAGGATAGCGCACTATAGCTGTGGTATAATTTTCCTGCGAGGAAAAACAGTAACAGACCCGCGTGCCGTAGAGACGACTACCCGTAGCATCAAAGCAACTGGGCGACCAGTCGGCAATAGTCCATCCTCAATCGATACAACTAACGGCAGTATCCCGAACCAGAATCGGCATCTAACTAGGCAAAGCCTTAGATTTTCTGGGTAAGAGCAAATACCCACGGCGTTAGGAACTAGCGTCGTCAAACGTGGATGGCAGAACCTCTATCTTTGTAGGGCTTTCGAGACTCGAACAGGTAAGTTTGCCGTGCGAAGCGTTAAAAGCGTTATATTCGTGAGATTGGTTGCTTGGAAACGCTTATCTCAGCGAAGCGGATTAGCGTAGTTCATGAGGTATGCTGGTGTGAAATGCAACAATTGGATTTTCTCTGGCCAGAAGAAGCAGGGGGGAATGCCGTTTTCCCCTACTCCCTACTCCCTACTCCCTACTCCCCTGCTCCCTGCTCCCCTACCCCCTGCCTCTTCCTGACACGGTAATTTAAGAATACTTCTTGCCCAACTTGATTTATGGTCAATAACTCTAAACGTGGTGCTAGGTGTGGTAAAAATCCCTGACCTTCAACTGGTGTAGGTGCAGTCGTACCACCTAAAATTAATGGACAAATTGTCAGCCATAATTCATCAATTAAATCTAATTCCATCATTTCCCCTACTAAGATGCCCCCTCCTAAGACTGCTAAATGTGCTATACCGAGAGTGGCTAAATGTGTTAGCGCTGCTGCAATATCGATTTTGCCCATTCGTGTTTCTAACACCAGTATTTTGTCAAAAGTTATCTGGGAGGAATTATCTATAACTTGGCATTGCTTCCAAACATCTGCTCCCATAGAGGAAGTTAACAACCACCGGGGAACGGGTTGGGAAAAAAAACGACTTTCCGGATCTATTTGAGCCGATTTTGAAACTACAATATGAATTGGCTGTGGTGGTTGACCCCTCTGTTCTCTTTGTTGCAGCAATTTTGGATTGGATATAGTCAATGTTGTATTATAAGCCCGGAGGGTTCCAGCACCAAATAACACAGCATCAGCAGCAGCTATACGCTGTTCTAAATGCATTTTATCTGTCTGAGAACCGAATCTAGCTGGCGATCGCATGAAATCTGCTATTTTGCCATCTGCACTCATTGCCAATACTACTGTTGTATGAGGACGATTGAACATGAAAGTATGCAAAATCCTATTTGTTTAACAATAAACCTGGGATTTAAGTATATGAATGTAGCAATTAATAGTGATTGCCCATCTAATTTACTCAGTAAACCTAGGTATTTAAAGCAGGATGCAAATATTAATAATAATTATACTTTGATGACAATTAAAAGTAATTCTTATGATTTAACTAAATATCTACGACAAACCAATTTAATTGCATATTGTGGTTGTTATGGTTTGCATTATGCCAAGAGAGACTGGTGATGTCTAAATCGCGTCAATCATCCTTTCGGAAAATTTTAATGTCGAGAATCTTACTAACATTTTTGCCAGTGTTATTAGTAGGAGAAATTCTCGCTTTAAATAAGGCTCGTTCAACTCTTTTGGCAACTGCTAGACGAAATTTAACAGCAAGTGCTATTTCTCGGAGAGAGCAAATTTTAGCAGCAATTACATCTCTGAAAAGTAGTTTACAACTTGCCAGCCAAACAAGCATATTACAGAAAGGTTCACCTGCCGAAATCGAAGAATTTCTGATTCAGTTAAGTAGACAATTACCTAGCCAGATTAAGTGTACTCAGTTGACAGATATACGCAATGGTAATCTGATTACTAGCACATGCAGTGACAAACCTATTGCCCAGTTACAATTACCTTTATCTGGTGAGAGCTTCCAGCTCGCAGCTGTATTAAATCCTCAACCAGGAGTTACGGGTATAAGCAATCAAAATAGTCAATTACAACTATTACTGTCTGTACCTGTATATAACTCCGCAGGACAATTACTCTATGGTTTAAGTGTGCAATCGGTTGTTTATCAGGAAATACAGGGAAAGCCTGATTCTCTTATGGGAAATACCATCATCATTGCTGAAGATGGTACTATTTTGGCTCATCCTCAACTCCAAAGAGTCGGAAAGAATATCGCCACACCTACAAATAATGCTGCAATTCAAAAAATTATTAAAAATGCGCTGATAGAATCAGAAGTAGAAGAGAAGGAACCGATTAACTTACGCTTGCAGTCAGATAGTGAATTTATCATAGGTTATGCAGCAATCCCCAACATTGCCAATATACAACCACAACAGCAATGGATTATTATCACCTTTACTAGCTTAGATAATGCTCTATTAAGTTTAGAAGAAATTAAACTCGTTTTGATTGTGTTGGCGGTGGGTTTAATAGGTGCGAGTTTGTTAACATCACTATATTTGGCTCCATATCTAGCTCGCCCTGTAGAAAAGTTACGTGATTATGCCTTGAACCTAAATCTCAATCTAGAGAATCAAGGTATAGAACCAATTCCTGATGATTTGGAAATTAGGGAATTTAACCAATTAGCTCAAGCAATAAACCAAATGGTTGAAAGGCTGAAATCTTGGGCAGAAGAATTAGAATTAGCTTGGAAAGAAGCAAAAACTGCAAATCAAGTCAAAAGTCAATTTTTAGCAACTACTTCCCATGAATTGAGAAATCCCCTCAATATTATTATTAATTGCATACGTTTAGTTACAGATGGCTTATGTGATAACCGAGAAGAAGAGATGGATTTTCTTCAACGTGCGGATGAAACAGCCATCCATTTATTAGGAATTATTAATGATATCCTAGATATATCGAAGATAGAAGCTGGAAAACTTGCAGTTATTAAAGAACCGATGGATCTGCGAAAATTATTGCTGGAAATAATTAATTTGCAGTCAGTTAATATTCAAAAAAAAGGTTTACAATTACAATGTCAACTAGTTGATCAAGAAATACCTGTCAATGCAGATCCAGCTAAACTGAAACAGGTAATTATTAACGTTATTGGCAATGCAACAAAATTTACAGAAGATGGAAGCATTACTGTAACTACAGAAATTCAACCCTCCAATACGGGAAAATCTTGCGTAATTGTCACAATCAAAGATACAGGTATTGGTATTGATCCTAGTCAACAAAGTAAATTATTTCGCCCATTTGTCATGGTAGATGATCCTTCTACCCGTAAATTTAGTGGTACGGGTTTAGGGTTAGCAATTTCCCGTAATTTAATGGAACTAATGGAAGGTTCTATTACCTTAGAAAGCGATGGCATCAACCAGGGTACTACGGTAACAATTACTTTGCCTTTAATTAACAAATCTCTGTTGTCTACATCAATGGACTCAGATAATTCTGCAGAAGACTCTGGCAATAATTCTCCCCAAATGCCAGATCAGCCAATAACCATAGGGGAAAATTCAGGGAATATACTTAATCCTACTTCCCCTTATCTTACTTGATCTAAAGCACCTCATGGGGACTGTCAGTCATTTCAGTTATCAGTTATCAGTTATCAGTTATCAGTTATCAGTTATCAGTTATCAGTTACCCCATCGATGAATCGAGGGGCTTGTATCCTTTTCTTTTTCGGTCAATTTTGTATATTTTCTATTGTTGGATTCAGCTAGAACCTTGTTCATTTCACAGTTTACAAACAATTTTGTACAAATATTCAATTTATGGTGATGAAGCTATATAGTTAAAATGAAACTATATCTAGTATATGCACTGATGACAAAAGTGGAACCACCAGATAATAACCCATTAATATACAGTCAACTCTCTAATTGTTTAGACAAGTTGTCTATTATTTGCCAAAATCAAGATACCCAACAAGAGTTGACTTGTCTGAGTCAAATTGCATCACTCTACGAACAATTGTTCCAATTTTCCAATGCTTTGGATTACTATCAACAAATTTTGGCGTTATCTTGGCAAATTAATCGTCAGGAATGGCAGGAAATAGCCCTCTATAATATAGGTAATTGCTATCTACATCTCAGCTTAAGTAATGAGTCTATTCACTTTTTTACTCAATTATTGGAGTTAACTCGGAAAACAGATAACCGGGTGATGCAAGTTGCTGCTATGTGGGGGCTGGGAACTAACTATTATAATTTAGGAAAATATCAGCAAGCAATTGAGTATTTTCAAAATCAATTGGCAATTAGTTGTGAGATCAATGAGTATAGCTGGCAACAAAATGC
>JAAUYH010148462.1_pt1 | contig 10122 bp, 4 predicted proteins | sample 7278061 | NCBI WGS metagenome assembly JAAUYH01 (sample SAMN14350203, study PRJNA611818) | marine sediment metagenome | isolation source: surface marine sediment (0.6m) | place: French Polynesia: Moorea | collected 2018-08 | reverse complement strand
TTCAGTACCCGTGAAACGATGTCACCGCCGTGCATCGGCTACCCCTTTGCTGTCCTGATCCAGTCGAGTTCGTAGCCGTCGCCCGTCACGACCGACGACGGCGCCACGGGGCAGTCGACGTCGGACGGGACGACGAGGGTGGCCGCGGAGTGCGCGAGTATATCCCTGTCGACGTCGATGCCCGGCATCACTTCCTCAAGGGTCACGCCCTGCCGTGTCAGACGAAACACGCCGACGTTGGTGACGTAGTACACCGCTTTGCCGTCTTCCAGCGCGCGCGCGCCGCTGAAGGTCACCTCGTCCACCGCCTCGACGAACTTGGGCTTGCCGGGCCTGGCGATGTCGAGCGTCCCGTCGCGCACCGCAAATTCGGCGCCGGCCATCCAGGTGCCGACGAAGATCACGGTCTTCGCGCTGGCAACAATGCTGGGGAAGCCGCCGGGGCCGACGTAGTCGGTGACCCGCTCGCCGCGTCGGCTGACGTTGACGTTGCCGTGGGAATCCACCTGCAGGATGCCAAGCACCGCCACGTCCAGGTGATCGCGATAGTGGTGAAACATCCACGCCGACGAGTGCATCTCGCGCGGGTTGATCGCCGCGCCGAAGAAGATACCCGGTGCCGGCAGCCCACCGAACACACCCGTCTCGGTGGTGAAGGTGAGGTCTTCGTGCAGGCCCGCGAGGTAGAGCAGGCGACACACTTCCTCGGGATAACCGACACCGATGTTCACGGTGGCTCCCGGCGCGACGGCGCGCACGAACAGCCGGGCGCCGAGTCGCGCGAGCGCATTTTCCACCCTGCCCCGGTGCGGCGTGATGTGCAGCACCTCGTTGACGAATTTCAGGCGCTCCTCGGCGTCGGCCTCGTCCACCGGTTCGCCGGTGACGAACGCCGGCCAGTAGCGTCGCTGCGGCACCGACCCGGTCTGTTCGTTGTCCGGATTGACGACGACGGCATCGAGCATGGCGCCGTCCAAATCCGGCGGCGCATCGCCCGGCGGCAACAGGTCGTGCACGACAGCCAGGCCCAGGCCGCCGTTGGCGCGCGCCGCTCGCACCGCCTCGACGTTCTCGGTGATGGTGGCCGCCTGCCGAAAATACACCCCGCCGGTCGCGTCGGCCCAGGGCGCCGAGAACATGCCCACCGTTATGGGCGGCAGGCGATAGATCAGCGAGTCGCCGTCGGCCGTGACGAAGTTGTCCGACGCGTCGGGCGTCACGGGCGACCCGCGGCCGACGCGCGGATCGAGGAAAGTGCCCACACCCGTGCGGCTGGCCAGTTGCATGACACCCTCGGCCTGGGCTTCGATCAGGTGGGTCATTTCACCCTGGGGCAGCACGTGCAGTTCGAGGTCGCCACGGTCGGCCGCCGCGAGCAGCGCCTTCGCCGTTTCGACATGACCCGAGACATAGCGGGCCAGCAATCCCGGCGCGGCCAGCTCCTCCACGGTGCCGGGCACCCGCCCGCGGCCGCCCTGCGCGCCCACGGAGATCCAGGTGAGCCCCCGCGGCCGGCCCGTCGCCGCGTAGCGCTCGGCGAGCGCCCAGTAGAACAGCGAGCATCGGGCGTTGGCGGCCATGCCCGCGGACACGACGACCGCGCCGTCGGGGATGCGCTCGACGGCATCGCGAGCGCTTGCGAATTTCGGCCCGAGGCCATCGGGCCGATGGTCCGTGTTGCGGCGATTCCAGCTCAGCCGCCAGCGCAGGATGTGTCCGATGAGCGCCGCCTTGTCGAGCAGGTTCATCGGTGTCAGCGGTTGCCGTACGATTCGGCGTCGACGATGTGCGCGGTCTGCGCCAGGTGCCCGGCGTCGATCCCACGGAATGCCGTCAACGGTCGAGCGCACCAGCGCCGGGCGAGCGCGCAGGCCGTCTCGTCGCCGCCGTGATCCGCGGCCCACTGCGCGTGCTCGAGCAGCAGGGCGGCGGCGTGAATGCGGGCGAGACCGAAGGCGAAGTCCCGGGCGCCGGCCTCCACGCTCATGGCATCGGCGGCCATCAACCGCTGCGCGTGTTCCGCCAGGCGCGCGACGGCGCCTCCGACCTGCGCCACCTCGCCGGCCAGGTCGTCGCGGGTCACGCTGGCGAGCCGGCGACGCACGTCGTCGCCGAACACGGCCAGCGCCTCGCCACCGGCGAGCACGCGCTGCACATCCAGGCTGAGCACGTTGGTGGTGCCTTCCCAGATCGCCAGCACCTGGGCGTCGCGCAACAGCATCGGCAGGCCCGTGTCCTCGATGTAGCCGGCGCCGCCGAAGGCCTCCAGCACCTCGCTGGCGACGGCCACGGTCTGACGCCCCGTGTACAGCTTGGCCACCGGCGTCAGCAGCCTGAGCAGCGCACGATCGGCCGCGTCTGCCTCGCCGGTTTCTTCGCGCCCGAGCAGCAGGGCGAGGTGGAACACCAGGTGCAGGCCCGCCGCGTGCTCGGTCGCCATGTCCGCCAGCGTTTCCCGGTGCAGGGGCAGGTCGATCAGACGACGCCCGAAGGCGTGGCGGCGATCGGCGTAGTCGCGCGCCAGCGCGTAGCCGCGCCGCATGTAGCTGACGGCGCACACGGCGTTGTACAGCCGCGTGATGTTGAGCATGGTGGCGATGTTGCGCACGCCACGGCCGGCCTCGCCGACCAGGCGCGCCGGCGTGCCGTCCAGGGTCAGCTCCGCCGTGGGCATGGCGCGGGTGCCCAGCTTGTCCTTGAGGCGATGCACACGGATGGCGTTCATCCGGCCCTGGTCGTCCCGGGTTTCGAGGTAGTAGAGGCTCAGTCCCGGCCGATCCGCCTGCGTCGCGAGCGTCAGCGCCATGTCGGCGGTGGTCGCCGAGGTGAACCACTTGTCGCCATACAGGCGAAACCCGTTGCCGCCGGGGTCCGGCTCGGCGACGGTGCTGGTGCCGCTCACGTCGGACCCGCCCGTGCGCTCGGTCATCCACTGGCCCGAGGTCCAGAAGCGGCCCGGGTCGCGCGCCGTCAGTCGCGGCAGAGCGCGGTCGCGCAGGTCCTCGTCGCCCAGCAGCTCCAGCACCCGGGCGGCGCCATCGGTCATCGCCAGCGGACAGCTGTAGATCGCCGACGACGGGTTGAACAGGTACAGGCGGGCAAACTGGTGCGCCCGGGACCAGGGCCCGTGGGCGCGCTCGTAGGCCGTGGCGACGATGCCTTCCTCGGCGGCGACGCCATGCAGCGCCTCCCACCCCGCCGATGTCCGGATGTGATCGACGCGCCGACCCCAGGGGTCGAAGGACTCCAGCACCGGCGGCTCGGCGTTGGCCCGCCGGGCCATGTCGGCCACGTCACCCACCACGCGGCCGCCAAGGCGCTCGAGCCCCGGCCGGATGTCGGCCAGCACGTCGGGCGGCAGGCGCCAGCGCAGCCAGTCTGCGAGCAATCTGTCGTCGTCGAACTGGTTGCCGAGCCGTGGCGGCGTCTGAAAAAACGGCGAGGGGTCTGTCATGCTCGAGCCCGCTGTTTGTTCGATCGGTCGTTTGGCACGCGGGGGACGCGCAGCACCGGCGGCGCACCGCCGGCGGGGCGATGTCGCCCTGCAGGGCCATGGTACGACATTCCCGGCGGCGGGCGCCCGGCCCGCGCCGTCGCGGCCCGAAAGCGGCGTAAGCGCTTGATACTCGTCGGCGAACCTGCGTCAAGTGGTACGGAAAATTGACGAACCGGCGGGTATCTGGTTCTATTTGGGGCGTTTGCGGCAGCACAACATCCGACCCGCAGACACCGATTATCCAGGCCGGTTACCGATCCGCCATCTTCATGGACGGCGGTGCGGGTTCGTGACCGCCGAACAATGTCGAGGCACCGCCGATGCCAAAACCAGACTCGACGAGCCTGTACCGGCCCGAATTCGAACGCGACAGCTGCGGCTTCGGACTCATCGCCCAGATGGACGACGAACCCGAGCATCGGATCGTCGAGACGGCGATTACGGCGCTGCGCCGTCTTACCCACCGCGGCGCCATCGCCGCCGACGGCAAGACCGGTGACGGCTGCGGGCTGCTGATCAAAAAACCCGACGCCTTCCTGCGCCGGGTCGCCGAGGAGGCGGGCCTCGAACTCGGGGAACGGTATGCCGCGGGCATGGTGTTCCTCAATTCCGACGAAGGGCTCGCGCAAACCGCCCGTGCCGCGCTGGACACGGCGCTCGAGGAGCAGGGCCTCAAGCCAGCCGGCTGGCGCACCGTGCCGACGGATCCCACGGCCTGCGGCGACGAGGCCCTGGCCACGCTGCCCGCGATCGCGCAGGTCTTCGTCAACGGTTCGCGCCGCATGGACAGCGCCGATTTCAACCGCCGCCTGTTCGTCGCCCGCCGCAAGGCCGAACGCCAGCTCACCGGCGCCGACCCGATGTTCTACGTGGCCAGCCTGTCGGCGCACACCATCTCCTACACGGCGCTGGTGATGCCCGAGTACCTGCCGGTGTTCTACCCGGACCTGTCGGACCCGCGCATGGCCAGCTCCGTGTGCGTGTTCCACCAGCGGTTCTCCACCAACACCTGGCCCCAATGGCGGCTGGCCCAGCCGTTCCGGTACCTCGCGCACAACGGCGAGATCAACACCATCCCGGGCAACCGCAACTGGGCCGCGGCGCGCGTCAACACCTTTTCCTCGCCGCTGCTGCCGGACATGAGCGAGCTGACGCCGCTGGTGTCCATGACCGGCTCGGATTCGATGAGCCTGGACAACATGCTGGAGCTGCTGCTGGCCGGCGGCCTCGACGTGTTGCAGGCCATGCGCATGCTGATCCCGCCGGCGTGGCACACCGTGGACGACGTCGATCCCGACCTGCGTGCGTTCTACGAGTACTACGGCATGCACCTGGAATCGTGGGACGGCCCGGCGGGCATCGTGCTGTGCGACGGTCGCTATGCCGTGTGCACCCTCGATCGCAACGGCCTGCGGCCGGCGCGCTACGTCATGACCCGCGACCGCACGCTCACCGTCGCCTCGGAAATCGGCGTCTACGACTACAGCCCGGACGACGTCATCGCCAAGGGCCGGCTCGGTCCGGGCCAGATGCTGGCCGTGGACACGGCCACGGGGGCGCTGCTGGATACGGCCCGCATCGACGTGCTGCTGAAGAACCGCGCGCCGTACAAGCGCTGGCTGCGCAAGGGCGTCAGCTACCTGGCCGCCGACCTGGTGGAAACCAACCCGGTGGTCGAACCGATGCCGGTGGAACGGCTCACGGTGGTCCAGAAGATGTTCGGCCTGTCGCGCGAAGAACGCAGCCAGGTCATCAAGGTGCTGGCGCAGGCCGAGGCCGAGGCCGTGGGCTCGATGGGCGATGACACGCCGTTGCCGGTGATGTCGCGTCGCGTGCGCTCGCTGTACGACTATTTCCGCCAGCAGTTCGCGCAGGTCACCAATCCGCCCATCGATCCGCTGCGCGAGCGTATCGTCATGTCCCTGGAAACGCAGATCGGCCGCGAGTGCAACGTGTTCCAGGCGGTGCCCGAGCACGCCGAGCGCGTGGTCTTGAGTTCGCCGGTGCTGGCCCAGCGCAAGTTCCGCCAGCTCATGGCGATGGACGAAGAACGGCTCGCGCACGAAATCATCGACCTCAACTATCCGGACGACATGGCCGTGGAAACGGCGCTCGACGAGATCTGCCGCAAGGCCGAGGCGGCGGTGCGCGCCGGACGGCTGATGGTGGTCCTGAGCGACCGCTACATCGAAAAGGACCGGCTGCCGGTGCACGCCCTGCTGGCCACCGGCGCCGTGCATCACCACCTCGTGCGAACCGGGTTGCGCTGCGACTGCAACATCATCGTCGACACGGCTACCGCGCGAGACCCGCATCACTTCGCGTGCCTCATCGGCTACGGGGCCACTGCCGTCTATCCTTACCTGGTCTACGAGTGCCTGCACGACATGACCCGCAGCGGCGAGCTGATCTCACGCGCGCACTCGCCCAGGCAGCTCGGTCGCAGCTACCGCCGCGGCATCCGCAAGGGCCTGTTCAAGATCATGTCGAAGATGGGCATCGCAACCATCGCCAGCTATCGCGGCGCGCAGCTGTTCGAGATCGTCGGCCTGGACGACAGCGTCGTGGAACGCTGCTTCCCGGGCACCACCAGCCGCATCCGCGGCTCGGATTTCCGCGACCTCGAAAACGACCAGAAGATCCTGGCCGATCGCGCCTGGCGCAAGAGTGAGGTGCTGGACCAGGGGGGGCTGCTCAAGTTCGTCCACGGCGGTGAGTACCACGCCTACAACCCCGACGTGGTCACCACGCTGCAGCAGGCCGTACGCAGCGGCGATTACGACGTATATCGACAGTATGCGGCGCTGGTCAACGACCGGCCGGCGGCGATGCTCCGCGACCTGTTGAAGCTGCGCGCGGACCTGAGCCCGGTGGCGCTCGACGAGGTGGAGCCCGAAGAAGACATCCTGCCGCGTTTTGACAGCGCTGGCATGTCCCTCGGCGCGCTGTCGCCCGAGGCGCACGAGGCGCTGGCCATCGCGATGAACCGTCTCGGTTGCCGCTCCAACTCCGGCGAGGGCGGCGAAGATCCCAGCCGCTACCGCAGCGAGCGCGTGTCCAAGATCAAGCAGGTGGCCTCGGGGCGCTTCGGCGTAACGCCCGAGTACCTGGTCAATGCCGAGGTGCTGCAGATCAAGATTGCCCAGGGCGCCAAGCCCGGCGAAGGCGGCCAGCTGCCGGGCCACAAGGTCAACCCGATGATCGCCCGGCTGCGTTTCGCCAAGCCCGGTGTCGGGCTGATTTCGCCGCCGCCGCACCACGACATCTATTCGATCGAGGACCTGGCACAGCTCATCTTCGATCTCAAACAGGTCAATCCCGACGCGCTCGTGTCGGTCAAGCTCGTGGCCGAACCCGGCGTGGGCACCGTGGCCGCCGGCGTTGCCAAGGCGTATGCCGATCTCATCACCATTTCCGGTCACGACGGCGGTACCGGCGCCAGCCCGCTGACGTCGCTCAAATACGCCGGCAGCCCCTGGGAACTCGGGCTGGCGGAAACGCATCAGACCCTGCGCGGCAACGCGCTGCGGCACAAGGTGAGGCTGCAGACCGACGGCGGCCTGAAGACCGGCGTCGACGTCGTCAAGGCGGCCATCCTCGGCGCCGAGAGCTTCGGCTTCGGCACAGCGCCCATGGTTGCGCTGGGCTGCAAATACCTGCGCATCTGTCACCTCAACAACTGCGCCACGGGCGTGGCGACGCAGAACCAGACCTTGCGTCAGCAGCATTTCATCGGCATGCCGGAGATGGTCATCCACTATTTCCGCTTCGTTGCCCGTGAAGTCCGCGAGGTGATGGCGTCGCTGGGCGTGCGGCGGCTGGCGGACCTGATCGGCCGCACGGACCTGCTGGATATCCTGCCCGGTGACACGCGACGGCAGCAGCGTCTGAACCTCGAGCCGCTGTTGTCCAGCGGCGGCCTCGCCGGCGATGAGCCGCAGTTCTGCGTCACCGAGCGAAACGCGCCCTTCGACAAGGGCGAGCTGGCCGAACGCATGGTGGCCGACATGCTGCCGGCGATCGAGTCGAAGAGCGGCGGCGAATTCAGCTACGCCGTCTGCAACCAGAACCGCTCCATCGGCACCCGCGTCTCGGGCGAGATCGCCCGTCGCCACGGCAACTACGGGCTCGTGGACAACCCGGTGACCCTGAAGCTGCGCGGCTCGGCCGGCCAGAGCCTCGGGGCGTTCAACGCCGGCGGGTTGCACATCGACCTGGAAGGCGACGCCAACGACTACGTCGGCAAGGGCATGGCCGCCGGCCGTATCCTGCTCAGGCCCCCGCCGCGCAGCGCCTTCGTCGCGCGCGAGACGGCCATCATCGGCAACACCTGCCTGTACGGTGCCACCGGCGGCCGGCTGTTTGCCGCCGGCACCGCGGGCGAGCGGTTTGCCGTGCGCAACAGCGGCGCCACCGCCGTGGTGGAAGGCGCCGGCGATCACTGCTGCGAGTACATGACCGGCGGCGTGGTGGCCGTGCTCGGCCGCACCGGGGTGAACTTCGGCGCCGGCATGACCGGCGGCTTCGCCTACGTGCTGGACCTGCAGCGCGATTTCATCGACCGCTACAACCACGAGCTGGTGGACGTGCACCGTATCAACCCGGAGAACATGGAAGCGTACATGCAGCACCTGCGGCACCTGGTCACCGAGCACGTGCGCCTGACGGGCAGCGTCTGGGGCGAGGAGATCCTCGCGGACTTCCGCACGTACATCGGCCGCTTCTGGCTGGTCAAGCCGAAGACCGAGAACCTCGACCACCTGATCGACACCCTGCTGGAAGCGGCATGAGCGAACGCACGCTACAGTTCATGCAGATTCCCCGGCGCGATCCGGACGTGTCGCTGCCGGAAGACCGCGTGCGCCACTTCCAGGAGATCTACGGCCACTACGACCACAAGAATGCGGCCGAGCAGGCGGGCCGCTGCCTGGACTGCGGCAACCCGTACTGCGAGTGGAAGTGCCCCGTTCACAACTACATTCCGAACTGGCTGAAGCTGCTGGAAGAAGGCCGGCTGTTCGAAGCGGCAGAGCTGTCGCACCAGACCAACTCGCTGCCGGAGATCTGTGGCCGCATCTGCCCGCAGGATCGCCTGTGCGAGGGCGCCTGCACGCTAAACGACGGTTTCGGCGCCGTCACCATCGGCAGCATCGAGAAGTACATCACCGACGAGGCGGTGAAGCAGGGCTGGCGACCGGACATGTCGCGGGTACCGCGCACCGACAGGCGCGTGGCCATCGTCGGCGCCGGCCCCGCCGGGCTGGGCGCCGCCGACATACTCGTGCGCAACGGCGTCAAGCCGGTGGTGTTCGACCGCTATCCGCGCATCGGCGGCCTGCTCACCTTCGGCATCCCGCCGTTCAAGCTCGAAAAGCACGTGGTGGAGACGCGCCGGGAGATCATGGAGGGCATGGGCGTCGAGTTCGTGCTCGACACCGACATCGGCCGCGACATTCCCTTCGAACGCCTGCTGGACGAATACGATGCCGTGTTCCTCGGCATGGGCACCTACACCTATGTGAAGGGCGGATTCCCCGGCGAGGACATGGACGGCGTGCACGACGCCCTGCCCTACCTGTTGTCCAACGTCTACAGGCACCTGGACCTCGAGACCGCGTTGCCGCCGCTCAACATGGAAGGCCGGCGCGTGGTCGTGCTCGGTGGCGGCGACACGGGCATGGACTGCAACCGCACGGCGATTCGCCAGGGCGCCACATCGGTCACCTGCGCCTACCGCCGCGACGAGGCCAACATGCCGGGCTCGCGTCGCGAAGTGAAGAACGCCCGCGAGGAAGGCGTCGAGTTCCTGTTCAACCGCCAGCCGGTGGCGATCGAGGGCAACGGCCGCGTATCCGGCGTGCGGGTCGTGGAGACACGCCTCGGCGATCCCGGCCCGGACGGCCGGCGGCGCCCCGAGCCGGTACCGGGCAGCGAGACCGTGCTGCCTGCCGACGAGGTGATCATCGCCTTCGGCTTCCGGCCCGACCCGCCGGAGTGGTTCGCCGACTTCGGCATCGAACTGCTCGACAACGACCGCGTGCGCGTGGCCGGCGAAGCCTCGCTGCCGTACCAGACCAGCAACGAAAAGGTCTTCGCCGGAGGCGACATGGTGCGCGGCGCCGACCTCGTGGTCACGGCCGTGCACGAAGGCCGCGAGGCCGCGCGCGCCATCCTGCGTCACCTCGGTCTTTGAGGCCGCCGACGACGCGGCGGGCCGACTAGCCCGTGCCGGTGGCGTCCGCGGCGACGGCCGGGAAGACCACCCGGAATTCGGCGCCCGGATCGCGGTTGACCACGTCCACCGTCCCGTTCATGGCCGTGGCAAGCTGATGCACCAGAGCCAGGCCGATGCCGGTGCCCACGGTTTCGCGGGTCAGCTCGTTCTCGGTGCGATAGAACAGGCGGAAGATCTTGCGCCGCTGGTCGCGGCTGATGCCCGGGCCATGGTCGCGAACACTGAACCGCACCCGGCCGTCGTCGCACCCCCGCGAGCCGATGACGATGCGTTTGTCGGCGGCACCGGCCGAGAATTTGATTGCATTGTCCACCAGGTTGATGACGATCTGCGCGAAACAGTCGGTGTCCACCTGGACGAACCGGCCCTCTGCGTCGTCGTCCGATTCGAT
>JAAUYH010033871.1_pt1 | contig 10122 bp, 5 predicted proteins | sample 7278061 | NCBI WGS metagenome assembly JAAUYH01 (sample SAMN14350203, study PRJNA611818) | marine sediment metagenome | isolation source: surface marine sediment (0.6m) | place: French Polynesia: Moorea | collected 2018-08 | reverse complement strand
GACTGCGTCAAATTAATTTTTTGTATAATTAAGAATTCTCTTTCGTCTACAGACCTGGTGGTTCTGACTATCTCAGGATTGCATTAATAGTCGATCTTGATTACTTAAATATGTCTCCGAGTATAATCGTACTTCAATAACTCTTATTTATGTTCAACTGCATGATTCGATTTGAAAATGATAGGAAAATTTTTTTAAGTTGTGCTACAGGAGTTAAATTATTCCCGATTCATGCCTGATTATAAATGTGGCAATGTTTCAAATCGAATCACTTCCTTATTTGTCAAATTCACAGAAAAATAAGCTTTTTCATCTCGAATTCCGTTTAAACCTATGATTAAGAATAAATTGCATCAATTTGTTGCAAAAATACGAATTCAGACTCGTATTGATCTTTTTAGCGAACTTCATCTCCTCTAATTACTTGAAATTCGCCTCTGGCTTGATTCCTGGGACGTAATAAAATTTCGGGACTGATATTTGGCAAAATATCTTCACGAAACAAAATTCGACTACAATGAAAGAAAATAAGAAATAGAGAGGCATCCATCATCATTTACAACCAAGTTTGTTCAATTTGAAGGAAAAGTTAGCTACCTTGAAATAACGCATTAATTAATTTTCACGAAAGAAATCATCCGCTCTGCTGTGTTTCAGATTATGGTCATTAGTTTCGTGAATAAATGTCATAAAAATTCAAACAAGACTCATTCTTAGTTCAAAACGACCACACGAGCATTTACCGATTCGAATTCAGGGAAGAAAACTTAAATACATCCAGCTTTATCTACTAGCCTAAGGCTAGGCCGTTTTTCAAGTATGTACATTAGGCAAGTTCTTTTGGAACTCTGAATTACATTGATGTTGACTAACATTCTTAGAACACCCGGAGTACAATAAATTCCGTTTTAATCTCACCACCATAACCGTGTGTTGTAGTACCTTGCAAGAAGCTCAAGTTTATTTGAATAGTCTGGTATTAACGATTCTGATCCGATATACACGATACAACGCAGTGTCGAATGAAAACTGGAATTGCTTTGAATTAACAGAATGAAACTATACCTTCGTTTTATCCTGTGTAGTAAAGTGCTTCCTTATTTTCTTCATGCTTTTGAATGATCAAAAAATTTCAGGTGCGGATGCTCTAATTTCCCATTTGTTTTCGTCGATGTCAACTGCATTCAACGCTTTATTAGTTTGTACTCAGACATACCGTTTGTTATCTCTCGAGTTTGAGATGCTGTCGGTGTTTGATAAAGAGACAAGCCTTCGCTAATGAAAAATAGCGCAGGATCTAGATTCGATTTGTAAAATTATTTTGCATTGGACCTACAGACGTGGTAGTGATAACTGTAACCATTTGAAGTGAAGAATTGTTTCTAACACGGATCCACACCAAGACCATACATAGGACACATTACAGTACATCAACTGTAATTCATTTATTTATTTTATGTACTGTAGGTGGAAATTCCAGATGCAATTCAGTCTACTCGCCACTGTCTCCAGCTGCCGCCATGTCAGGCCTTCGCCAGCGAAGGAGCACTCCCTCCACAGATGCTGTGTCTGACGAAGCGCAAGTCGTAGAATTTGTACCAACATCTTCTACACGCACCTCGGTACGTGCAAGGGGCGAGAGTTCGGACAACCCGCCCGTTCCTGAAGTGATTTGCATTGATTCCGATGGTTCTCCTCGCCCAAGAATGACTCGCCCTGCTTCAAACGGTAGAAAAATGCGACGGCTAAATGACTCGACGCCTGTTATTGTTGTCGATGACGATGAAGAAGCCGTTGCCCCATGTCCGTCTGGCAGAGGTAATTCTATTAACCTAGTACCCAATTCGCGAGAACCAAGGGATGCTAGTGAAAGTGTGAACCGAGCTTCATCAAGCAGTTCAGTTCGCCCAGTCGCCCCGCGAATTACTCGAAACCGAAGTCAAACCGCCGCATCTTCACGCACGCAACGTGTACGACGTATACCTCCAGCTTCTGCACTCACTGATGAATCCCCAGCGTCTTGGGAAAGCATTCATAACCCTGCACCGATCGGCAACATGCCAGACCCACCTGCACAAGCTCGTCTTCCCCTTCCATCTGCCATTTTTAGAAATGGACAAAGAACAATGCGGACTTACCGTTATTCTAGACCGGACGAGAGAGGAACCTCGCACAGCATACGTTATCGTCAAGTAGTGCTGCGTGTAGCCGCTCCAACGACCCAGATTGGGCCTCGTGTGGTTGGGCGCGGGGGACCGAGACGCGCTCGTTCCCCTAGACGGACCAATTTGAATACCAGTATCCTTCAGCAACTTGCACAATCGGTATTGGAAAGTGGCGCGCGTCATTTCGAGGTTCGTTATTTAGGCAATGATGCTCTTCCAGACTACGAAACCTTGGTAAGCTTGGATGAGCAACTGCTACGGGAAAGGAACGCTGCACCTAAAAATGTAATCGACAGACTGCCCGAAGTTGTTGCAACCGCCGCCGACAAAGAACTTTGCTGCGTCATCTGTATGTCCCAAGTCAAAGAAGGGGAGAGCTTGCGTGTGCTTCCCTGTTCTCATAAGTATCACAAAGAATGTATTGATGGTAAGTTGTGGGCCTTTTCTTTGAGACTTTTCTAACGAAATCTGTTTATTTGTCTTGTGCATTATTAACATAGAATGGTTGACTTATAATGCTTGCTGTCCAGTTGATAAGCAACGTATATGTGATTTCCAATCTGTACGACGCCGTTACTCTCCTTCTATCCGTATGCGGCGTGGCGGTGCGGCCAGCTCCCGCCCTACCCAGCGGTCTTGAATGTGTTGGAGCATAGCTTGGAGGCGTAATTTCTCGTTCCTTTTATGTTTTGATAAAGCTCGTTGCATGCAACGTGCGACTCGGCTGTGGAATATCTAGCATGAGTAACAGTATACCGTCTTCTATAAAGCTCTTGGGCTAGTGCTATCGCGTTTGCTATGCAGCCGAAATTACCTTTTAGGCTTGGGACGCGTCAGTGAAGGGACTCCATCGGGCGACTCGCTTGGGATAGTGAGCGCACCGTGGTCTAGTTACTGTATTCGATGTAAAAGGCCAGTAAACGCCACAAGCGAAGTCTTTTAATTCGTTTGCACGCTAACTAATGAGATGAACATCTTCAGTTGTCATCCACTTCGTGACCAACCACAGCCAGCTCGACATCAATAGAAAAAGCCAATGATCTTTCCACCAGTTTTCTTTCTACGTGCCTCCTCATGGTCCATAATACCGTACGACGTAGTCAACATCAGGTATCCGAACTGACGGGACGGCAGTAGGTTGGTTACCCACTTCTCTATCTCATTGACACCTACATCAAATCGGGGAGAGATGACGCCGCATTTGTTGATGCGACCGACAAGGTTCACAACAATTTTCCCGGCCCGATGATCATCCACAAACTCAAACTCGCCAATGTAACCTGAGCACGCAAAGAGATTTTGACGCCGTAAGGGAGAGAGTTAGGTAAGGCGATGAAACGAAGTAATATAGTTCACGTACCATGCGACTGCATGATCTGCAGGAACTTGATGATAACTTTAGAGGACGGACGAAGCAAAACCTGCCTCTTGCCTCTCTTCTCTGCATTGCTCAGGGCCTTCAACGCATCACCCAACACAGACATCTTCATTTTGTGCAACGGAGGAGTTCAGCAACGTAATGGTTTGAGTCTGCTGTGGAACGGTACCGTCGTCGGTGAAATAGAGTACTGGACATATCTGAGTGAACTGTAAGTAGTCTAAATAAAGAATTTGTAAATTTCACATAGCTCACTGCTATTTGTATATTGTTTCATTGAGAGACTCCCAGCGGGAACGTTGTAGCACTGTATCAGGCATGAGAAGAACGAGCACCGTTCTGTCAGACCGTTTACTCAATGCCATCGACATTGAGGCTGACGAAAAATTATTTAGAGAGGAGCATTGCATGCAAATTGGTCAAGATTCGAGTGTTGCGCCCAGTTCGGCATTTCTTGCACCAGTAGGAGAGCGCAAACCTGCACGACGCGTGCGCAAGAAACATATTCCTCGTTCTTACTCTCGTGGCTTTCCTGCTCCTGTCGCAGTTAAAGACCTTCACGAAAGCGAGTTTGCCCGAAACGCGGTTGATGTTACCACGAATATCCATCCCACTACTGAAATCGGACTTTCCGACGCTGACCGTCAGATAGCAAATAAGAGTGAATATCAAATTCAACAGGCCGTCTCTGAAATTCATGAACGATTGAGCCCTGAAAACATACAGTTTTTGAGGAGTAGGTCCTCGAAAACCAAAGACGTAAGTAATCGAGGAGTAACCGAAAAGCATTGTCAGCCACTTCCGGAAACGAACGTCAATATTATTCCTCTTGAAGCAGCTGATCTTGCTCAACATGGTGTTTCCGTGGAAAACGACAAGCTATTATGGACAAAGAGTTCAACAAGCAAGGCAGGAACTGAACTGTATATTGACGACGTATTAGATGAATGCAGCCGAAGTTTAGGAAGTTTAGGAACTCAGAGATTTGACTTTGAAGGTCGTCTACTTTCTCATGAAGAAATAATTCAAATACCTTCTCACCTTGGCTTGCATCATCATGGAGCAAACCCAGCGGACGCTGGATACACCCTTAGTGAACTGATACTGCTAACGCGGTCTACTGTTCGCGGACAGCGTATCATTGCCTTAGAGACCCTTGCACGAGTTATTAGAATGAACCCACAAATTAGTTCATCATTGTCGGAAGCGGGTGCGCTTTCTCTGTTGTTTAAGAAGTTGGAGGGACAACAGAATAATCTTGACATGGCGACCGGAACCGCATTACTAACTGTGATTGAGGCTATTCTTGAAGAATATGAGGTGACTGATGTTTCGAAGCTGACCTTAGATGCTTACTTCGCGTCTTATTTCTATTCCTCGTTTGTCCGCAAAAGAATGAGTAATACGATTAAGTCATTACTAGACTCAGACTTGGTACCGACCCTTGTCCTCTTTTCACGATTTTGTATTAAGGTTGGTTCCAATGATAAATGCATGCGAGCGCTGAATGTTGTGCGTTATGTATCTGTGAATTGTGACCTGAAATATGGATCTGCGTTCTTGCCCAAAGTGAACATTTCGTCTTTATTTGAAATTGCGCTTGACAGAGCACATCCTGTATTGGCGCATCTCGCTTCTGACATATTGTCCCATTTCATTCTTTTTGTCGGCTGGAGTGATCCTCCTAGTATGCCTGTTCAAGAAATCCTACTCTCTTCTCAGAATCTCTTAGCCATATCTTCTCATTTACAATTGTATCTTAAACCTCGATTCGAACTTGAGGACACGGCTCTCCTTACTGCTGCGGCTTCACTTCGAGTGCTTCGAGCTGCACTGGTTTTTGATACTGGGACTGACAGCTTTGTTAGTTCCCTCACTGCTCTTTCAGTTCTCTGCAATCCAAATTGCAGTCTTGATTTTTCTGAAAGTCATGAGTGTTTAATAACAGAATGCTTTTGTGCTATCGAAGCATACATACATTCGTTGTACAGTATACTGGTACTCCGACAAGAAACAAGCAACAGCATCGATGATGCTGATTTGGGTGAGAAGGGACGAAGATTCCTAAACAAAGTAGAAATTCTTGCTCCCTTTGTCCAATATGCGAATCGTATTCTTGCTCAAGACAGTTTCCATCATCGAACACAGTTGAAGACTGCAGCATTGCACTTTGTTGCATCGTTTACATCTGTATTTCGCAACACCCTAACGACTAATATTGTTGATAAAATATTAAGCGATGTGGAAGCGGCTATTCAGGCAATTCTTGATGAAGAAGGGACTCCTTTTCGGATACAAGAATTTTTGTGTTTTACACATGGCGCTGGTCGCATGCTATCAAAGTTTTGTTTGCCTACGACTGAAGTGAAACATATTTGTCAGTCCTTAATGCTCATTTCTCGCGAAAAATGCCTCGGTAATCTCATTGAAACCCGAAATGTCGCGGCTCATTCGGCCACAGACTGGCTTCTTAAGTTAGCTCGTAAAGTGCCGAATTTGGAGACAGCTCGACTCGGCGTCGATTTAATTCCTCTGATCGAAGAACCTCAATTTTTTGTGGAATGTTTATTCAAATGTGTCATTCATACCGAGTTTCTTGTCGCCAATTCTAGAGGCATTACCTCAACAGTTGCTGATCGCTGTGTCAAAAAATTGAGAGAACAAACGTTGCGATGGTTTCTCCATGAACGAAAGAAAAGTGATAGCAACGAAGAACCCGACTCAATCGGACTCGATCTTGTTGTACGTTCTTGGTTAGAAAATTATGACGGCCCTGAAATTGCAGATAATGTTGTTGAAGAAGGATCCGTAGCAACAGAGGCATTAGTTTCATCTGATCTTCTGAGTGCATCCAGTGTGTACCGTATTTTACCGTTTGTATCTCCGTCAAACTTTGTCCAAGCGAGTCGCTTTTCAAAACTGGTGTTATTATGTGGTCATTTAACCTATTGCCAGCAATCGACAGCATTCGACACTGATATGAGTACAAAAATTAGTTCAGTGTCGTCAGAGAAACCAGCACCCTTCACGAGTCGACTCATTTTTCTTTGCGATAAGCTGGTGGAACGGGGACCGTTTGTTTCAGACGCATCAGGCATAATAGACGACGCTCTGGCTTCTATTGTATTGAATGTCATGTGTCGTCGAGACATTCATACGTCTCTTCGATTGAGTCTTTGGCGTTCTGCAGTACGGGATTGTGGCGGTGGTGCCTTATTCACGCATGCGAGACTGTTTAGTGAATCTTCATTTTTCAGTGGAGAAGACAATGACGACGATGACGAAGTTATTGCAGAATATTGTTCCGCTATTGCCAATGGCTTAATGAACCAGAATCGATGTTCATTGCTGCTACGGAAAATAATTTTTAGTAGAGTATGTGCACGACTGCATTCTACGAATGACCAACTTGTGTTGTCACCGTTATTTTATGATGCATGTTCTTTCTCAAACACATGGGATTTTCTTCGAAGTGTGCAAAATTCACAAATCAGACCACTATAACGATCACGGAAGTACGGGATCTGCCAAGACTGGTGCCTCGGAATAGTCAGCCCCTGTAGTCTTACGCATTGGTCTGAACCAATATGCGACCGCTAAACAAGTAATGAAGGTGGCGAGACCAGATCCAAGCACTAGGCCCCCAAATAATTTAGAGTCTTCAATGGTGTAACAAACGCTCAACTCATCCCACATGCTTTCTGTCCATGCTGGTTTTGCTGGAGTCCCAGTTAGTAATGCTTCTGATTCTTTTCTCGGACTTGGGACGGGTGAAGCAGATTCAACTACCACCACTTCAAACTCGGTCCTGGCCTTATTCTTGGGAGTTAGCCCGGTACCGAACGCAGCATGAAGGTGTGATTCTGCCAACACACACGTACGCTTCGAACAATACGCAGACTGAAAATTGGCCGAACTAACAAGATTAGCGTTTTCACGTAATTGTAGGGTATCATTACAATCAGAATTATCCGAGCAGCTACTGTTTTCAAGCTTAATAGATGGTTCGTACCGATTGTGATATGCCATGAATCTTTGCAAGAACAGCGCTTTTCCATACCCACTTGGGTTGTACTCTTGAAAGTAATCCGGAGGTACAAATACTCCAGCGTAATTTGACCCTTTTACTTCCTTGTACACTCCTGCGTACTCTTCTCCTAAGTACTCTTGAGCAAGACTGCAATTCTTCTTTTCCCAATTTGTAGTCAAACAATCGATAAATCCATCGATAAGTTTTGGTTCAGGACTGACAGATGGATCAGCATCCTCGAAACACAGTTCAATTACTGCGTTTGCAATGGCTGCTGCCGCATTATACAACGGTTCCCTTGTCTCGTTGGAAATGAGCGTCGCGTTGTCATAGGGAGAATGATAGAAAGAGTTCGTAAAATTCTTCTCGAAGTTGGTAACAGTCACCACATCCGAGTTAACCCTGTAATATTGAAAACTTTGCGACGCATCAATGAACGCGGCATCTCGGAATCCATCGGAGATTTTGAGATTAGACTTTCCGAATTGATTACGTAACGCTTTTTCAGCATCGCCTCCTGTTCTTCCTGGGTTACCGTCCTTGTGACCATGGATGAAAAATGTTGGCACTGATTTAAGATCCCCGCTATTTTCGTTTGTTTTTGTCTCTCTCGGGGTCTGACTTACCAAACCTCCTAAGTTAATAACCGTGAAATTTGACGAATTAAGTGCGCTAAACTTCATACTCGAAGCGACAGGGTTTCTACAGTACCCTGTTGCCCTGTCAAACTGCTCGCACTTAAAATTTGCAACATCCTCCAAGAACCGTCCAGAACCAGCGAATCCATACGACTGGCCGTTAAACGCGAAATACATAGGATGACGTAGCAAACGATTTCTCTTGGTGCGCCCATACTCACCCACAGACTTTACAATGGCCATAAGAGCGGCTATAGATGCAACTTCCCCGGCGGCACCATACGCTAAATCATGAAACAGAGCAGAAGAATCCATAGGGGCCGTGATGGCAACTATTTTCGGAGTCACCACTGCCGAACGGTTAAAATTGGTGTCATTAATTCGAGTTAGAGAAGACCACACTGAGTAACCCCCAACAGGTAAACAAGTATTCTTCTTAAGGCATTCGGTGGAATTAGTGTCAGAATCTTTCGGAGACTGAAACGTTTGGTCAACTTGAGGTGAAGCATCAGGGGACGGCTTCGGAGACATTGGAGGACAGGCTGACATTTTTCCTTTCGTTTGCATTTTGAAAATGGGAGCATTGCGCCCTTTCTGCCGATCCACGAAAGCGTTTCGAGTAGTCCGAATTATTTCTACTTCTTTAGTAGGAACGTAATACACGGGAAACGGGAAACGTTCCATTAAAGTTCGTGACGCGAAAGGAATAGCAGGGTACGAGAAGTTGGTTTCAAACAAATAATCCTTATTCGGAACTGGATCATCTTCTGAGTATTCAGGGAGAATTGGAGGATACGGAAATACCTGACGCGATTTCCGTTGCGGTGCTTCCCAATAATCAGTCTGTTGAGCGATAATCACAGCACTTGCGCCTCTCCCAAGTAGCGTTTTCAGTAGACCACGTTCTCGTAGCGCAAGAGACTCAGGAGCCATAAACATCTGGTCCTCAGTTTTTCTTCCCTTCAACTTTGTGATATCGGCCATTGAACTATACTCCTCTACTTGAGAACTAATGCTTGAAGCCTTGCATTGTGCGCACCCTACAGAGCCCTTTTCGTTCATCAGTAAAACACACGGTATTGCGTTCTTAAAGCATCGCTCTTGCTTTTCCCTAAGTTCTTCAAGTTTGTCGATTCTTCTCAGTTGGTCGGCGCCAACACCAACATAAACGATCAGACACACTGCGAGAAGTACATTGCATCCCTTCCTCATCCTGGTACCAGTCCCAGAGTTTCTGTTCAGCGACTATAGGAACTGAATTGATATCGAAACGTATATTAACGTGAATATATGGAGTCTACAAGTAATTATAATTTTTTGTTTTTTCTGTTAAAAATTTGAACGGATTCGCTGATTTCGGATATGCATAGATGCAAGACTCTATCCTGGTCAGAATAGAAAGAGACCGCAGGGCCCATGCTATTACAGTCACCGAAATAAATATGGGCCAACTCACTTGCACCTTAAAGTTGCAACCCCGAGCAGTTCTACAGCTAATTGAATGTAACAGAATACAAGACAACAGCCATGCACAGCTACTCAGAGCGAGTAAATCTGTCGTTACTGCAACGCACACTAATTTGCAACATACCCGCTGAAAATAGCAGTAAAGAAGCCTTCGATACCGCAAATATACTCTCAAATTCCTTTTGCTTTCAACAGAAACGAGGGCGAAAGTCTTTTCGCCAAAATATTCTGCAAACTATCACTCCTGCACGACCTTTCTTGACTACGCAAAACAGCGTAGGTTATCCAGATTATTCAACTAAACAAATGCATTACGGTGAGAACCATTTAGACGGAACGCCTATTCTGAGGATATTTCAAGCGGTTCGCATTATTCTGCTTTTTTGATCTTTGTAAAAAATAACTTCAGTTTTATTTTTTTCATGAGATTCTACAGTCCGCATG
>JAAUYH010195295.1_pt1 | contig 10124 bp, 8 predicted proteins | sample 7278061 | NCBI WGS metagenome assembly JAAUYH01 (sample SAMN14350203, study PRJNA611818) | marine sediment metagenome | isolation source: surface marine sediment (0.6m) | place: French Polynesia: Moorea | collected 2018-08 | reverse complement strand
TCCGGATCGCGCTCGCGCATCTGCAGCCACTTTTCAACCGACCAGCCCGATGGCAGGTAACCGTTGGCCGGGTCGTGTGCCGACGTCTGGTCCGTCAGCGCATCCGGCCGCACGGCGCGCGCGACCAGTTCTGGCAGCACATCGGCGGCGTTACCCAGGAGGCCGACCGAGAGCGGGCGTTTTTCGGCCACGGACCGCTCAATCATCGCAAGCGCCTCGTCGAGTGAGTCGGCGCGTTCGTCGAGGTAGCCTGTCTCGAGCCGCTTCTCGATGCGATCGGCCTGGCATTCGACGGCGAGCATCGATGCGCCCGCCATCGTCGCGGCCAGCGGCTGCGCGCCACCCATACCGCCGAGTCCGGCCGTCAAAATCCAGCGGCCGGACAGGTCACCGCCATAGTGCTGGCGCCCCATTTCGGCAAACGTTTCGTAGGTGCCCTGTACGATTCCCTGGCTGCCAATATAGATCCACGAACCTGCCGTCATCTGGCCGTACATCATCAGGCCTTTGCGATCGAGTTCGCGGAAGTGCTTCCAGTTGGCCCATGCCGGCACGAGATTCGAATTCGCAATAAGCACCCGCGGCGCGTCGCGATGCGTGCGAAAGACGCCGACGGGCTTGCCGGATTGCACGAGCAGGGTCTCGTCGTCTTGCAGTTCGCACAGGGTCCTGACGATAGCGTCGTATGCATCCCAGTTGCGGGCTGCTTTGCCGATGCCTCCGTATACGACGAGATCCTCGGGGCGTTCGGCCACGTCAGGGTCGAGGTTATTCATGAGCATTCGGAGCGGCGCTTCGGTTAGCCAGCTTTTCGCCCGCAGCGCACTGCCCGTCGGTGCTCGCACGATTCGGGATTGATTCATCGCCTCAGATTCTCCAGTTGTACGACGTCCGCCGATGCCGTCTTCTCTTTGCCCGGCGGCCAATAGTGTCCGGCCAGTTCGTAACGACTGCCCGGGTGGTGCAGACGCGCAAACGTCACGGGCCGTCCGTCGGACCAGGTGCGGCGCAGAACAACCAGGCTCGGTTCATCCGGCTGCATCTGCAAGCGTTTGCGCACGGCGGCCTTGGGGTTTTGCGCGCGCACAACCTGCTCGGCCTCCTGCAGCGGCGCCACAGAGGTCAGGTATGCGCTCGGTGTGATCGTGGTGAAATCCTGCTCGAGACAGTCCGGCGCAAAGGCGGCAAGCACGTGGCGGTCTTCGACCTGTATCGGGACGCCGTTTTCGGAATGCACGAGCAGCAGGTGAAAAACGTTGCTGCCCTGGGACACATGCAGCGCTTTGGCGACTTCGCCTCGCGCGTGTTGCCGCGATTGCCGCACAACGTCGCATGCGTGCTTGCGGCCGCGCGCCATTATTTCCTCTGCGATGTTCTGCACTTCGAGAACGTGCGATCGCGATCGATAGTCGGCGACATACGTTCCACGGCCGGCGACGCGGTCGACGTAACCTTCATCGGTCAGCTCACGCAATGCACGATTTGCCGTCATGCGGGAGACGTTCATGGTCTCGACGAGCTCGTTCTCGGAAGGCACTCGATCGTTGGGCCGAAGTTCGCCGTTCGAGATGCGGCCGATGATCAGGTCTTTGAGCTGTTGATACATCGGTTTCGCGGGGCTGCTCATGACACCACTCCGATCGTCTCGAGCGCTGCCGCGTAAGTGTCACGCGACTCGTTACGTGTGACGTGCTCGCCGTCGATGACGCACCAGGCGCCGTTGACCATCACGCGCTCGAGCGGCAGGCGATACCCGGAGAAGACGAGTGCGTCGAGCCGTGAATTGTCGCCGTGACCAAGCAGCATCGGGTCGTCATCGTAAAAGGCAACAAAATCCGCCGGCGCCCCATGCCGCAAGCCTGCAGACTTGCCATTGCCCGCCCGCAATCCGCCCTCGAGCGCGAGCGCGTAGAGTTCGCGGCCCACGTGCCCGTCGTGTTGTGACGCGACATTGCGAGCCTGCATCGACAAGCGCTGGCCGTACTCGAGCCAACGCAATTCCTCGAACGGATTGATCGAGACATGGCTGTCCGAGCCGATGGCGATGGTGCCGCCCGCATCGAGGAATTCCGGCAGCCGAAAGATGCCGTCACCGAGGTTAGCCTCGGTACTCGGGCACAGGCAGGCAACAGCACCCGATGCAGCGAGCGCGCGCACCTCGTCGTGATCCATGTGAGTCGCGTGCACCAGGCACCAACGTTCACCAACATCAAAATTCTCGAGCAACCAGCGCACAGGGCGTCGCCCGTACGCGGCCATGCATTGGTCTACCTCGCGCTGCTGCTCGGCCACGTGCACGTGTAAGGGTACGCCGTCGCGCTTCGCGACGCGCGCGATTTCCGTCAGCGCTTCGTTGCTGACGGCGCGCAGGCTGTGCGCCCCGATTGCAACGCTGACGATATCGCCGGCCGCATCTCTCGCTGCGTCGTAGTGCTCCAGAAATGCGTCGACGTCCAGCGCAAACAGGACCTGGTGTCCCTCGGGCTCCGGCTGGTCGAATCCGGCACGTTCGTAAAGCACCGGTGTGTACGTCAACCGAATGCCACTATCGGCCGCCGCGCGCTTCAGCGCATCGAACATACCTGGCGTGCCGTGCAGGTAGTGGAACTCGGTTACAGCGACGAAACCGGCGCCGAGCATTTCCGTGTAGGCTTGCCGCGCTATCGCGTAGAGCGCTTCCGCATCGATCCGGGCCGCAAGCGCGTACATACGCTTGCGCCAGGTCCAGAAACTGTCTTTGCCAGCGGGCGAACGTTGTTCGGTGTGGCCGGCAAGCGCGCGCTGGAACGCGTGGCTGTGCGCATTGGCCAGTCCGGGCAACACGCAGCCGAGAGCGACGTCGTCCGGGCCCGGCGTCACGTCCGGCTCGACCGACCGGAGAGAGCCGGCAGCGACGTCGAGGCGGACGTTGTCGGACCAGCCGTTTGGCAGCAGGGCCTTGCGTGCGAACACGGTTGTCATCGCGATGGAGCCAGGTTGTATATACAAGTTGCTCCATGGTACCGTTGAAGCCCTACAGGGAGCAACACCATGATGGCGGACTGGGACCTTCTGCTGACGGACGCGCGCATCGCATCGATGGATGAAAATGCGGGCAACTACGGTGTCATCAGTGACGCCGCGCTCGCCATCAAGGACGGTTTCATCGCCTGGGTGGGGCACCAGTGGGACCTGCCAAAATGCGTGGCAACGGAGACCCGGTCGCTGGCAGGGCGCTGGGTGACGCCAGCGCTGATCGATTGCCACACGCATCTCGTATTCGGCGGCAATCGCGCCGAGGAATTCGAACGGCGCCTGCTGGGCGAGAGCTACGAGGAAATTGCCCAGTCCGGTGGCGGCATCATGTCCACCGTTGCAGCGACCCGCAAAGCAAGCGCCGATGAGCTGTTCGAGAGTGGCCTGCAACGATTGCAGGCGCTGGCCGCGGAAGGCGTGGCAACTGTCGAGATCAAATCCGGTTACGGGCTCGACGTCGACAACGAAATCAAGATGCTCGAGGTCGCTCGTCGGCTCGGCGAAGCGATCGACATCACGGTGCGAACGACCTTGCTTGCCGCACACGCAATCCCGGCCGAGTTCGCCGGCGATCCCGATCGCTACATCGAACTCGTCTGCGAAGAACTGCTGCCGGTCGTCGCCGAGCGCAACCTGGCGGACGCGATCGACGCGTACTGCGAGACGATCGCGTTTCGCGCGCCGCAGATTGCAAAGCTGTTCCGCAAAGCCCAGGCGCTCGATCTGCCCGTCAAACTGCACGCGGACCAGCTCAGCGACGGTGGCGGCGCCCAGCTTGCAGCGCACTTCCACGCAATGTCGGCAGACCACCTCGAGTACGCGTCGGAGGCCGGCATCCGTGCGCTGGCGAAGGCTGGAACTACGGCAGTGCTGCTACCCGGCGCTTTTCTGACACTCAATGAGACACAACTGCCGCCAATCGAGGCCATGCAGGCGCTGGGGATCCCTATCGCGCTTGCCTCCGACTGCAATCCGGGCACGTCGCCGGTGTGCTCCGTTCGCCATGCCATGTTCCTCGGCGCGCGCCTGTTCAAACTCACGCCGGAGGCGTGCCTTGCGGGTGTGAGCCGCAACGCAGCCCGTGCGCTGCGCCTCGGCCACGACCGCGGGACGATCGAGACGGGCAAGCGCGCGGACATCGCGGTATGGGATATCGACCATCCGCAAGAACTCGCCTACTGGCTCGGCACACCGCAACTGAACGCGATGCTTGTGGCGGGGCGCGACTTCAGTTCAAACTAGCCGTTTCCCTGTACCCCGCCGGGGCACCATGAACGCCGCGCTTTTGTCCAAACGCAGCTTTGTCGTCACGCTCGGCCTGATGACGGCTGTCGCTGCGCTGACTGTTGATGTCAGCCTGCCCGCCATCCCCGCAATGGTCGATGCCTTGCAGACGACATTGCCACGCGGCCAGCAGATCGTCGGTGTATTCATGGCGGGCATGGCGCTCGGCCAGATTCCTGCCGGCCTCTTCTCCGATCGCCTCGGCCGCTTGCCGGTCCTGTACGCCGGCCTGTCCATATTCACGCTGGCAGCGATCGTCGCGGCGGCTGCGAACAGCATCGAGTTCATGCTCGTCGCACGATTCGTGCAGGGCGCCGGTGCGTCCGCCTCAATCGTGCTGTCACGCGCCATCGTCCGCGACGTTGCGCATGGCAAGGATGCCGCACGGCTCATGTCATTGATGACCATGATCTTCACGGCGGCACCCGTCATTGCACCGAGTATCGGCGCGTTGCTCGTGGCCCAATGGGGCTGGCGCGCGCCGTTCATACTTATTATCGTTGCGGGCGTTCTGATCGTGCTCGGGGTGCGCGTCAATCTCGAGGAGACGCACACGCCCAACGTCGACGGACACCCCGTGCGGCAACTTGGGAACAGCATCTCGGAGTTCTTCTCGTATCGCCAGAGCGTCTGGGCCTTGCTGCTGCAAATCCTGCCGCCTGCCGGCTTTATGTCGGTCATCTCCGTCTCCGCAGCGCTCGTTGTCGAAATTTACGATTTCTCGCTGCAGGCCTACGGATTGATTTTCGCACTCGCGGGCGTATCGATCCTGGCGGGTTCGTTCGTCAACCGAGTTCTGGTACTCCACTTCAGCCAGATGCAGCTGATCAGCCTTGGCATTGGTCTCATCGCGCTTGCGTCCTTGCAGATGTCGGTCTTCGCCTGGCTCGATTACGCGCCGTTCTGGTGGCTGTGGTCGGCCGTGTGCCTGTTCATGTTCACGATCGCGATTCTCATGGCGAATACGATGGTGCTCGCGCTCGACCCGTTGCCGCGCATCGCCGGCGTCGCCTCATCGATCATCGGCACACTGGCGAACGTCGCGGGCGCGACCGGCGCCATCGTCGGCGCGGCAATTTACAACGGCTCGGTACGAAACAGCGTGACAATCATGGCCGGCGTCGGACTCGTCACGGTCGTGATCTTCCTGCTTCGCCCCGTCATCGCGCCCGGACCGTTCGTCCAGCACCCCCAGGAACTGGCACGCGACTAGGTCAAGGTAATGAACGAAGCACTTCGTGCAACGGCCTGCGCTGCTGTTCGGGGGTGACTTTCGCGTAGCCGTACCAGATGAGCCCGACGACGAATTCGGTGTCCTGATCGATGCCGACGATATCGAAGAACCGCGGATCACGCGTGATGTCCCCACTGGTCCATTTCGAACCAACACCGGCTTTCCACAGGTAGAGCAGCAGGTTCTGCACGGCCGCACAACAAGCGCCGTAGTCCTCTTGCTGCAACAACGCATCGTCCGAACGCCGGCAGGTGACAACCAGCCAGCCGGGTTTTTCCGACCAGCTCTTCGCTTTGAACTCGCCCGCTTTCTCGCCCTTCTTCGCCGTCGCGATGGCACGGACCAGGTCAACACATTGCTGTTTCGTCTCTGCACCCAGCAAATAAAAACGCCAGGGCTCCGTTACGTGATGATTCGGCGCCCAGGTCGCTACCTCGAGCGCCTCCCGAACGAGCTTGTCAGGTACCGGCAGGTGCAGGTACAGGTTGATCGTTCGGCGCCCCGTTAGCGCGCGCGCAAATTCCTGCAGATCTTTTGTCACGTGACGCCAGTTGTCATGCGCTTCAGGACGTCGTTCTTCAGAACGAATTGGTTATAGAGCGCAGCGAGGATATGCACGGCCACGAGGATCGCCAACGTCTTCCATGCAAACTCGTGGATCTCTTCCCAGAAATGATGCTTGTCGTCGTCTTCCGCCACCGGCAGGGGACTCGAAAACAGGCCGAAAAACGGCAGGGCACGACCGCCCGTGGCCACGGTCATGGCCCCGGAGGCGAGCTGCACGAACACGGCGATGTAGATACCCCAGTGCACGACATGTGCGCCGAGCTTTTGCCACGCGGGTAAGCCTTCCGGATGCGGGGGAACGTCGCTGCGCCAGCGCCACAGGATTCGTACCGTCATTAGCAGCAGTAGCAGCATCGCGATCGAACCATGGATGAATCGAATCTCGGATTTCTCGGGACCGCGCTCCATGCCGGCTTGCTGCAGGCCGAGCGCAATCAGCGCGAAGATACCGATCGCGACGAGCCAGTGCAGCCATTTGGCCAGTGCGCCATATTCGCTGTTTGTATTATGAAGTCCCATCACTTACCCCTGTTCCGTTCTCGCGGTCGTATGATCGCCCCAGGTAGATCCCCGCGGTGGCCCATACAGCGGCAATACCAGCCGCAATGGTTGCGATGCCTGCGAGACCGAGCCCCAGCGTCGCCGTCAGTGCGGTATAGAACCAGGCTGTCATCACGTCGCCACCCCGATAGACCACGATATCGACGACGGGTTTCGCCTTGAAGCGCGTTTCGGCGTCGACGGCCGTGAACAGCATTTCGCGCCCCGGTCTCGTGATGGCGTAGTTGCCGGCGCGGCGCAGGACCTGTAGCACCGCCAGCACGAGAAGGGCCGGGCTCAGCGCGACAACCAGCCAGCCGCCAACCATCAGTGCCGGCACGAGCGCCAGCGTGACCGGCATGCCCGCTCTCGTGGCAAGGCGGCCCGTGGCGAACAGCGCCGTGACGAACGCGAGCGTATTGACCGCGAGGTCGATCATCGCCCACACCTGGGCACGTGCATCGCGATCAAGATCCCCGAGCATCTTGCGCAGCTCGAAATAAATGAAGCCGTTCATGATCACGTACATCAGGATGAACGCACCGATCGCGAGCAGGTGGGGATTGCGGACGAATGTCGTGAACCCGGAAAACGGATTTGCGCCGAGCTGCCGTTCCCTCGACAGATCGACGTGGACGTCGGCGGTCCCCAAATGGCTGATTCGCAGACGCTCCAGGCTACCGATGATTGGAATCGGCACCATGAGCAGGACCGCCGCAACCAGCAGCAGGTTGAGGGCCCCGATGTTCTCGGCAAAAAGCGCCGGGATCAGCGGCCCGACGATGGCGCCCAGGCTCGCGCCCATCGCGATGATGCTGAACAACCGCTTGGCCTGCTGCTTGTCATACAGCCCCGACATGAAAGTCCAGAACACCGACAGGTGATACAGGCTGAACACGCTGAGCCAGACATAGAACGCACGGTTGACGAGATCGTTGTCGCCGAGCGTGTTTCCCGCAACGTAGAAGCCAACGAAGGTAGCGGCGAAAAACGTGTACACCGCGGGAACGATGATCTGGAAGCGGATGCGCGATATGACGAAACCGTAAATGCTGACGGCAATGACGCTGAAGAAGAACGTCGACGTCCAGAGCCAGCTCAGCTGTTCGTCGGACCAGTCGGACGAGAGCGCATCACGAACCGGGCGAAGAATGAAATAGGCCGTCATCAGCACGAACACGAACGTAAACGACAGAACGGTTGCCCGTACCTCGTTGGCCTTTACGCCGGCCAGCTTCGCGGCCAAACCGCGCGCTTTGTCGCCGTTAGTGTTATCGCTCATGGGGAAAGGCGTTCTTGTTGTTTTGCCTGCCGAAAGCGTATCACTTTTTCGCGATCAGACGGCCGTTTCGAGCAGGTCCCGGCCGTGGATGTCCGTAACACCGCGGCAACGTGCCTTGGCACGGTACATGGCCTGGTCGGCCTCGCGCATCAGCCCGGTCAGCGTATTGGCGTTGCGGGGATACAGGGCCAGGCCAATGCTGGCAGCGCAGTCGAAGGTCTGGTCGTCAATCGTGTACGGTGCCTCCAGCGCTTTGGCCAATCGACGCGCGAGCGTGTCTGCAACCTCGGCCGTTACGTCCGGCACGAGCACGACGAACTCGTCACCACCCGGCCTGCCAACGATGTCGCGCGCACGCAGGCTCTGGCGCAGTCGTGACGCGGCAATGCGCAGCACCTCGTCGCCGGTCGTATGGCCGTAACGATCGTTGATGTTCTTGAAATCGTTGAGATCGATAAATAACAGGGCGCCGGTCGCGTCGTCGTCGCTGCGCGACAGCCGCCGCGCTGCGGCGTGTTCGAAGCCGCGGCGATTGAGCACGCCGGTCAGCGGGTCGGACCTTGCGATCGATTCCATGTGCCGCTCTTTGGCCTTGTCATCGGTGATGTCGACGATGGTCACGGCGATGTCGTCGTTCACGGGTTCGCAGATCAACCGCAGCCAGCGCTGGTTTTCGCCCCTGTGCTGCCGGTACTCGGTGTCGACACTTTTTCCGGAATCGATCGCATCCAGCAGTTGCATGCGCAAGCCCCCCGCGTCGCGCGGGTGCACGTGTTTCACAATCCGCCGCAGTAGCCGCTCGAAGTCGAGATCGACAAGATCGTCACTGTTTACATCGAGGAATCGACCGGCCGCCCGGTTCGCGAAGATACAACCCAGGCTGCGCGCCGGTGCCGCATCGTCCGCCACCCAGCGAAGGCGCAGGATTCCGTTGACCGAATGATTGATCAGCGTACGCAGCAGCTGTTCGCTTCGACGCACCTCGATTTGCGCTCTTTCGACGTCGCTGACATCGCGAAACATCAGCACGCGCCCACCGCGGGCGGACGTTGCGATCGGCGAGGCCTGGACGTGCAGGAATCGGCCTGTGGACGTCAGCAACTTCTGCGGCGTGCCGGAACTGAGCGCCTCGAATACCTCGGGGCTGTCACTAAACAGCGAATCCAGCGGTTCACGCAGGGCCTCCGCCTCGCGGACGTCGAGCATACCTTCGGCACCGTGATTCAGGCCGATGACCCGGCATTGCTCGTCGATGACGACGACCGGGTCCTGCATGTTCTGGAACACTGTCTCGTAGGCAAGGGGTGTGAACTCGACGATCTGGCCGCCGAGAATCAGCCAGGCATAGATGGGCAGCATGATCGTGAAGACGATCGGTACCCAGGACACCGTATTTGGCCCGATTCCGAAGTCGTACGCCAACGTCGCGCCGAGCGGCACGACGCACGCAGCAACCAGTATGAACAGGCCACGACGATAGGTCGGTGCCACCGCGGAGCTGTGAAGCAGCAGCGTCAGGATCGCTGCGCCAATGACCGCATAACTGTAGGGCGCGTGCACGAACAGGAACCAGAGTCCCCACCGCTCCGGTCGCGTGAGGAACTCACCGGCCTCGTTGACAGCCGGCATCAACCACATGAATTCGTGACTCGAATTGGTGGCGGCGAGTGTCACCGATACGACCGGCAGGATCATGAGCATGACGAGGTGGCGAGTCGGCGTGTCGGCACCGATGTATTCCCGAAACGTCACGAACGCGGCAATTGGCAGCAGCGCCGTGCCGAGGAAGTGAAACGTCCTGCCGATCGAGAACACCAGAAAACTCGTGGCAGCCAGTTCGATCGCGCCGCCGGCGACCCAACCGCCGACCACGGCGAACAACACGCCCATCGGCATCGTGCCGGTTTCGCGACGGGACCGGATGAGGCGCAGGCCCAGCAGCAGGTAGCAGATCGCGCTACACAACAGCAGAATGGCAAGGGCCGCGTCCAGGTTCATAGCTTCATTGCTCAGGGACGGAGAAACTAAAATCGATGTTACGCGCCGGTCGCCGCGGGTTCCGGAACTGTTTCTCAAATGCCGACGCACGATCGGACCATCGGTGGTCCATTTTTCTCAGGCAGATGGTGGCGGCGAACGGACCCACGCAACAACGCGCCTTAACCTTTTGTTTTTACGAGAAATTAAGCGGAATCGTGATCC
>JAAUYH010005245.1_pt1 | contig 10124 bp, 9 predicted proteins | sample 7278061 | NCBI WGS metagenome assembly JAAUYH01 (sample SAMN14350203, study PRJNA611818) | marine sediment metagenome | isolation source: surface marine sediment (0.6m) | place: French Polynesia: Moorea | collected 2018-08 | reverse complement strand
TGAAACTAATAGAGTTATACAAAGAAAAGAACTGCCAGCAACCCTAGAAGATTTGGGAGGACCCGCTGAAGACGAAGAAGATAATACTAGTGCTTTATTATTGAGAGGTTTGCAAATCTCCACTGATGACAGACTAAATTCGATTACTCTGATCGGCGAACCTCGCAAAGTAGAAACAGCAACAGCATTTTTAACTCAATTAGATGCTCGTCGTCGTCAAGTAGCAGTGAATGTCAAGGTTATTGATGTCAATCTTGACAACCAAGATCTGTTTAACAGTAGTTTCTCTTTTGGGGTTAATGACTCCTTCTTTATTCAAGATCAAGGTGCGGCAACTTTAAGATTTGGCGAAGCTAGTCCTGCAAGAGAGATTGATATCAATAGTCCTGGAGGCCGAGTAACTAACCCGCCAACAATTGCTAATCCTTGGGCAGAGGCTAATGCTTTTCTCGATCTTGATAATATCATTAGTATCCCTAATGGTTCCGGGGGCGTGATTAATGAATCAGGACAAGTACTTACACCCAGGGGGGCGGCAGAATTTTTTGGATTCGAAGCTGATGCGAGTCATCCTTTTGGCGCCGGAATAACTGAGTTTACACCTGGTACAGATGGAGCAATTACTTTTAATGATGATGGAACTGCATCATTTACAGCACCAGAACTAGCTGAAGCTGAATTTTCTTTACCTAGTTTGTTTCAATATCCCAAAAAATTCCTAGCAATATTAGAAGCTCAGGTGACTAGCGGTAATGCGAAGATTCTTACCGATCCAACTTTGGTGGTTCAAGAAGGACAAGAAGCGACGGTGAAATTGGCGCAAAATGTGATCGAAAGTGTCAAAACCGATATTGATGGAGATAGTGGTACCAGAACTATTACTCCAGTGATTGTGGAAGCTGGATTAGTATTAAAAGTTAATGTAGAAAGAATTGATGATAATGGCTTTGTTGGTCTTTCGGTAAGTCCTACGGTAAGCGCTATTGGTGCCACCCAAATCTTTGAGAGTGGCGATGGTGCTAGTAATGAACTGAACCTTTTGAGTAAACGGGAACTAAGTTCTGGATTAATTCGCCTGCGGGATGGTCAGACTTTGATTCTCTCTGGTATTATCCAAGACCAAGAGCGTAGCACAGTTTCTAAAGTGCCAATTTTAGGCGATATTCCTCTTCTGGGTTCTTTGTTTAGAAGTTCTACTAAGGATAATGAAAGAGCAGAGGTGATTGTCTTACTAACTCCTCAAGTAATTGATGAACAAGCAGAATTTGGCTATGATTACACTCCTGGTAAAGAGACTCGGGAAATGCTCCGCCAGGGCGGTCTAGATCTTCCTAATAACCCTTAAACATTGAGCATTTGTTACTTGTCAGTTAAGAGCTAACTTGGTCTTGAGCCCCTTTTCTTCTTGGAGAGGGGTTTTCTCCTTGTAATGCAGATTTAAGTCTTACTTGAAGTTGTTCGCTATGGGGGACATGACAATAGCGAATTAGATCAGTCACAACAAACTCAAGATGATTGGAAAGCGCTATAATAATTCGACATTAAGAAATATTACAGGAACTATTATGAGTAACTCTACAGAGGATTCAACAATTACTAATGTGAAGTACGGAGAAAGAGCGATCGCTGAAGGGGAGTTAATCACTTTTCCGAATCCGAGAGTCGGTAGACGCTACAAAATAGATGTGACTTTACCCGAATTTACTTGCAAATGTCCTTTTTCTGGTTATCCTGATTTTGCGACGATTCAGATTACCTATTATCCAGACGAAAAAGTGGTAGAACTCAAAGCTTTAAAACTCTATATCAATAGCTATCGCGATCGCTATATTTCCCATGAAGAAGTAATTAATCAGATTTTAGATGATTTTGTGGCTGCTTGTAACCCCCTAGAAGCCAATATCGTAGGAGATTTTAGCCCTAGAGGCAATGTTCATACAGTAGTGGAAGTGAATCACGTTAAAGATAATTAATTATGGCTTATGGCAACATAGTTTAATAGAGTGATGCGTTACGCTGTCGCTAAGACATCCTACAAGATCTGCGATCGTGCTAATTCGCGATTAGCACGATTTTGAGAATCTTAATAAATTACTCCCTAGTTTTCAACACAGCAATCAGATCCAACCTATTAATTTGATGACGAATAATTAAACCCGAACCTAAAGCAGCCAGAATCACAACCACAAAAGTAACAGCATAAGTGGATTTATTGATAATCAAAGGTAAACGATATAGTTCTGAATTGTAGGCAGCAGAAATTAATGCTGCTAAACCATAGCCAATTAAATAACCGACAGGAATCGCTAACAGAATTAAAATTGCTTGTTCTCCAAGTAAGATAAATGCCACTTCAGCTTTAGTAAATCCCATAATTCGCAGACTAGCTAATTCTCTGCCTCTTTCAGCCAGAGCGATGCGGGCAGAATTATAGACAACGCTAATAGTAATGATGCAAGCAAAAATCACCAGCCAAGTAGTCATAATCTGAAGATTTTGCACAGTAATTTCTTTAAAGCTATTTAGGCTAGCTTCACGGGTCGATATACCGGTAACTGCAGGGATTTGTTTTAACTCTTTGTATAACTGACTAGAAAAATGGGAATCTACTGCCAAATAAGCTCCAGAAATAGTTGCACCTTCGCGCATCAGTCGATTGAGAGCGTGAATATCGATATATGCTTGCACTCCTAACAGTTCATCTACCAATCCCTCCACTGTAATTTGACGTACAGGACGACTTCCTTCTAACACTTCCACAGTCAGAAGATCTCCAGGTTGTACAGCTAATATTTCTGCTAGCTTGGTCGTTAAAACTAACCCGTCACTAGGAAGCAAGACCGAGTGTAAATTTTTATCCATCAAACGACGAAATTTTCCTTGGGGTTCAAGACCAGTTAAAGCAATGCGATAGGTGCGGTGTTCAAAACGCAGTCGTGCTGAAACTAAGCGAAAGGGTTCGGAATCCATAACTCCTGGTAAATTAGACACTTCGTAACGGGTGCGGGAAGAGCGGGGTTCATTGAATATGATTGTCATGTCCTCCCGTTGTACCTGACGAAATTGAAAGTCCATTAAATAGTTAATCGCATCTTTCATATAATTTCCCGTAATCAGAATTGCCACTGCCAGGGAAATCCCAAAAATTGATAAACCAGCTTGGATTAGTTTGCGCTCTAAATTACGTAGGATGATTCTCCCCGCAGTAGAAAAGAAACGCTGTAGACCAAGTCTTTCTATAATCGTAGGTTGAAACCTAGCTGGAGGTTCAGGACGCATCCCTTGAGCTGGTGGTAAAGCAACAGCTTTATTTACCGCCATGAAGGCTCCGATCGCGGCTGCCGCATAACTAACTATCATGGCAGTAGCCAAGACTCGGGGACTGAAATCGTAACGCAGCAAGGGAAACTTATAAAACTGGGTGTAAATTTGTGTGAGTCCTCTTCCTAACCACAAGCCGACGGTAATACCTAAAATTGAGCCCATCGTGACAATTATGAGCACAAATTTAAGGTAGTGAACCCCAATGGTGAAGTTATCATAACCAAAAGCTTTTAAGACTGCTATTTGCTCTCGTTGTGTACCCACCAATCGCGATAAAACTACATGCAGCAAAAAAGCAGCAATCCCGAGAAAAATTGCAGGTAGAAAAGTCGCCATCCCCTCTAACCCCTTAATCTCATCAGAAAGAATTTGATGAGATAATTGATCCTCTCTACTGTAAGCCCCCAAACCACCATAACGAGTTAACAGTCTATCTAATTGGTTAATGACTGCAGTTTCCTGGGCTCCGGGACTCAAAGAAAGGGCAACGTTATTAAATGCTCCATCAAGATCATAGGCTTTCCCCAAAGCATCTCGACCCATCCAGATTACACCAAAGCGCTTATTATCAGGAAATAATTCTCCAGCGCCCCGCACCTCGTAAACATATTCTGGAGAAAGGGCTGTTCCCACAATCTGTAACTGTTCCCAACGCCCGTTAATAATTGCCCCAATGCGATCGCCCAATTGCAACTGATTCGCCTTAGCAAATGCTTCGCTGACGATTATTTCATTTCCTCTTTCTGAGTCGATATAACGTCCTTGACGGATATAGATATCGTTGAGCATCGAAACCCTTTGTTCGGGAATGGAAATTAACCTTCCCGTAGCTGGTTCGGGTAAATTGGGCACATCAAGGGTGACATCTACGACAATGCGAGTTTGGGTTTGTGCGATCCCGGGGATCTCTATGATCTGTTGTTTCAGAGTTTCGGGGGCGCGTTTGAGAGCAGCAAAAACCTGGGCAAAATGATACTCGTTGTAGTAGCTATTCTGAGTCAGAGTCAGAGAAGTATAGGCACTCCTTGCCATGACAAAGCTAGCAATTCCACAGGCAACCACTAAAGCGATCGCAATTACCTGTCCCCTGGCATGCCATAAGTGTCTAAATAATTTGCGATCGAGGGAATTCATCTCTAAACTTGATTAATTAATTGAGATTATATCAATTTGGATTTTATGATCGCGCCAAATCAGGCTAAAAAAACGAATAAAATGGCTGAAAATCCGGAAATCCCAGCAGAACTAAAAGTCATTAATGAAGAATTTTCAGCTTCTTGATATTCTTGTTCCCTAATCCCAGGCGATCGATAATTTTTGGCTTGAATAAATTCTTGATATTCTCCATTGGTCACTAAATTACGGCTAATACAATAACCAGGGAGAAATGAAGTTTGGCGCGAATTTCCTCTATCAAACCAAGCCCTTTGGCGTAATCTTTGTTCAGCTTGATTAATGCTTTGAGTTGTGGCAGCAATTGCTGGTGCGGAAATATTATAGTCAAAATCCCGCTTTCGGCGATCGCCACCTAGAGTGAATTCTCCAGGAGGAATAAATACAAAAAGAGCGATCTTTGCCATAGCTAATTTATTTCATCTTGGCACCAGACAATATTGACAAAAGAAAAAGGTTTTGGGCGTCTTTCCGTGTTTCGACCCCAAAACCTTTCTCTTTTACACTTACTCCTCACACACAACTATGATTATAGGAATTGTTTCTAGTATGTGTTGAACTATTGTGCCACTTTATCAATTGTCATAGTTCAATTAAGGCGGAAGTTAAAAGGCGGAAGGCTTATGATAATGGACTTATCCTCAAGAGAGGAAATTCTAAAAATGAGACTAGAAAACATCGGATTCTACTCTATTGCCGGAACTGCCTGGACGATTTAGGAATAAATTACCAGCAGAATCGTTTTGATAAATACAACTAATTTTCGGTGAACCTTCTAAGACTCCTGTATAACCAAAAGTATTCATTCTCCTCTTACAATCTCTAACTTGTTCATTAGTAACCAAATCTTGTTTCTCCAGTAAAGACCAATTATTTTGACGTAATACACATCCTGGTTGCATAACTGGTTGAGTTACAAAAACGTTAAAAGGATTGAGTGTAATATACAGCCTAACATCTTCGACGATCGCACTTGCACCAAAACTCTGACAAAGTTCGGGATTAGGTGCACTTTGATCGATTTCAAGACTAGAATCAATCCGATCTAGATTGGAGTTGGTACTGAAATCAAGAGAAATGCCTACTACGATGCCGATCACAAACACACTCGCTAAAATAGCTGCTTTTGCTATGTCTATCGGACTTTTACCCTCTGCAGGTTTACTATTTCGGGGCATAGAAGAATTAGAATAGTTTCGACGATCATCGTTATATCGGTTTCTGCGCGCCATCGGTTAGCTATAAACTAGATTTCTCGGATACTTCTCTAGTGTAAACTATCTAAACCTTCTCCAGTTTGTGAAATAGAGTTTTAGAATTGGGTATTAGAGAGATTATTTTTGACCAAGTACTATTTGAGAATTTGAGTTGTAGCGTTCATAAGAGGGCGCTTTGTATAACTAACACCACGATAGGTATAATATTGCAGCTGTCTTACCCAAGCTATGATATTGGAATCGGAATCTTCAGACAGACGGTATTTTTGTATACAGTCAACTTTTGGAGTTTGTTGCGCTTGGTGACTTCGATTATAACTAATGCCACGATAAGTTAGTTGCATGATGGTTACGGCTAATGGTTGATTATTCAAGAACTTATTTTTTAATATGTTGGACATGAAAATTTTTTGCAGCTCAGCTAAGAAATATCAGTTAAAATTTAATAGTAAACGGTTAATAATCTTCTTCAGTGCGCTCTACTGGTCTGTTAACTTGGAAATAATCAGTTGAGATAAGACAAGCGGTGTCCCTATGCGAGGACAAGCCTCATTTAAAGCAGGTCGACCTCAAGCTAGGGCAGGAATGGCAAGGCTGTTTCAAGTTCAAGAAAAAAGTTGTCAGAGCTTAATAGAAGGAGGAGAATAGGAAAGAGAGTAAAATAAAAACAAATTTGTCTAAAAATAACTGAATTTAGAGTTTAAAAACTTGATGACTGTTATCATGAAATTAACTGGAACTATTAAAGTTTCGTTTTAATATAGTAGACTTCTTGTCTAAGTCCGCAATATCTTTGTTCAGCTCAGTTAAAAGGGAAAAGTTAAATTGTCTAGCCATAATTATTATTTGCATCATGCTTCACTTTGGCAGATGACTTGGAAAAAAATTAAGCGCGATCGCAATGCTATTTTTGGCATTACAGTATTACTAATAATTATTAGTGCAATATTATTTTTACCCTTAGTCTATCAAAACCCTATCGATGAAATAGATTTTAGTATCTCTTCGGCTCCTCCTAGTTGGAACCACCCTTTTGGTACTAATGATTTGGGACAAGACCAACTAGCTAGGATATTATACGGAGGAAAAATTTCCCTAACTGTAGGCATTACTGCTACTATCGTTTCTATATTATTAGGAACTTTGGTTGGTGCGATCGCAGGCTTTTATGGGGGAATTATTGACGGGATTTTAATGAGAATTACCGATCTATTTTTAGCTTTACCTCAATTACCTTTATTACTATTAATTGTTTATTTATTTCGTGATTCTTTGAAAAATAGCTTGGGCTCAGAGTTAGGAATTTTTGTCTTAGTAGTAATCGTGATTGGAATCTTAAATTGGATGTCAGTTGCTAGATTAGTTAGGGCAAATTTTTTAAAACTCAGGGAAATGGAATTTATCAGTGCAGCTAGAGCAATGGGCGCTAAACCCAGTCGAATAATTTGGGTTCATTTATTCTCTAATGTTGTCGGTACTGTGATAGTGGCAGCAACTTTAACCGTCGGCAATGCTATTATCACTGAATCCACCTTAAGTTTTTTAGGATTAGGTTTTCCTCCCGATGTTCCTACTTGGGGCAGAATGTTATTTGATGCCAAGGATTATCTTACATCAGCACCTCACATGGCTTTGTTTCCTGGCTTGGCAATTTTCTTCACGGTTTTAAGTATTAACTATATCGGTGATGGTTTAAGAGATGCTTTCGATCCTAGGGATTAATTAGGGATTAGGAAATAGCAATTAGCCATTAGACTTTATTGGAAATCAGCAGACTTTATCAACTATTAATTCTGTGTCAGAAATTTAATTCAAAGAGTAGACAAAATCTAAAGAAAAACTTTACTTATAGCTTTACTGTGTTTCTTGAACTTGTGGTTTTTAATAATGCAGGTTAGAAAGTGCAAAACTTTTTAGCAAATCTCAGGCAGATTGAATAGGAAAATCTAGTAGGAAAATGAAAAGAAGAAATTTTCTGAGCAAATCTATGTTGATGATCGGAACTACCGTAGCAGGAGAATTAGCATTTTCGAATCTGCGAGAAGCTGTCGCTGGTGGTCAAGGTCAAGTTAAGTGGGGCTATACAGGGAAAGAAGGGCCACAAAATTGGGGGAATCTTTCTCCTGAATATCAAGTATGTCAAGCTGGTTTGCAGCAATCCCCAATTGATTTACAACAAGCAATCAATGCTAATCTCTCAGACTTACAAATTACATCCCAACAGGTGGCATTGAAGATACAGAATAATGGACATACTATTCAGGTTAATACAGATCCTGGTAATACTTTGATAATCGATGGAACCTCTTACGAATTGATTCAGTTTCATTTCCATCATCCTAGTGAGCATACAGTAGAAAACCAATTCTATCCAATGGAGGCTCACTTTGTTCATAAAAGTAAGGCTGGCAATTTCGCTGTCTTAGGAGTTTTCTTGAAGGAAGGTCGAGAGAATGCGGCTCTCAATCCGATTTGGGATGCTATGCCTTCGCAAAAGAAATCTGAGGCTCCAATTTTAGGAAGTACTTTAGAGATCTCAGCTCTTTTCCCTACTGATCAGTCAACATATCGTTATTTTGGTTCTTTGACGACTCCGCCATGTTCGGAACTTGTGAAATGGATTGTCTTCCAAGAGCCTATAGAAGCATCTAAGGCACAAATTGAGCAGTTTAGGCAAATCTTTCCTCTTAATGCTCGACCCATTCAGGCATTAAATCGACGGTTTCTTTTATCCGAAGAGTAAATTTATCCTGCTCAGCAAGCGAGCCCTTAGCCTCTCTTACAGTAGTGCGATCTTAAGCTAATTCTTGAAACTTGGCCTAGGTAGAGTCAGTTTTTCGATTAGCTTTTTTTGTTAAATTTTAAACTGAGGAAAGTAGATTAGTAGATCGAATTAATGCAATACAGAAGGTTTGGGCGCACTGAATTACAAATGCCGGTATTCTCCTGCGGAGGCATGAGATATCAATACAAATGGCAAGATCTGCCAGCATCAGAAATTCCTGAAGCTAATCAACGAAATCTTGAAGAAACTATCTTGAAAGCTCTGGAGCTGGGAATTAATCATATTGAAACGGCACGGGGTTATGGTACATCGGAGATGCAACTGGGAAAGCTCTTAACCCGTATTCCTAGAGATCGGTTTATTTTTCAGACGAAAGTAGGACCAAATAAAAATCCTAGAGAATTCCGTCGTCGCTTTAATCAGTCTCTGCAATTTTTGGGCTTGGAATATGTAGATTTGCTGGGTATTCATGGCATTAATAACCAAGAGGCGTTTGATGATACCCTCAGAACTGGTGGTTGTTTAGATGTGGCGCGGCAATTGCAACGCGAAGGGAAAGTTCGCTTTGTCGGTTTTTCAACTCACGGTAGTACAGAAATAATTACTAAAGCTATTAATACAGGGGAATTTGATTATGTGAATCTCCATTGGTATTACATAAATCAAATAAATTGGTCGGCAATTGAAGCAGCGGCTCAACAGGATATGGGGGTATTTATTATTAGTCCTTCTGATAAGGGAGGAAAATTATATGAGCCACCAGCAAAACTTGTAGAGCTATGTCGCCCCCTGAGTCCGATGGTATTTAACGATCTCTTTTGTCTGTCCCATCCCCAAGTTCATACTCTTAGTTTGGGGGCAGCTAAACCATCGGATTTCGATGAACATCTTAAAGTCTTACCGTTAATAGAAAAAGCTGAGTCAATCTTACCCCCAATTCTACATCAATTAGAACAAGCTGCGATCGCCGCTTTAGGCGAAGAATGGTATCGTACTTGGCAAGTGGGTTTACCAACTTATGAGAAAACTCCTGGCAATATTAATATTCCGGTGATCCTCTGGTTACATAATTTGGCTTTGGCTTATGACATGATCGAATATGGTAAAGCCAGATATAACTTACTGAACAATGGTGGCCATTGGTTTCCTGGAGCCACAGCTCAAAATCTTGGTAGGTTTAACTTAGAGACTTGTTTACAAAACAGTCCCCATAGTGACAAGATACCGCAAATTCTCCAGGAATGCGATCGCCTTTTGGGCGCAGAGGCGGTTCAAAGACTTTCGCAAAGTTGAATCTAACTGGAACTAAATACGGCTAATGGTTGTTGTCTTGAGGTAATCTACTGCAGAAGTGTAAAGCTGTATTAATATACTGCAAAAAAAATATAGAAAATATCTAGGTTTATTTTTCAGATCTTCTGGCAAACTGGGCGATAGCTATAACTATTAGGGAGCTTGGATTTATGGGCGTGATTATTAGCACCGTTAATATGAAAGGAGGCGTAGGAAAAACTACTTTAACTGTCAATTTGGCAACTTGTTTGGCAAAACACTATCACAAAAGAGTCTTAGTGCTGGATTTAGATTCACAAATCAGTGCCACCTTAAGCATGATATCGCCTCAT
>JAAUYH010255866.1_pt1 | contig 10126 bp, 10 predicted proteins | sample 7278061 | NCBI WGS metagenome assembly JAAUYH01 (sample SAMN14350203, study PRJNA611818) | marine sediment metagenome | isolation source: surface marine sediment (0.6m) | place: French Polynesia: Moorea | collected 2018-08 | reverse complement strand
TTTCATCAAATCCATAGGCTCTACGAGCCTTTTTACCACGACCAATTGATATTTCCACGCTTAATTAATCTTCCGCTCCCAAAGCTATTTGCTTAGAGTATCAAATTTTCGAAACATTTGGAAATGGGTTAAATCAATATAATGGGAAATAACTTCTCATCTCTTAATCTTTGCTCCTTCTTCTTATTTTATTGCTAGGTTTTTACGGTTTTTTTCCATGGCATCTTTTGCAGATTACGATCTGGTAATTCTGTTTCTAAATTAAGCAACCGAGGCTCTTGAAATGCGATCGCAACTAAAATTAAATTAAAGATTCCCAGTAATACTAGTAGTAAAGAAATTCCCCCATCTTGTCCGATTTGACCACCAATAAACGGCGCTAGATAATAATGCAATGGACTATCTTCTGCCATCAAAGGGTTCAATACAGTATCGACTAATGGGCCAGCTAATAAATAGGCAATAACAGCTAAAGATCTTTCCAAACTTTGGATTAAAGCAAAGATTCTTCCTTGTAGATGGGTCGGTACTTTACTCTGCCAGATTGCCTGATTAGAACTAACAATAATTGGATGGGAAAATAAATATAAGAAAACCCCTACTGCTAAGGCAACCACTGAGATCTTAAGCCCCGCGATTAAGGTCACAATTCCCTGTAAACCGACACAACCCATAATCGTGATCACTCGATATTTGGTACTGCCCCAAATACTCATCAGCAAGCTCCCGACAAGTACTCCACAACCTCCAATAGAGAGAATAGTTCCCAGTTGTTGGGTAGAATCAGGTTTGTACAGTAAAGGCCAAAGAACAACTTCGAGCATTCCTGTAGTGAAATAACTAATGGCTACAAAGCTTAAAAGTCTCAGTAACCCTGGTCTGGTAGCAATATAATTCCAGCCTGAAATGGTATCTTGTAAAAAAATACCTGTAGCTGATTTATGACGACTTCTTCTTCTTTTGATATTGGGAAATCTGACAATCGATAGGGTAAATAAGGCGACGAAAAAAGTCACCAAATCAATCGTTAAAACACCTTCTATCCCAATAAACTTCATCAAGAGTCCAGCAATGAAAGGAGAGACGATTTTGGCTACGCCACTAGAAACCTGAACCATGCCATTGGCACGACCAAAATGCTGCGGGGGTACTACTTGAGCGATCGCTGCAGTTGAAGCCGGTGCTTGAAAGGCGTTGAAAGTAGAAGTAACAGTAACCCCCAGATAAATATGCCAAACTTCCAACTGATTGGTTGAGACCAAGAAGATAATGATAACAGTAATCAATGTTGTCACCACATCGCTCATTATCATGGCGTGACGACGATTCCAACGATCGATTAAAACTCCAGCAAAAGGAGAAACAATAACTTTTGGTAAATAGATTAGCAGGATAGTCAGGGCAAATTGCGTAATGGTTCCTGTATCCCGGTAAGTTTGTTCGAGAATCCAAAAACCGAGAGCAAACTCTGTCAATTTAGAACCTAACAGAGAAATTAATTGTCCAATCCAGACGATTAAAAAAGTACGCATGAAATAGGGGAACTAGTACTATAGATTACAATAATAGATCACAATAATTACCTTAAGCTAGCTTGTAAAATAAGCTCAAGCTAAACGACATAGGTATTTTTACTGACTCTAATATAGATAAAGCTCCACGTATCTTAACCTCAGTTAATAAAAAAAATCTATATCTAGTTGAGGAAAGTTACCTAGTTTATAGTTTTTAAATGCCACTGATATCAAACTGATTACTGCAATCTGAAATCGATTAATCAGATAATTATGTGCTGTAATGTTTAGAGTCAGAGTTGTTTCTATAGGGGAAGATTAAAAGAAGTAAATGGGAAAGCAAAGGGATTATTACTTGACTCTTAAAATATCCCCCAAGGCGACGCCGGAAGAAATTAAAATTTCTTTTCGCCGTTTAGCCCGTCAATATCATCCCGATCTCAATCCCGAGAATCCCGAAGCAGCAGAATACTTTAAAGCAATCTCTGAAGCCTATGAGACTTTATCAGATCCTCTCAAACGTCGCCGTTATGATCGCGATCGCAATTTGACGAATAAAAACTATAGTACTAATTATAATTCTCCAGAGCCGCTTGAGAATGCTCAGAATGCTCAATATTATTATCTTCGGGGAATAGCCCAAGGCAAAGCGAAACAATATCAGGGAGCGATCGCAGAATATAGTAAAGCGATCGCTGCAGATCCTCAATTTATTGATGCTTATATTAAAAGATCCGAAATGCGTTACAAATTGGGAGATTCCCAAGGGGTATTAGATGATTGTTATTGGGTAATTAAAATCAACTCTTCGTTTGCCAAGGCTTATTACTATCAAGGAAGAGCTCGTTATAGCTTGGGTTATGTGCAAGCATCTATTGATTCCTATAGTGAGGCTATTAGACAGAATAAAGATTATGCTCAAGCTTATTACTATCGTGGAATTGCCTATGGAGAGCTTCAAGATAAATCTTTAGCTATTCAAGATTTACACGTAGCTGCCAAACTATTTCGTTTTGAGGGTAACAAGAATGCTTGTCATCTTGCTCACAATAAAATTAAGCATTTTAACCAAGCAAACCTTAATACTTTTCAGGCCATAAAGTTACTGATTGGGAAAAGCTTACTCATCAAAATTATATTACTTTGTTATTTATTATTTATGTTAATTATATTGCTTTTGTAGTCCTAGCCACCATTAACTAAAAAACTCTGGTTACTTGTTTTTGCTCCTAGTTTCTTGATTATTTATACCTTACTAAATTAATACGATAACGCTGTTTTTTAGTAACCGAAACTTCTCCTACTTCCAATCTTCCTTTCCCTCTAACAGAAATTAAATCTCCAGATTTTACGTTATAGCTAGCCTGAGTAATATCTTTCCAATTAATGCGGACATCACCAGCAGAAATTGCATTTGCCATTTTACTTCGAGACATGCCAAACCCCGCAGAGGCGATCGCATCTAGTCTCATCGAAGCTTCGACAGTAGTCATTTCTTTCTTTTTTGGGGGGCGTATTTTTAGTTCACTAAAATCAATTTGCCGAGTTTTGACTGCTACAGATCTTACTTGAGTTAGAGAGGTTGTCAGAAATTCTACCATCTCAGGAACCACAATTACTTGCGCTCCTCTTTCCCCTAAAACAATAATATCTCCGACTTTTTCCCTAACGATTCCTGTCCCTAAAATTGCCCCTAAAAAGTCCCGATGAGTTGCTGTATCAAATAAAAAGTTGCCCGCAATATCCAAAGCGACTAATTCAATTTGGGAAGTCTCTAAGGGGATTTCTGAACGAGCAATCCCTAATCTTTGCCTTTCAGCTTGAGGATAACCACCCCAAGGAAGTAATTCTATATCTGTTAATTTGTTAAAAATTTCCTGCACTTCCAACATAACAGGAGGAGACAAAAAATCAGTTAAGACTATCTCCCAAGTCTTGATCGCTTGCTCTGCCTTATCAATAACACGAGCAATCTCTTCCCTATTTTCAACCCCTTTTAATAAATCTTCTCTTGGTAACATTAATAGTTGATAGTTGATAATCGTTTACTGTTGAGTATTACTCATTACTCATTACTTATTACTTATTACTTCATTGCTGATATCCTTGGAGCATTTCGGGTTTAAACTTACGTAAAATATCTGCTGATTTAGAAAGAAAAATTTCCGACCCTTTAACTACTACCAAATATTTCCCTGCATCCAAACGATTGCGATAGGGTAAAGCATCACCACTTCCAATAGTTAAACCCACGCCACCACCGACAAAAAAACTACCCATCGCACCACCAACTGCCCCCGCAATACCTCCGACAATATGATTTCCTGGAGAACCGGCCCAACTAAAAGTATCTAAACCAGTTATCAAATCGAAACCATAACCAGCAGCAAACCCAAAAGGAACTAGCCAATAGGCCATGGCGATCGCTCTCTTTTTCGCTTGTTTACCAGGATCTATTAAACCAAACTCATCAGCAGTTTTGTACCCTTGACCCAAAATGCTCATCTGAGATTGGGGAATATTAGCCTTTTCTAAAGCAGTGTAAGCTTCTTCTGCCACCAAGCGATCGGGTAATACGGCAATTAAATAATTCATTAATTTTAAGCAAAAATTTTATTGATTCTTCTTTAGATAGATTATCAGTTTCTTTGAAGGTTCAATAGTCTCAAAGCATGAAGAAGTTCTTGATTAATTTAGTTATACTATTAGTATAAAATTTAGTATGATTCAGTTGACTAACAATGATTAGTAAAATTGCCAAAACAGCAATTAGCTTACCTAAAGAATTATTGGAAAAAACAGATGCTATTGCCCAAGCAGATCAAACAACTCGCAGTGCAGTGGTTGTTCAAGCATTGACAGAATTTATTCAACATCGAGAAAACCAGGAATTGTTGGCGGCTCTTGATACAGCTTATGAAGAAGAACCCTTAACCCAGGAAGAAACTGCGGTTCTCAAAGCTGGAATGTCTCATATTGCCAATAATGTAGTTGAAGAATGGTAAAACAAGGTGATATCTATTGGGTAGATTTGCCGCAACCTTCTGACTCTGAACCTGGTTTTCGTCGTCCTTGTGTAGTGGTGCAAAATAATGTTTTTAATAAATCTCGTATTGCTACTGTGGTAGTCTGCATTCTGACTTCCAATCTTCGTAGAGCTTCAGCTCCAGGAAATGTTTTGCTAGAAAAGGGAGAAGCCAATTTGTCTAAAGCTAGCATAGTTAACATTTCTCAATTATTGACGATTAATAAAGCCGACCTCCAGCAAAAAATTGGGACCTTGACTCCAGTAAAGTTAAATTTAGTTATTGCAGGGATTAAGCTTTTAGTTGAACCTAGAAATGCACCCTGAAATTCTCAATTGATGAACACTAGATATTAGACAAGTACAGCCTTTGATTTAGGGAAATTAAGTCCTAGCAAAGTTAAAGTTAATTGGTATCCCTACTCGAAGATTAGATAAAGCAAGCACAAAATTGTTATACATAAATAATTTCAGTGAATGAGGATAAATTAGACTTTCTGCTGCGTCATAATCGCCAAATTCGTGTGATTGGCTTTGATGATGCTCCTTTTGTCCGTCACACGACCAAGGCGGTTGCTGTTGCTGGAGTAGTTTGTGCTCTTACTCGTTTTGAAGGCATGTTGTGGGGAAAGATAGAAGCCGATGGATGGGATAGCACAGAACAACTAACTCAAATGCTGCTAACGAGTAAATTTCATCCTCAACTGCATTTAGTTTTATTAGATGGGATTGGGATGGGTGGGTTGAATTTAATCGATCTACCTTTGTTAGCTCAACAGTCACAATTACCTTGTGTTGCGGTGATGAGAAAATTTCCTAAGCTAGAGAAAATGAAGGGAGCAATCTCTCTGTTACCCGATCCAGAAAGAAGATTACAACTCCTAGGCAAAGCTGGAGAAATTTATACGTATCCACCCTTTTACTTTCAAGTTTGTGGACTGAGTGCAGAACTTACAGTCAGAATATTGCAGCGTTTAACAGATCGGGGAAATGTGCCAGAAGCTTTAAGATTGGCTCATTTGATTGCTTCTGCTGTCATAAATGGAGAAAGTGGCAACCGCGCCTAGGACACCGATTCAGTAATCAAGAGCAATCATTAATTGAGAGGGAAACGGAAGCAAAACAGAGATAGGGAAGTAGGGATATAGGGATATAGGGATATAGGGAGATAATTAGTCCCCAAGTCCCCAAGTCCCCAAGTCCCCAAGTCCCCTTTTACGGCGGGGTCTCTCTGACTATCTTCAGCCGTAGCATATTATCTTCAACCATGACATATAGAAAAGAAACGCCACTTATCAGATAACATGCAGAATTCATGTAGAATTATTAAGTTAATTTTCCTACTAATAAATTTTCATAACGCTAATAACATTCGTTTATGACAAGTCTCATTTCTCGCGATCGCGTAGTGCCAGCTTCAGCTGACCGCTCTATCCAATCAACTTTAGAATCCACACCTCAGTCTTTATCTCAATTACAAAGTAAACATCCTCTCAAAGTAATTGCGATCGGAGATAGTCTTGTTTATGGTTATGGGGATTTTGTCGGTGGTGGCTGGGTAGAAAGACTGCGCCGTCAATGGATGGCTCAAGAAGAAGGCGATCGCGTATTGTACAATCTGGGAGTTAGAGGCGATCGCGTTATGAACGTAACTCAACGTCTTGCCACAGAATTTAAGCGTCGCGGAGAATTACGTCATCAAGTGCCCGATGCTATTCTATTATCAGTGGGAATTAATGATTCGCCTCGCTTAAGAAGACCAGACGGGAAGTTATTTACCGATTTTGTCGAGTTTAAGCAGCAATTAACTAATTTACTAGATTTAGCTACCAGTCTCGCTCCTGTATTCTTTGTGGGCATGATACCAGTAGACGAATCGAAAATGCCTTTTTATGATTGTTGTTATTACAATCATCTCGATCAATATCGCTATAAAGAAGCAACGTTACAAGCTTGTCAGGAAAGACAGATTCCTTATCTAGATTTATTTGATTTGTGGTTATCTAGAGGAGAAACTTGGTTGCGATCGCAATATGGCAAAGATGGATTACATCCTAATGTACAAGGTTACGAAAATTTATTCCAAGATATTGCTACCTGGGAAGCTCTTAGGTAAAGAAATCAGTTAATGGGTACAAGCTTTTGTGATAGTTAAGTTATTTTCTAAAACTTTAAAGAAAAAATAGTTGACAAGGAAAATTTATTCTGTGATACTTACAAAGGTAAACAAATAGTTTGCGGGTGTAGCTCAGCGGTAGAGCGCGACCTTGCCAAGGTCGATGTCGAGAGTTCGAATCTCTTCACCCGCTTATCTCTATAAGTTAGTACTTTCATCCTTCAAAACTAAGATGTTTATTAATTTTATCCCTTGAACTTAACACCAATCTTAAACCAGTTTTCAGGATAAAAAATTAAATTCATATTATCTACTGTTAACACTCGGTTTTTGCCAGAGTAGCTTAGGCAAGCTTTTTCAGTATTGAATCGTAATATGGAATCTGACTTAGCCCTTAAACAATTTCTAATGGATAGCATCGCTCTATTAACGTCAGTTAGACGAATTGTATTTAGAATTAAAAACTATAGGTTATTTTAGTACTCCTATATTAAGGTGTTTTCAGCTGATATTCAGCGACCACCAATCAAAAAAATCGCGATCGCGTAGTGCATAGCGCCAGGTTTTTTCCTAATTGCGATCAACTAAAAAATGCCTTTTAATGCTTGTTTGACAAAGCTTTGGGATAATATCAAGCAAAGTGATTGGTTGAAGATCAAAAATTTTCTGCGGAATGTTGGAGAGATAGGATTATTCGCGAAGTATTAAAGTAGCAAGGGGTCAACAACGCCAAAAAAATGTAGGGATATCAAACATGACATCCCTACAGAAAATTCAGATTATCTAATTTCGTATAATCCTAATTTAGATTCTAGAAAGTAAATGTAGTTCTAACTACACCGACTAAACCATTTTTCTCAAATTTATCACCATTAGGTTTGGAAATCCAAATTAAACCAGGAGTTACAGAAATATTATCATTGAGTTGATACTTATAGAAGCCTTCAACATGGACAGGAACATTATCAACTCCTCCTTCGTAGGGTTGAACACCTGCGATAACACCAAGTAAATTTCCTTCCTTACCAAAGTCAGGCATGGCAACTCCCAAACCATAAGACCAGATATCAGAGTCATCAGAACTAGCAACATCGTTAGCTCTTGTCCATAAGCCATAAGCATTGAGGGCTAGTCTAGAATCTAACAAGGTCCAAGAACCTTGGATACCAACGGAGTCAGTAGTAATTGTTCTTTCATCTAAAGGTCGAGCGGCATTGGGAGTACCAACACCCAAGTCAAAAATACCTTCCTCTGAATCCGCATTCTGGAAATATCCTCGAACATAGGTAGCTGCTAACTGAATATTGTCAGTAACATCAAAGGTTAATTGACCTAAAGCAGAATAATCACCGTTGAACAGACCACTTCCTTGAGAAGGATCAAAAGATTGATCTCCAAAATAGCCGGCACTGATAGTTAACTTTTCAAGAGGTTTGAAGTTAAAACCAACACCACCACCTTCAGATAGACCAATTTTGTAGATGGGACTAGATTCCCCGAAACTAGATAAAGAAGCAGTTGCACCAGTGAAAGAATCTAGATAAGGACTAACAGTGGGCACAAAATCTTGCCAAAGAGGGAATACTGCAGGCAAATAGACATCGATTTTCTCACCGATGGGGAAGTAGTAAGCTAACCAACCGATCTCGACATTGTTATCGTTAGGAGCAGTTTGATAAGTTGTAGCCGCGTTCTCAACACCGTTGAAAGGCTGTGCATTAGAAGCATCTAAACGAGTGTACAACGAGTCTTTACCAGTAAAACTAGAAACAAAGTTTAGACGAACCCGATCTTGAAATACCGCTTGGTTATCATTATCAGAGGTGAATTCTTGAGCTAGACCAAACACTACTTCCCCTTGTAGTTTGGTGGTTGTAGAGAACTGATGGTCTTCTAAGAATGCAGTACGACTCTCTAAGCTATCAACCCGTCCGCCTAGAGTAGCAAGTTCAGCCTCGAACTCTTGTAGCAATCTATTGATAGTTTCAATATCTTCTCTAAGAACAGCTTCTGAAGAAGCAATCAAGCGTTCAATTTGGTTCAAGCAAGCGTTTAAACCAGCAGCAAACTCGTAACGACTAAGGGCCCGACTTCCTCTATAGGTTTGATCGGGGTAACCAACAATACAACCGTAACGATCAACTAGACTACGTAATGCTTCGTAGGCCCAGTCTGCAGGAGAAACATCTTGAAGTTGATTAACGTTAGTAACTTGATTAATAGAATTAGATCTACCTTCGTTACCGTAGTTTTGAATTTGATTGATTAACTGACTATTATCTGTTTGAGCATATACTGAAGAGCCCATAGCGAATCCTGCGAGCACAGGGACACCTATCAGCATGTTACGTAATGACTTTGACATGATCCTCACACCTCAAAATATTGATATGTTTTAACAAACTATATACTTAAAGTAATATATAGCTTTTAACTTACACCAGAATTAATTATAAACTTCTTTTTAGCTTTTAGCCAACTGGCAAACATTCACTTATTACATTAGCAAATATCGTTTGAGATATGATGTACTTTGAGATACAAATTAACACTTACAAGTTATTCAAGTGTTCAAAGAAATCTCATACTCAAATCAAGCCAGTGAGAACGAGTAACTGGTGCACTACTGGAAATGTAATCAACTCCTGTTTGGGCTACCGCATTGATTCTCTCTAAAGTAATATTTCCTGAAGCTTCAATTGTGATTTTTCTATCCACAGCGCGGATATTCTTCACTGCTTGAGTCATCATCTCTAGGGACATATTATCGAGCATTATGATGTCTGCTCCATGTTCAATGGCGTCTTGCACTTCATCTAAGCTGCTAGTTTCTACTTCAATAGTCAAAGGATAGGGCATACTACCTCTAATAATAGCGATCGCTTTTTCAATTCCGCCTATTGCCCTAATATGATTATCCTTGATCATGACTGCATCATCCAAACCCAAACGATGATTCACTGCCCCTCCGACACGAGTGGCATATTTTTCCAAAATTCTTAACCCTGGAGTTGTTTTCCTCGTATCTACCAATTTTGCTGGCAAATCATTTATTTTCTCGACATATTGTTTTGTTGCTGTGGCAATTCCACTCAATCGCATCGCTAAATTTAGCGCTGTTCTCTCCCCACTCAATAAAGCCTCTATGTTCCCTGCTATCTCAGCAATTTTAGTTCCTGAACTACAAAATTGACCTTCTGCAACAGTAGGAGTGAAAATTGTTTCTCGATCCAATAACTCAAATACTTGAGATGCCATAGTTAATCCAGCAACTATGCCATTTTCTTTAATAAACCATTCAGCTCTTCCTTGATGGTTACTGAGTAATAAACCTTGAGTTGTGACATCGCCTCTGCCTATATCTTCTAGCAACCATTGACGTAACAGAGATTCTAGAACTATTCGAGAGGGTATAGTTTGTTCCATAATTTTGTAAATTTTTCAATCTTCTTAGGTGATTTCTAGCAAAGA
>JAAUYH010012675.1_pt1 | contig 10126 bp, 9 predicted proteins | sample 7278061 | NCBI WGS metagenome assembly JAAUYH01 (sample SAMN14350203, study PRJNA611818) | marine sediment metagenome | isolation source: surface marine sediment (0.6m) | place: French Polynesia: Moorea | collected 2018-08 | reverse complement strand
TGTCTCCATAAACAACAAGCAAATCAATTATTGCCCTTACCGTTGTCCACTCGCTTAAACATCCCAATAGTTACAGTACTGTTCTACTGTACAGTACGGGGTGCCGGTCGCCTGAACCTCGTGATGATCGCCCATGGACCGTTTACGCAGGCAAGTTTGGTAGTGATTTCCGTAGTTGGGCGGGCCACTTCAGTGCATGTGAGAGCTGTATAACACTACAGTGTGCTTCCTGACTGGTGTATCGTGACAGTATTCATCATCTGAAGAAATGGCCGCGCTTTCCATACTGTATAATTTGATTTGTCGGTCCATGCCTTATGAATCCAACATTCTCTGGAACAGAGGCACCAAGTGCAATAAGTCTAATGACAAGTGAGATGCATGTAAGGAATGTTACGACGATGTGCGCAAACTGATGAAAAGATGAGGTGTTCTCTACAATGTGTTTTCGACTGACTCTTAGACCTTCTCTAGTAAGACGTGAAGAAGAAGCTTAATATATGCTCATACTTATCATGTCAGTCGAGCATTTAACAGCCAATTTCTCTAACCTAGATCATTTCAACGAGGAACAACGATAAACGTCGGTACTGATTCGCGCAAGTATCAATTGCTCGGAGACGGGAAATTAATGACAAACAACACATCGTCTCATAGATGCATTCCTCTAGGTTCCAAATTCTACCATGAATGTTAGAAGAATAAGGATCACTCGATGAACGGCAGTGATTTTTTACTATGATGAAAATAGTCTCGGTATTTTAAAGATATCGTACGTACACCTTCCACATCAATAATCATTTCACTTTTCAGAGTCAGTTCAAATTGCTTTACAATTGAGGTATGCTCCTAATTGCTGTGGTCCTGAGCGCTACGATCCATGTTATCACCTGAGGTGTGTATTATAATATACGCGGCCTTTTGACATGACCTTCATCGTCATCGCTGGGTTTACCCTTGTGCGTACGCCACCGACACACAGCAGTACAAATCTAGGATACCCACTTCCTACAATAACTGGTCCGAAAACGGAAAGATTGTGATTTTCATAGTTCAGGACCGATCTGCAATGGCTGCGTCCCCAATAATTTCCGTGCCCTATCATATGGAGCTACGATAATGATGGCTGAAGATGAGCTTCACATCCCACGCACCAACCCAATTCTTCGGCAGGCAATTTTTGGCGAATCGCTGATTCAGATATGCATGCATGCTTACCGTTGCATGGCAGATATTTCTACGGCGATAGGTACCCACGTCGAATTGCTCTATGTAGTGGGTGATGCTATCTTTCTTACTGCGAAGCATCAGTCAAACTACGACCCAGGTCAAGCGTGGTACTTGTATGGATGTCTCCAGTTTTTGGTTCGCACGAGAAAGGAAGGTGGCAAACTCTTATGATTAGTCGTATGCAGCCTAGCGAATGAATAGGTGTAGTTGATTGAGTACGGTAGAGTACGGTAGTAGACCGGCAGCCGAAGTGTATAACAAAATCCACGATTCATAAACAGTACACCATAGACACAAGAAAAGAAGTGGAATCTAGAATTAAGGTCTCGCGAAAGGACGATTTGGCGAAACCAACATATCAAGAACTAATGAGCGTATCTGGCAAGGCGTTCGCACAGCTAAAGATAGAAGTTTCTACATCTCATTTCGTAGAATAATTCTATATATCAAATTTCGAGAGTAATACTTCTGCGCCTCAGTTTTTTGTCAATGAGCTTCTGTAGAAGATGAACGTTCTCATGATCAATTCTATTTTCTCTAGTATTCGGAATGCTACTGTTTTCGTCTGGATCATAGGCCAATGGTCGCCGAAATTCTCCTTAGAAAACCACAACCTATATGACGGACGGTACCAGCATAAGTGGAAGTGACTTACATTTTGCGTGTGGACTCCTTTATTGTAAATTATAGTTGGAGGGCACATTAGTTTCTTGGATTCATGACTGAGCCAACAAGGACGTCGAGATCCGCGAAAGTTAGAAACCAAGACTTCATGACAGTACAAACAAACAGTTGAGGATGCTGGTTTATATTCAAACTAAACAAGAAACAGCTAGGGTTGAGAGTCCAGAAATTGATGTGTGGGTTGTGTGAGTGTGGAGTTCTGGCGGGAAGGTGATAGGTGACTAGACAGTTGGATAGGGGGGTTTGGAGAGCGGTTATCGAAGAATTCTTGTGATAATTAAGAAGGGTCACCCATTTTCTGGCTTCAAATTGCTCAGCTCGGAGCATTTAACTGCAAGCGCCTCAAACACCGGTCTGCATTACCACAAAGTTTTTATCGATAAATTACAATAATAAACGTGTACTCACTTGAGCTACAGCTGCAGCAGCTATCTTCAATGATTGCTTTTTCCATGTCCATTTCACTCATCTCCTAATTGCCAACGTTCGATACTTTCAACTGACTCGTCCGTAATCGAGGCAAGAAACAAATAAGAAATCCGCCCAATCTTCTCTGATCTTGTCCAACGGTCCATGGCTCGTGCGAGTACAACGTTGCTCCTCACCGTAATGTTCACCTCGCGAGAGCACAAACGCCGACTGATCCTCCGTGCACGCTAACCCTGTAATGAAGTATGAGTCATTCCATCTCGCGTGCACCGATTGACTCGGGTACACAAAATCCAATTCCACCGCTTGATCGTTGTACGGTGCGCCTCTGCTCATCACAACACACCACTGCTGATTGAATCGTCTTCCTTGAACAGCAATCGACGTAATGAAATAGTCCTTATTCCATCGTTCGCTAATCCATTTCGATGGGAATGTACTCGATACAATGTAAGATTGCTGGCGGAATCGTTTCTTCCTCACCATAGTTGAACACACTACACCCCAACAGTACTCGTTTCCTGTAACCGACGTAATGAATGCTCCATCCTCCCACTTCAAACGAACCCATTCTCGTGGAAACTGATTTTCTTGTACATAATGCAACCATTGTTCGTGTGCTGCATTATTTCTCTGATTCAATATTGCACAATACATACCGTACGCAAACGAAAGCGTAGATACCCGCATACCACTGCTCCATTTCTTCTCCACCTCTCGTACTAAGTTGTTGTACGTCGTGTGAGTGGTATAGCACTGCTTCTGAGGTGATGTCGAAGCAGAACGCGCACTAGTGGAAACAATAATCCATTGATAACGCTTCTCCGTCTTGGGCATCACTATTTTGAACCTCTTTCCACTCGGCAACTCCAATTCTTCTCTATTCCGTTTCGCACCTCGAACATCCATAAGTTCTCTTGCTCGACGAATTCCACGGTCGCCTTCGGAACATAACATCAACAAGTACTCATAATCTGGAGTTTCCTCAAACTTCATCTGTCGCACATACGCCAACCAGTATTCCATAACTTGTGGTGCGCCACTACAAAGTGCCCCCACGGTAATACGGCCCTTCGTTTCGCAAACACACATATTCTTATTGTCACCGTTGTATCCTTGCCATGGTAAACTTCCCAATAGCAAATACAATAAAACATATCCCAGAGATTCAAGGTCATCTCGTCGACTAAGCCACCGACCGAGATGAGCATGAATCGACGCATATCGAACGGTACCAGAAAAGTGGTCCACGCGTTGGCCATAAGCAATGTGCCCCGAAGTGCGTGAAGTATCCCTCCATCGGGAAGCGAGACCAAAATCAATCATCTTTAATCCGCGTCGCGGGTCATCTTCACCATATTCGCAGAGAAAATTCTCAGGTTTCACGTCACCTGCATCACACGAGTTAGTCAACATATGTCGAAAGCATCAGGAATAGAATCGTAGAACGTACCATGCACATAACCTTTGGAATGAAGTTTCTCCAACAACTTGATACCCTTGTAACCAACCGCAGATACGACATCCCAAGAAAGTCGGCGATTCGGAGAAGATTCGAGTAATTTTTGTAATGTACAACCAAGTAAATCCATCACAAGCACATAATAGGAACCATGGCGACCAGTGTAATAAACCTTAGGTGCACCATCACCCGCGAGACACCGGTAAACCTCCCATTCGCGTAACGCTATCGAAGCGGAACGGTGCTCGAGTTTCACGGCGACCTTCTTGCCAGATGTGCGGTGAGTTCCACGGTAGACATCGCCAAAATGTCCGGAACCGATTTTGGCCTTGTCGATATAATACACACGCGAGCCTTCGCCAACCGTATTAGGCACGGGATCCTTGTGATAGGAATCATCGTCGCTCATATCGGCTGGGGAAGGCGCCGGTTCCTCGGAGTAGGAACCGGAGTATGGTGACGAACTTATGGTGGGAGTGGTGACAAACACACACCCACGTGGGTGAAATAAAAATCGCGGCTAACACGCAACACTAGCTTTTCAACAGCACAACCTCGGCCTGTGCATGGATTCACAGACTTGCGTGTTCCTCTGCACAGAATAAGCGCTTTGTGCAGCTTTTCGATAAAAGAGTCTTTTCTTCACATACCAGATTCATCTTGTTTTTCGAATGTTTCCACACCCCGGACCAATTCACGCGCAATTGCTTTTTGGACCGATCTATTCCACATACGTACATATACAACTTGCACTTGTATTCATCTTCCATGTATACACGTCCCGGTGTACTGTACGTCCTCGTAAGACGCACGCACCACTGAAATGAGACTTCCAAACTGTGTGTGTCTTTACCTCCTCCGTAACTCGTTTTGGCCCGGACTATAGCTCTGCGCCGACATGGCGCGTGTGCTATCTTCCGCTTCACGTGAGCCCTCCGTGATCCGGTGGTTGCATGCATTGGACCCCGAGCGAAACGTAAGCGGCGAATTGCTTCGCGCTTCGGTTCGATACAGTACTACACTAGCTGCATCCTCGAAGTCCCCACCTGGCATGCCCCGAGAGACCTCGTCTCTGTTTATTCCCATGTATTTGCGAAACACCTACGTTCTAGGGGAACTTTGCGGGCCTATGTCACTAAACATTCTCGTATTAGCACTCGTATGTGCTCCCACTCCTCCTCCAATGCCACGAAATCGTCGTTTCGTTGTCGACCTTGCCACGACAAACCCTGTCGAATTTGTCGAGTACGAATGGATGCAGGATGGCCGACTTTGCGTATCACTACACGAAGTTACCGAAGCTGGCATGTATTCCGGTCAAACCATAATTTTTGATGGTCCCCCTGGTGCTGATTCTCCTGTTCCCAGTCGTGTCGCTATGCGCTTGCATTATAGAGAACTTCCCGTACCTGGCAAGGAGAAAGCTAGACTTCCACAAGGCTGGAGAGAGTCTCCAAGTTCTTGGGAGTCGTGGGTTGAAACTTTCTCAAAGTTGCGAACCGGGCTTTCGAAGATGTGTATTCGATATGCGATTTCTCCGCCGTCACCGAATTCACCACAACTTCGTGGTGAAATCACAACTCTCTTCGAGGAGGAATGTGCAATTGGTGAAGCAACAATCGCGAATAAGTTGGTTCGCATGTTTCTCCAAATGAGGGGGATAACCGTCGGCAATTCAACAGGTAATAGCGAGTTTTTGCGTTCGGCGCAGCGTGAAATCTCGGCTGGGCAAGTGAACGGTATGTACGACGAAGAAAATCCTATTTATGATGATGTACATGAAGCTGGCGGTAATGTTGCAGTCGAACCAAATGGCACTGCTGAACCAATGTTTACCACTGTTCCTCTTCAGACTCAAGAGGAACCGGGAATAGGCATGGACAATCATTTACAAACAACACATCAAGAGCCAGATGCGGCACAAGGACCGCACGAAAACGGCAATAATCCAGTCCCGACTCAACAGGCTCCGGGAGAAGGTGGTGCAGATGAGCAACCGTATACATTGTCCCAATCTCAACCAGCATCCTCTGATTTTATTTCACCAGCTTACTCGTTGCCCCCGCCACCCCCAGAATTTCATCCGCCAGAAACCGATTACCCGACGAATCGCACGCTTTCCACATACAGCATTCCTAACAGTTCTTTGAATGGAAGTCAGAATCATTCCTTACCACCTCCTGGTTTTCCGATGGGAGGTTCTACTACTCAAATCGAAGGAAGTACGGGAACTTTGCCTCAAATTTTAGTGCCCGAAGAAGTGAATCAGCCGTTGCGTGAAACGCCTACTCTTTCAGACCCCGGTCGCGCGATTCCAACTCAGTCAGTTAGTGGAACGGAATCTATTGGGTCTTCTCGACTACAACAGCCCGAGCCGAACAGAGTGCCGGAAAGCCCGGGACTTGCCCAAATTCCGAGCATGACGATTCCCATGTCACCGAATACAGGAAACACTCAATCAACGGGTACCGATGTGAATGTCTCGAAGCCCATGCCTTCGATATCGGCACCCATCCCTATAAGCTCAATAAGTTCTCGAACTACGTTCGAAACTACGCTTATACCGCAAAAGACCGTATTTCCACATCAGCCAGGATCGCCAGTTCCGAAACCGATAGTGCCGCAACCTGTTTCGAAGGGTCTACAATCGAGTTTGTCGGAACGGCAGCTTCCGCCGCTTCCCATTGTGACTACACACCTTGTACCACCGCCTCCCGTTGCGCATCCGCCATCACCCCCGCCATCACAGCAACAAGAACAACTACCACCACCACCACCACCACCACCCCCGTTGCCTCCACATCAACAACTTCATCCACAAACTCCGCAGCCGCCTCAACCACCACAGCAGCCAACAATACGAAAGGCACCGACAATGTCACAACCTGGACCACCCCTCTTGCCGATGTCTACTCAACAAGAAGTGAACAAACAGTTACCTTCAATCGAGGAACGTGTGCCTGAGACACCAAAACACGACGTAGCGCCGCTTGGCGCAAACCAAGGTCCATCAAAATCATATAAAGACACTGGAGCGAGCAACGGTATAAGGCTACCATCACCTGTGCCAGTATCAACGCCAGCTTCAGTGCGTGTACCAACACCACCCCGTGCAGCGGCACCAGCCGCAGCACCAGCTGCACCAGCTGCACTCCCGGTGGCTGGTGGCATCACAAAACCACAAACGAAATCGGGCAAACGTGAACATGTTTGTGAATGTGGCAGGCTATTCGCGCATCGTGGACATTTCAATGCACATAGAAAAGCGGTTCATGAAAAGATTCGTGCGCATAAGTGCACGTACAAGGATTGCGACCGAGCGTTTGCGAAACGAGGCGATTTACTGCGGCATCAGATGAGTCAGCATGCGGAAGATGTACGGTATCCATGCTCGCAATGCAATGTGAGCTTTCCGGATAAAGCGGCACTTGCGAAACACTTTTTGGAGGTTCATGACCAGGACAGACCGTTCAAGTGTCCGCATTGTACAAAGAGTTACTCATCAAGATCGGGATTACGCAAACATATTCAAAGGAAACACGAAAAGGGGACTGTACCGCAGCAACAGCAAATTGCAGAAGCACCTGTAGTGATGTAAATGGGATGGTGGATGATTCAGTTCGAGAAATATTCTGCGAATGCCAACTCAAATTGCCTAGGAACGGCGACTCGATACTGTATGGGGCTTGATGAAAGGGAAAGCTGGATTTGAAGCGACGCTGTATAGCAACCTTAATTGGAGAAGAAGTATCATGATGCTTGAAGAAGGAACAAACAAGCAAGCGATGAGAGTAATTTATAAACTCGTCGATACTCACAAACAAGTTAATCATCTAACAAGGACAAGAACATACTGGCCGTACTGTAACAGAACTGAAATGGCGTAATGTACGTACTTATGTACTAGCAATGAAACACAAACTGATATAAAATCCAGCCGAATAATTTATTCATCCAGACCTTCGATCAGCTCATCCTCCTTCCCGGGGATAGTGGCAAGTTCAAGCGTGAAATCAACACTGGCGCCCGGCGGGATCGATGCTTTGCCGGCGCTGGCGCGGCGTCCCTTCTGGCCGAACGCGAGTGTTGGTGGTAGGGTGAGCTGCCAGGTGTCACCAACGTGCATCATTTGCACGGCCTCGTCGATGCCCTACGCAACGGCAGCTACATGTCAGCAAACAGGGAGTGCATATCGGGTATGACGACGAACCTTGAGGATGTTTTCGGAACCGACACGATAGAAGTACGGTGCCGTGTCTTCGAACAGGTTGTCGAACACCACGCCATTATACGAGCCTTTGAATCGAATCCCTACCAGGTCCCCTACTACTGCTGCTGGGCCCGTCCCCGTTTGTATCGCCGTATATCTCAGCCCGCTTGCTGTCGTGGTTTCGCCCGCCACTAACCCATTGACAGTCACACCCGCCGCTGTGGCTGCGGCGGCGGCGAGCAACGCACGTCGACTTAGCTTCGGTGCACTGAGACTCGCGTAAGGTGAACGTCGTTGTTGAATGGTGGGCGTCAACACACTCGACGCACCACGCAGCGCTGGTGCAATACTTACAAACGCCATGGAAGTGAGGCGGTGTTCAGATTGCGCGGACGTGTTACGGAGGTAAGGTATTGATAAATGACGCGCAGCACGGGATGCGGAGATGAGAGGATGGGAGATGCAAAATGAGGGAACGAGCAAAATTCATTCAAAAAAGTAATAATGTAGGCATCCTTTTGCTTACAGTCACCCCCAGACGTGGTCTGCCGTTCCCGTGATCTACAAGCCAGAAAGCCAAGCGTCGCCAAGCGTCGCGATACCAAAATTTTGCGTGCCTACGAGGTCGGCACTTCGAATTGTGTCTGGGGGTCCATGAGCTCATGGCCCGCCTCGGAAAATAGTCGGCGTACGTTGAATACAACCAGGGACCTGTAGTCGCTTATCGTTTCGTCGGCGGTCTTCATCTCGTACGCGGGATGCGCGCCGATGATGCCCACCGCCTTGCTCGACACCTCGTGCGCTGCCGCGATAGCGTTCGGACGGTCCGCGAACACCACACACTTCTGTGGCGGCCGCTCCGCCTTGATGGCCGCCACGAGGAACATTTGCTCAAGTGTCTCGTACTCGTCCTCCGCCGCCACTATGTCGCCATTCGTGAAATATGGCGATAGCCCCAGCGATTTCACAGCTGCCTCCACGCGCGCCCGTGGCCGCGAAGCGCACAGAACCATTTTCACTCCATATCGCGCTAATAGTTCCAGCCAGCCATCGATACCAGGCGACAGCACGAATGTGTATCCGTTCTGTAGTTCCTCGTAGACTTGCGCTTTCCGAAATACAAGTCGCTTCACTTCTCCCCAGTCGCGCGTCCAGTAGAACACCCTTTCCACTGCCGCTTCAGGTACCATGTCTTCCGCGCGTACTATGTCATCCATATCTGGTGGAGGCAGTTTTTCTTCCTCCGCAACTTTCCGCCACGCACGAAGTTCCAAATCTCGGCTGTTGCTCACAACTGCATCCCAAACGAATATCGCACCGAACGCTTCGTCAGGGGCTAACACATGGCGATGTCGTTCTAGATGACCGGGTGCGAGGGATTCGTTCAGTTCGGTCGCTCCAACAGACCATTGCGACCTCCCGCGGAATGAGGTAAGACTTCGACGTTCGTTTCTTGCGATCCACGTGTCGGGCGTCACTTCTCGGTCTAGTAGTCGGTCAATGCTATCCTCTCGCGGCTTGTACACAACGCCGCCACCGTTGCTGGGTGTCGATTCCGGCGGAGGTGGCGGAATTTCCTCCTCATCGTCGCGTCGCATCGGTGGCGGGTCGGGCGGCAAAAACACGGCGAGTGGCGTCGCATGCCGCGTGGAACTACCGTGCCGCGGTCGCCGTAGTGGCCCTCGCGCATGGCGTCGTGCAACCTCCGACCGCGGCCTTATTGTCGACACCAACGGCGACACGAATGCGGCCATCGCGTCGCAAGCCACACACCACCTCCGCTGCGCTGGTCCTCAACACACCTGATGTAGTAGTGCGTTGACGCGTAACTAGCACCATGCATCTGGGACAATAAATTGGAAATTGAAACGTCCTGTAAATCCGTGGAAGGATCATCGCTTTTCTCCTATCAACTGTAGCCCTCCATCCTTTGACGAACATCGCCTCCGCCATTGCCTGATAAAGGATCGATTTTGTCCACCATCGAACTGTTCTGCGATGTTAGTAGAGTCACCCGTTATGTTCGGTGCGAGTGGTCATTGTTGTTAGGCTTCCACTCCACACCTTACGGAAATTCTAATCTTCTGGTCATTCCACTTCACTAAAATACA
>JAAUYH010139579.1_pt1 | contig 10127 bp, 9 predicted proteins | sample 7278061 | NCBI WGS metagenome assembly JAAUYH01 (sample SAMN14350203, study PRJNA611818) | marine sediment metagenome | isolation source: surface marine sediment (0.6m) | place: French Polynesia: Moorea | collected 2018-08 | reverse complement strand
GCTCCCGGCGATGTCTGCACCCCTCTCCTGAAATTACATACGTGAATTTCACAAAACTGTAATAAAACCGCAACAAAATCCTTTCATCGGAAACATAGCTGTAACAAATCAGTGTCGACGCACTTGAAACGGGAGTGAAAGCGATGAAAGTCTACCTTGGAATAATCCTGCTGGCGCTGGTCATGATGCCTGCGACCAGCTTCAGCCAATCACAGCCGGACGAGCTGACACTTTTGCGGCAGCAGGTGGCGGCATTGACCGAACGCCTGGAAAAGCTGGAAGCGGCGAGCGCGAGCAGCCAACAGGTCCAGGCCGAACTGAAAGCCCAGAATCGGGAGACGGTGCAGGTCGTCCGCGACATGCAGGGCACCATCGGTGAAAAAGTCCAGGAGTCGGTCAAGGAAGAGATCAGTGACCAGTCATGGGCCAGCCGGGTTTCATGGAAGGGAGATTTTCGTTACCGCTACGAGCACATTGACCAAGAGGGCAGGAGCAACCGTGATCGGCAGCGGGTTCGCGCCCGGCCGGCATTGACCGCGAAGGTCAATGACACTGTCACCGTGGGCTTCGGGCTGGCTACGGGCGGATCGGACCCGGTGTCCACCAACCAGACTCTCGGCGGTGGTGGGTCAACCAAAGCGGCCAACATCGACCTGGCGTACTTTGACTGGAAGTCTGCCAGCGGTATCAAGGTCAGCGGCGGAAAATTCAAGAACCCCCTGCACAGAGCCGGCGGCAATGCCCTGCTTTGGGACGGCGACTGGCGCCCCGAGGGACTGGTGGCCAAGTATGACGACAAGACCTGGTTCGGCACCCTGATGGGAACCTTTCTCGAAAGTGATTCCAGGAGAGAAGATGAACTGGCCATTGCCGCTCAGCTGGGCTACCGCACCACAGTTGGCGACGGTATGAAACTCACCGCGGGCCTGGGCTATTACTCCATCGGGGTCCAGGGTTTCGCGCCCATCTTCGATCCTGAGGACGGGTTTGGAAACTCGCTGGATGACCAGGGGCGTTACCTGTTCGATTACAACGAGGTCGAGCTGTTCGCGGAGTTGGGGTTCTCCCTGGCCGAGCGGCCGGCCTCCCTGTTCTTCGATTACGTGAAAAACACGGACGCGGACGACTTCGACTCCGGCTGGGCCATTGGAGGCAAGTACGGTAAAGCAGGTGCCCGGGGTACCTGGGAAATGGGATATGTTTACCAGGACCTTGAGGCTGATGCCGTACTGGGCCTGGTGACCGACTCGGACTTCGCCGGCGGTGGCACTGACGGTCGCGGCCACAAGATCACTGCGGGTTATGGACTCGGCAAGGGTTGGAAGCTCAACCTGACCTATTTCATCACCGAGACCGGTGGTGATGCAGAAGACCGAGGTGAAGGCACCGAGCGGGACTACGATCGGCTGCAGCTCGACATCGGCTTCAAATACTGAGTATGGCGATCGAGGGCGGTATCCGGGGCGGCCTCACGCCGCCCCGGTGGCCGCCCTGGATTGAGTGGCTCAAGCCGCACTTTTCCGCGCTTTGATGGCGGATTCGATGACGTCCGGCTGGACCACAAGCTTGGCTACGCGCTTTGAAAAGTAGTAAATCCGCTTGAAATGCTCAACGATCTGGCTTTCGATCCGATAGGTTGAGGTTCGATGCGGGTCTTCGGCCACCAGACGGGTCACCAGCCGCTCTGAAAGCTGTTCGGCAATGGCGTTGACCTCCTCCTTGGCGCTTATGACCTTGGCTGCGATTGCAGGGTCGCTGCGGTCCACAGCCTCAGTCACGGTCTCCAGTGACCACAGGACTTTTTCCCAAAGCTGAGTCAGGATCTCCCGGGTTTCATCGCTCACCGTGACATTGTGTCGAAGTCGATTGCGACCCACGTGAACCAGGTCCGTTTCCACCATGTCCCCCATGTTTTCGAAATGGGTGGCCACGCCAAGGTAATCGTAGAGCTGTTCGGTTTCCCGGGGCGTGAGTTTCATTCTCGAGATCTGGCCCAGATACTTCACAATGCCCTTGTGCAGGATGTCGACCTCCTCGTCCATGTCCCTGACATGGTCCAGGTCCGCGTGGGTGCCGCTGACCACGGCCTGGGTTGAAGCCTTCACCATGGGCAGCACGTGTTCGGCCATGCGGACGATTTCCATTCTCGCGGCGTTGAGCGCCAGCGCCGGCGTCTCCAGCAGTGCTTTGTCAAGAAACCTGGGCTCGATGGCTGAAGGGCCGGTGGGGCGTTTTTCCGGTACCAGTTTGGTCACCCACCAGGCAAATACGCCGGTAAACCAGATGAATATCAGCGTATTGCTGACGTTAAACAGGGTATGGGCATTGGCGATCTGACGCGGCGTGTCGGCCGCCAGGCGGTCCACGCCCGTCAGCTCTATGGCGGCCGGGGACACCCAGCGGGCAAACTCGGCCAGCTGATCGATGAAATTGAACCAGATCAAGACGCCCGACACGTTGAAGGTCACGTGGATCAGCGCTGCCCTCAGAGCCTGCCGCTGTTTGCCGATGGATGCCAGCAGGGCAGTCACGCAGGTGCCGATATTGGCGCCGAGTACCAGAGCGATGCCCTGTTCCAAAGAAATCAGACCCTGGCTGGCCAGAACGATAATGACGCCGGTGGTGGCCGAAGAACTCTGAATCAGGGCGGTGAACGTGGCACTCATCAGAATGGTGAGCACGCGATTGTCCATCTGGGCCAGCATATCGATAAAAGGCTGATAGGTTCTCAGCGGGCGCGTGGCGTCGCCCATCATGTTCATGCCGTAGAAGACCAGTCCCAGTCCCAGGACCATGACGCCGTACCGTTTCATGGTTTCGCTGGAGAAAAAGAACTGCATGACAAAGCCGATAATGACCGCAACGAGGGCGTATTGGGTCACCTTGAAGGCAATGATCTGGGCGGTCACGGTGGTTCCGATCTCAGCTCCCATGATGACCCCGATGGACTGCTGCAGGGACATCAGGCCGGCCGATACAAACCCCACCACCAGAACGGTGGTGACTGAGGACGACTGGATGACCGCGGTGGTGACGCCTCCGGCCAGGACGCCCTTGAAGCGATTGGTCGTGATTCGCGCCAGAAGGTCCCGCATTCGAGTGCCTGCCGTCGCCTTCAGCATCTCGGTGAGTTGATCGAGGCCAAACAAAAAGATCGCCAGTCCACCCAGTAAACCGACAACCATGGTGCCTGTGTCTAGAGTTGGTTCCACGGTAGACCTCCCCAACAGCGTACGGACATGGCCGACGGTGTCATCTGCCTGTCATAATTTTGTAACATAGCGGCTATGGTCGTTGCATAAGGCTTTTCGGCCAATAGTGGTTTGCCAATACGTCCTGAGGGAGAATGGCGTTTATGGCCAAGACACTGGTTGTCGACAGCGCGGAACAGCACCGGATACCCTTCCTGCGAGGCATTCTGACCCGGTCCCTGCAGGAGGTTGGGTTGGGATTCGAGCCGGCTTACGACATCGCATCCAAAATCCGGGACGATATCTCCGAGCTGGAGGAAATCACCTCCAACGATCTCCGGGATCGTGTTGCCGACCACCTGGAAAAGCAGTACACGGCGGAGCTGGCACGGCGTTACAGAGCGGCCGCTGACGCGGTCCAGTCAACCATCATCGAGGGCCCCGACGGCCAGAGTCGCCAGTTTTCCCGCTCCCAGCTGGGACGCATCCTGCAGACGGTGGGATTGAACCAGGACGAGTCGGTGGAGTTCGCCCAGCGGCTGATTTCCCATTTCAGAAAGCGTCAGGTCACCTCCATCGAAAGCGGCCACTACCACGAACTGATTCGCCGTCATCTGAGTCAGTCCGCGGGAAAAAAGGTTGCCCGGCGCTATGAGGTATGGACCCAGTTTGCGCGCAGCGACCGGCCACTGCTGATACTCATCGGTGGAACCGCCGGGTGTGGCAAGAGCACGATAGCCACCGAGTTGGCCAACCGTCTCGATATCGTTCGGTCGGTGTCTACCGATATGCTCCGCGAGGTGATGCGGATTCTGCTGCCGGAGCGAATTGCGCCGGTGCTGCACGAGTCTTCCTTCGTAGCGTGGAAGGCGCTGCCGGATCCGGCCCATCAGCACGCCGAAACTGACGCTCTCCTGGCCGAAGGTTACTCCTCCCAGGCCCACCTGGTGTCATTGGCCAATGAGGCGGTGATTCAGCGGGCGGTCCGAGAACATGTTCCCCTGATTCTGGAAGGGGTTCACGTTTATCCCGGCATGCTGGAAGAAATCATCTTCGACGATTCGGTGACGGTGGTCATGGTCATGCTGGCTGCACTGAAACGAAAGCAGCTGAGGCGCCGAATCTCGGGAAGGGGCGGCGAAGCTCCCAAGCGACGGGCGGACCGCTATCTGGACAACTTCGATTCGATCTGGGGACTGCAGTCCTACCTGCTTTCGGAAGCCGACCGGCTCAATATCCCCATCATTTCCAATGATGACAAGAATATTACAATCCAGCAGATCATGCGGGTTATCGTCCAAAAGCTGTCGGAAAGCCCCAAATCCGAAGCTGTAAGTGACTGATTCGCCTGTCTCTCCGTATCTGTCCTTATTCTGTAACACAACTGTAACAATTACTTTATACAAGAAGCCTGCTTTCGCGGTTCCTTGTGGCAGGACAGGGGTTCCGTTGCGCGGGCCGCTTCACTACAGGTAAATCTTCATGAATATGACAAAAAGCATTCTTATGCTGGCTAGCGCTGGCGTTCTGGTCGTTGCATGCTCCGGTGGCGACGAGCGACAGGTAATTCAGAACAAAGGGTCTGACACCCTGGTCAACGTGGCCCAGGCCTGGGCTGAGGGATATCAGACGGTTGATCCCAACGTCATTGTGGCGGTGTCGGGTGGCGGCTCCGGAACCGGAATTGCAGCGCTGATCAACGGCACGGTAGATATCGCCAATGCCAGCCGCGCCATGAAGCAGAAAGAAGTTGACCTGGCCAAGTCCAGCGGTCAAAACCCGGTCCAGCATATCGTTGGCTATGACGCCCTGGCGGTATTCCTGCACAAGGACAATCCCATCACGCAGATGTCCGTTGAGCAGCTGGCGGAGATTTACGGGGAAAACGGGGCCACCACCACGTGGACCGACCTGGGCGTGGAGGTGCCAGGCTGCCAGGACCAGCAGATCGTTGTGGTCAGCCGCCAGAACAACTCGGGAACCTACGCGTACTTCCGGGAAGCCGTGCTGGGTAAAGAGCGGGAATTCAAGCTCGGCACCCGCGACATGCATGGGTCCAAGGACGTGGTGGACATTGTTGAGAAAACGCCTTGCGCCATCGGGTACAGCGGCCTTGCCTACGCCAATGACCATGTGAATATGGCCTGCATCGGCGGCGAAGGCGATTGCGTGAACCCGTCAGTGGCCACCGCCAGCGACGGCAGCTACGCCATTGCTCGACCGCTGTTCATGTACACCAATGGTGAACCCGCCGGTGCCATCAAGGAATACATGGACTGGATCATGAGCGACACCGGGCAGTGTGTCATCCTGGAAAAGGGTTACGCCCCTGCCAAGTCGGTCACCTGCTCCTGAGGTACCGGCAGAAAGACACTCCAGAATGGGAGCTGAATGAATGAGTCACTACGAAGAGAGGCTGGAACAGGACCTGGCTCGACTGCGAAGCCAGCTCAGGTCCATGGGGGAAACGGTGCTGACCCAGATCGAAGACTGCGGGAAGGCCTTGTTCGTCCGTGATCATTCACTGGCCAACCAGATCGTCATCAAGGACGCCATCACCAACCGGGACATGCGCAAGATTGACCGGCTGTGCTACGCGTTCATCGCGCGACACATTCCCAGCGGCGGTGTGCTTCGACTGGTGGCCTCCATCATTCGAGTGACCATACAGCTGGAGCGCGTGGGGGATTACCTCGTGACCGTGGCCAGAAGCGTTCGCCGGCTGGAGAAGCCCCCGGCCGGCATCATTCTGCGGGAGCTCCAGTCCCTGATCGATGAGTCGCGCCGCATGCTTGACCAGGCGCTGACCGCGTTTGATACCGACGATGACGCCCTGGCTGTCGCCACGGCCCAGATGCATGCCCATCTCGAGAATACGCTGGACGATGTCTACGAAGAGCTGTTCAGCGACATGGGTCAGCGATCCAATCGCGAGATCATGTCGTTTTTCGTGATCTTCAACATGCTGAAACGAATCGCCGATCAAGCCAAGAATATCAGTGAGCAGACCGTCTTTTCTGTCACCGGCGAAGCCAAGGGCACCAAGCGCTACCGCATCCTTTTCCTGGATCGGGATCAATCCAGGCTGGCGCCCATGGCCGTGGCCATCGCTGGCCGTGCCCACGGCGATTCAGGCATTTACCTCAGTGCCGGCCAGGAGGTGGCGGAGTTCAGTTCGTCCACATCGACATTCCTGTCGGACAAAGGCATTGAAGTCGCCGTGGAAGACCGCGCGGCTCTGGAACAGCTGGGTCCAAACCTGGGGGACGCCGACATTGTCGTGAGCCTTCAAGGGGAGGTATCTGAGTATCTCGAGGATATTCCGTTTCACACGGCGGCTTTCGACTGGGAGATTGGTGAGTCCGGATCTGATCCAGACAATGAAACGGCTTACCGGGAAATTTCCAGCCGTCTGGCCGACCTGATGGCCATCATCAGCGGCAGCGAAGACTGATCGATATGAGCGAAGCCCGGGCCCAAGCCTCGCGTGTTGGACAACGCAATCGTGACTGGTACATCGATAAGGCCGTAGAAATCATCGTCTTCATTGGCGGCATCTCTGCCATCATCTTCATCGTTGGAATTTTCGTATTTATTACTAAGGAAGGCCTGGGATTCCTGGCCGACACCTTCGATTTCAAAGAGTTTTTCTTCTCGCCTAACTGGCGGCCGACCTCGGAGGCCAATCCCACCTACGGCATTCTCGCGCTGATGGCCGGCACAGCCAGCGTAACCGGTCTGGCGATGCTGGTTGCCATACCGTTTTCACTGGGAGCCGCCATTTATGTGGCGGAGTTTGCCACCGGCAAGACCCGGGAGGCCCTCAAGGTCCTGGTGGAACTGCTGGCCGCCATTCCATCCGTGGTCTGGGGATTCATTGGTCTCAGCATCATGAACCCGCTGATCATCGACCTGTTCAACGTGCCGATCGGGCTGACAGTGCTCAATGCGGGCATCATCCTGGGGCTGATGGCGGCGCCCATCATGACCTCCATTGCCGAGGACGCTTTGAAGGCGGTGCCCGACCGGTACCGCGAAGCCGCCGAAGCCATGGGAGCGACCCGCTGGCAGGTCATTTTCAAGGTGGTGCTGCCAGCCGCCAAGAACGGGTTGCTAGGGGCTGTATTGCTGGGGGTCGGCCGGGGTTTTGGAGAAACCATGGCAGTACTCATGGCAACGGGGCACGCCATCAACATCCCCACCAGCGTGTTTGACTCGGTGCGGGCGCTGACCGCCACCATTGCCGCGGAACTGGGCGAAACCGCCAACGGCTCCGATCACTACCAGGCGCTGTTCACCATCGGTATTTTCCTGTTCATCATCACCTTCCTGATCAATCTGTCGGCCGACCTGATTGTCAGAGGCGTGCGTAAGGGCTAAGGGCAAGGGCTAGTAGGATGTTTGACGCCACCGAACTCAATCAAAAAAACGAAAGGGTCGAAAAACTGTTCCGCGCCGGCTTTGGCTTGATGACGGTCATGCTCATCATCCCTGTCCTGATCATCCTCACCACGCTGGTGGTGAAGGGCGGCAGCGTGGTGAATTTCGATTTCCTGTTCCAGAGCCCCACCAACGGCATGACGGCAGGCGGCATCTTCCCGGCTCTGCTGGGCACCGTCTGGCTGGTGCTGGTAGCCCTGCTGATCTCGGTCCCCTTGGGCGTTGCCGCGGCCGTATATCTCAGCGAGTATGCCCCGGAAAACTGGTTCACGCGGGTCATCAACCTGGCCATCATCAACCTGGCCGGGGTTCCTTCCATCGTCCACGCCCTGTTCGGGGTTGGAGCCTTTGTGCTGTTCTTCGGGTTCGGCACCAGTATCCTGGCTGCCAGCCTGACCCTGGCCATCATGACGCTGCCGCTGATCATCGTGGCCACCCGGGAATCGCTCCAGGCGGTGCCCTATGCGTTTCGGGAGGCCTGCTGGAACATGGGCGCCACGCGATGGCAGACCATACGCCGCGTCGTGCTCCCCAACGCCATCAGCGGCATTCTGACCGGCGTCATCCTGGAGGTTTCGCGAACCTCCGGTGAAACCGCTCCGATCATGTTTACCGGCGCGGCCTTTTTCCTGCCCCTGCTGCCCCAAAGCGTGTTTGACCAGACCATGGCGCTGTCGCTGCACCTGTTCGTGGTGTCCACCCAGGTTCCGGATATGCCCGAAGCCGTGCCTTACGGTGTGGCCCTGGTGCTGATCTGCCTGGTGCTGCTGATGAACAGCCTGTCCATCGCGCTGCGGGTTTACCTGCGTGGAAGGAAGAAGTGGTGAGCGCCGATCCGAAACTGGAAATTCGCGACCTGTCGATTCGCTACGGGGACCACGTGGCCCTTGAGGGAGTATCCCTGGACGTCAGGGAGAACGAGATCTTCGGCATCATCGGGCCGGCCAACGCCGGCAAGACGTCCTTTTTGAAGTCCCTCAATCGAATGGACATGTTCAATCCCGCCATGAAAGTGGGGGGCGAAATCCGGTTCAACGGTGAAGAAACCAGAAACTGGGCCAACGTCTACGAACTCCGGCGACGCATCGGCGTTGTGTTTCCGCTCCCCGTCGGTCTGCCCATGACGGTTTACGACAACGTGGCGCTGGCGCCGCGCCTGGCGGGCGTCAAGAACAAGGCAGAACTGGACGCCACCGTGCAGCGCTGCCTGGAGCGGGCCGCGCTGTGGGACGAAGTCAAGGACCGGTTGGATTCACTGGGCAGCCTGCTGAGCGGCGGACAGCAGCAGCGCCTGACCATCGCCAGAGCCCTGTCCCAGGACCCGGAGCTGTTGATGCTGGACGAGTTCTCCATCGCGGTCGATCCTGTCACCACCATGCGTATCGAAGACGTCCTCAAGGAATTGAAAGAGGAAGTCACCATCATACTGGTGACCAACCTGGTCCAGCAGGCGCGCCGCCTGGCTGACCGCACGGCCTTTTTTCTCGAGGGCCAATGCGTGGAAATCGGCGATACCGAGGACTTTTTTACCGGGGAAGTAGCGGACCCCCGCACACGGGATTACGTCGAGGGCAGATTTGGCTGAGCAGCTCACAACTCAAGACGAGGCGGCGATGGACAGCGGTTCCGGCATGGCCATCTCCACCACCGACCTGAACCTCTGGTACGGCACCTTCCAGGCCTTGTTTGACGTCAACCTCGAGGTCAAGCCCGGCATCATCACGGCCATGATCGGGCCGTCGGGGTGCGGTAAAAGTACGTTTCTTAGGAGCGTCAACCGGATCAATGAGCGGCTCGGGTATGTCCGTATAACCGGCGAGATCAACGTCTATGACCGGAATATCTACGGCGAAGACGTGGAGCTGGTACAGGTCCGCAAGCAGGTCGGCATGGTCTTCCAGAGACCCAATCCCCTGCCAATCTCCATTCGCGACAACGTGCTGTTCGGTTACCAGATCCACGGTCAGGGCAAGACCGCCAGCAAGAGCGATCAGGACGATGTGGTGGAAGACGCTTTGCGCCAGGTGCTGTTGTGGGACCAGGTCAAGGACCGGCTCAACGCCAAGGCCACCGGCCTCTCCCTGGAGCAGCAGCAGAAGCTCTGCATCGCCAGGCTGCTGCCGGTGAAGCCCCGTGTGCTGCTGATGGATGAGCCCTGTTCGGCACTCGATCCCAAAGGCACCGAAGCGGTGGAAGAGCTTCTGTGGGAGTTGCGCGGCAAGTATTCCATTCTCATCGTGACCCACAACATGGCCCAGGCCCGACGGGCCAGCGACGAGTGCATTTTCATGCTGCTGGGCAAAGTGGTGGAGCATACCGAGACGGAAACCATGTTCGTCACGCCCAAGTTTGAAGAGACCGAGAATTATATTGAGGGTAGGTACGGTTAGGGGTGGACTGAACCTCTTTAGTTGAACCTGGGCTCTACTCCTATTGGTGACCGCTTGCTGCGCACGGTGTACGCAGGTGAACGCAAGCTCCGCTTGCTGGTGAACG